>Ga0079997_105784_pt1 | contig 26355 bp, 52 predicted proteins | sample PerSpoCPS_CMetaG_FD_69200 | JGI IMG/M metagenome (GOLD analysis project Ga0079997, IMG submission 69200) | Archaeal communities from Yellowstone National Park, Wyoming, USA - Perpetual Spouter C (PS_C) MetaG (SPADES assembly) (version 2) | ecosystem: Environmental > Aquatic > Thermal springs >... | reverse complement strand
TAAATAATTTAATGTTATTATTGCTAATCTTCTCAGTAAAGGTTCTGAGAATTCTCTCATATCATTTGATGTCAAGAATATTATTAAATTATTTGAATTACCGGAAATTATTGTTTCATTTTCGTTGATATATAAAGATATTCTGAAGTTTTGCAGTAAGTCAAGTAATAATGAGTCTGCTGAAGGTCTTGTCTTGTCAATTTCATCAAGAACTAAAACCACCTTTTTATTTTTAGAAATATTTAATGCTTGAGGGATTGGACCATAAGTTATTTTTATTCCACTCTTTGTTTCTTCACTAGGTATGTATTTATATAAAAGGTCATCCTCGTTCGTTCCCATAGTGCATTGGAAAAATATATATTCAGCATTCAAGTATTTTGAAACCAAATAAGTTAGTTGTGTTTTACCAACTCCTGCTGGACCCCTCAGTAATATAGCTTTCCTCGTATTACCTAGTATTTTTTCAAGAATTTCTGCTGTTTGCTTTTCTATGACGAAATTGTTTTCTGAAAGAAATTTGTATAACGTCATGCTTTTTTATTTGAAAGAAAATCATCAATTTTTTTACGAATGGAAAGATGTAATTTTGAATTCCAATAAGTTCTTAGTAAATCATCTAGGTATCCTGTGTCCTTGTATATTAGTTTACCACAACGCGGACATGTAACATTGTTATTTGCTTTAAAAACATACTGGCAATGTATGCAATAGAAATAGCCTTTATAGTATGGAAAGTATATTGAAATTATGTCCTTTTCTTCTTTTATTGTCATGTTTACTTGTTTTTTAATTAGTTTTTTAATGGGGGGCGCTACTCCCCCTAATGCTTTTAGAAAATTTTTTTCACTCATATGTAAAAAATATTTTATCCAACACATAAATCTTTTAGATAAACTTTAAATATTGGTAATTTTATCCAATATTTAAATCTTTCGGTTTTTGGATATAAAGGAACTCTGCAATATGGATATATGGATATACCAAAATATGGATAATAGAAATTAATATTATATAGTTATCTTGAATTATGAGCTATAAAGCATAAATCTATAAAAAAATCCAGGCTGCCTCTTAATAGGCATCCTAGGAAACCATATCAATAGACAGCCTTTAATTACAGCTAATGTTTCTACTCTTTACCCGGCAGTATTTATCTACCTATGAATGATAAACTATGGCATTATGCCATACCTAAGACGCTCAATAAATCAATATTTTATTCAATATATAAAGCTTTATTTCTTAAAAGAAAAATGGCTATACCTCTTAAATTTCCTGAATTATAACTTTACACATTTTAATAATTATCAAACTGGTGGAGGGACTGCGTATTTATCAAAATCAGCTTCTATATAGCTTAATTGTTCTAAAAAGAAATTAAATGCCGCTTCAGGTGTACGAACTTCTAATACATGCGACCAGCGAAAATATTTTGTAGGGTCAGAAGGTAGTCTGAACATAACGTTCTTATCTTCATTCAAGGTAAAAAAGCCATATCCATAATGATATTTTACAAATTTTGCTAATCTTTTAAATGTCGCATAATCTGTTTTCTCAATTTCAAAATCAATTTCTTTACCATACCTTGTAAATATATAAATATAACCTCTAAATTCATCTACACCTGGCATATAAAACCTTTTAATTTTAACACCAAAGAATTTTTCAAAATATTTCTTAATTAAATTTAATAATCTTCTCGCTGCATTATTAGCTGAAATTATAAAATCTATTTCCTTTACTATTCTTTCTAAATCTTCAGTAGGTGATTTTGATAAAGGATCTATTGTAAGCTCAGGGTATTTTAATACTATATTTTTTAATGCTAAAAGAACATTATCATCTTTATCATAGAGATTAAACTCAAAAATATTATTCCCAACATCATAACTATCAAAAGGTAATTCTGCTAATGTTTTTACATCATCAGAAGAAAGCTTATTTCCATAAATTATCAAAGTTCCTTTTAATAATTTAATATCAGCCATTACTCTTTTATTTTAATTTTTTTCCTAGAGAATTCAATTGTAACTTTATCACCAATATCAGGTTTTTTCTTAAGTTTATCATAATCCTCTTTCTCCAAAATAACATATAAACGAATAAAAGGATAAATAGGTGTAGCTGCCTGAGGAATTAATTGTTTCATCATTTGTGATGCTGCCTGTGTAATTTTCTGCATAAATTGTATATCTTCATTCTCAACATTTATTTTGGGTTTTTCTTCTTTGAATAATTCCTCTGCAAATTCTAATCTCACATACATTTGTCCGCTTGAACTAATAAATAATTCTTTGTTTACTAAATACAAATCAAAAGTTATTTCTTTTATATACCTTACTTCTACTGGCTTGTATTTTTTTAATTCTTCTAATTCTTCTTCTTTTATTTCAATTTCACCACTCATTATTTTTAATTTAAAACTAAAAACTATATAAATTTTTAGATAAAATACCTAAAAGAATTGTTATAGTTGTAGAACCCATAGACAAGTCCAAAAAAATAAATTTCTTAATTACTTTAAACCTTTTTTTAACTTATCTTTTTAACTTATCCTTACTATTGATTCAGCATAGTATTCATTGATATATACATTTGGTTCTCTCTTGTAAAGTATTAAATCTGAATTACTATATACTTTAGTAACCTCAATAACGCCCTCATGAACATTACTTTTTGCTTGAAAGTGATTTTGTGTTGTATAGAAATTTGCTTTAGCATCATAATCTAAATTAATTTTATACAATATTCCATACCAATGACCAGGTGTTAAATTTTCAGCCCTAAAAAATATTTTATTTCCTTCAATTTTTAATATTTTTAATTTTGCATCTGGAGGAAATGATACTAATGGTGTTATTGTTCCATCTTTTGCTACTATTTGTATTGGAACTCTTGATAAAATTATATTTTGAGAAATAAGAACAAACTCAGCATGGTCCCAATCATTTGCACTTAAAATAAGTGGAGCAGGAAAACTACCAGTAATTTCAGAACTTTCAGCTTTAACCCAATGTTCTGGTTTAATTACGCCAGGTCCTGCTGAAGATTTTTTATCTTTGGTTATTAGTTTATATATTCCTAAATAATAATGACCTATTTTAACACCACTAGCCATCCATTTTATTTTTTCTCCATAACTATATGTTTTCTTATCTGTCTCAAATTTTGGTCTAGCTGATTGTGACATTGCAGATGCTCTAAATAAATTAATGAATATAATTATAATTAAACCTATAATTCCAAATGTTGATAATAATGTTATATTCCTTAATTTTTCCCTTACTTCCTTTTCTTCTTTTTCCATATTATTAATTTAGTAAATAAAATATAAGAATACCTATAAGAACTGCACCTGTATATTCATTTTTTCAACTTTCTACTTATATATCTTTTAATTCTGTTTTCAGCTTTATCAATTCTTTTCTTTAATTCTTCAATTTCAGATGGAACTAAAATTACCTTATCACCGATTAAGCTTATTTTTTTATTTATATCAGCAATTTCAACTAATATTTGCTTTAATATGGTATCATAAGCTTCTACTTTTTCTTCTAAATCTTTTATTCCTAAAATCTTTTTAATCCATTCCATAGTAAAATAATTCTCTTAACGTTAATATATTATTTACTACTACAGCTACGAATATTAAATCAATAATTGTTAAAAGTATTATAGTGGAATTGACGCTAAGGGAATAAACATAAAATAAACCATATGTGTATATTAATAGCATTATAAGCTTTAAAACACTTAATCCTTTTAATTTGTATTTTTTCCACATTATGTATGCTAAAGGATTTAATTCATATGCTCCCATTCTTAAACCATAATTTGTTGTTATTACATCAAGAAAGTTTAAAAAATAAAATACAATTAAGAGTTCAAGAAATGTTGAAGAAATATTAGTATAATTGTAAAATAATAAAAGCATAGATAATACTACAAAAAAAGTTAATTAATCTTTTTCCTTTTCTTTTTAGCAATACCATTTAAACCAAATATACCTAATAATACTAATAATGCTTTTTTTGAATTCTTTATATCTTCTTTCTTATAAACTGATTCAAGTATTTCATTTAGTAATTTATCCGCTTTTTCTAACTTTTCCTGAACTTCTTTATTTTCTTTTACAATGTATGGAGCAATTATTTCTAAAATTCTTTTTACAATTAAAGCAAATTCTAAAGCTTTATCAATATTTGGTAAAATTTTTAGTTTACTGTATAGTTCAAGAATTAAGAATAGATTTAAAGCTCCTAATAGTAATGCAACTACACTTATTATGTCCATATATTTTTATTATGTTAAACATTTCCTGTAAACTATTCTTAATTTGGCTTATATACTTCCACCTCCGCTATATGTAATTTCACTTGGTTCACCCACTATACAAAAAAACCAATAAAAGTTGCCATTATCATTATGTGTAAATACTACATTACCTTCACTATCAATTTCTTCGTATACCATAGTGTACGAGTCTACATTTAAATTATTTGTATTAGTTTCTAATACATCAAGAGTTAGACCTCCATCAGCACTTACAGTTATTTTATCAGTTGCTGGTGTATCTACTAGTAAAAAAACCTTATAAGAGCCTGCAGATAGTGGTGGTGGCATATCTATATTTATTGTATCATCATCAATTTGTAAGGTTAGTATATGCGCATTTGGCGCGTCAATATTTTTAACTAAAACTATTCTTGTCTTACCCACACCACCACCAAATATATCAACGGGCGTAGAGCCTAAAAGCTGAGAAAGAATAAGAGAAGATGGGGATGGTGAATCTGGTATATTTTTATCAATTAGTGGCTGTATTGTCTCATAAAATACTGTTGAATTTAATCCTTGTCCACTTACATCATAATCAACCTGAATGTTATTTGTTCTTACTTGTAATTTTTGTCTTAAAGTGGAAACATTTACCTTTTTTGTATATTTTGTAAGTAAATATGCATTACTTAAATCAAAAGTATATGCATCTATAGTAATCTTACCAACACCTAAATTTAATTTACCATTAGTATATTTATTTATTGTCATTAGCCTGTAAATCCTCCTCCTCCATAGATTATACTACTTGTTGTTATAGCGGCGCCAATAAAGAACCATCTATACATTCCTGAATCACTTCCTGAATCAATAGGATTACCATAAGCATCTAATTCAGTAAGTGTTCTTGTATATGTATCTACGTTTGCATTCGCTGTATCCGTTTCTATAACAGAAGCTTTAATAAAACCACTATTATCTGGGTCATATATTTGTATATAGTCTGAGGATGGTGTATCAACTAATAAAAGTCCTATACCTGCTAACCGAGGTAATTGAATTGGAATATCATCAATATCTACAATTACTCTAACAGTATGAGGGTTTGTATCTGTATTTACAATACCAACTATTCTTGTTTTACCCGTACCACCTCCATTAATTACTATTGGTGAATCTGATAATGTGGCTTCTAACATAACTAATGTAGCTGGTCTGGGTGTAGGAGGAAAGTTTATATCACTTATTAAATCTACTGACATATAAAATTTTTCTGTATCTACAGCTTGTGCAGATACATCATGGTCTGTAACTAAATTATTTGTTCTAAATTGCAATTGGTCTCTTACTGTTACTGCTAAAGGTTGCTTTTTATCATATTTGAAAACACGTATAACATGTGTAAAATCGTATAATATAGGACCTACTTGCGCTTTTACTGAGCCTAGTTCTAATTTACCATTTGAATATTTTGCAATTACTACCATACTAAATTAATTAATATCATATTAAATATAAAAACTTTAGGTTAAAAATCCTCCTCCTCCAACTTTTATAAGGCTTTCAATACGAGTTTTAAAAATTGTTATTTTTACTTCTTGTGCTAATGCTTTAACTTCAATACCAGTAAAATAACTTGCAACTTTTATACCATTTTCAATATTAACTATAAAATCTGTTCTCCAGTCAATTGTATTTATTCTAAATGTATCTGTTTCAACTTCACAAGTTTTTGTTTCATTTGGTCTAATTATAGGAAAGAAACAATTTTCAATATAAACATTTCTTAAATCATTATTTGTTTTATTTATAACTAATACAATAATCTTTCTTTTTTTAAGGCATAAGCATAATAGAATTAAAAGTAAAAGTAATAGAGGTAGTAAAAATGACTTTTCTTTTTTTCGTTCCATATTATATTATTGTTTTAGATTAGATTTATTCTTTTCTTCTCCTTCTTCTTATTCTTAGTATTAATAGTATAAATGCAACAAAGCCTAATATACCAATTATTATCCATTCAATCGGCGGTATAGTAATATCAATTGGTTTTTCACCTTCATAATTAATTGTAATTGTTATTCTATATACTGATGCAATACCTGTTAAAATTGTTCCAGCGAATACTTCTACTTTAACTGTATTATTTCCATTGTTTAAATTTACACTTTTTTCAAAAAAATGATAATCACATGTAGTCCACCATTCTATTTTATCAACAAAACTATCATTAAAATAAACATGTGCATAATGTCCACCGCATAATACCGCATTTTCCCACCAAAATTCTGCTTTTAGTTTAACACTTTTAATTGTTGTTTTCTTTGCATCCCAGCTGTAAAAAAATGAATGAGTATTACTTTTTTTAGCTGTTTCAAACATACCCCATGTAAATTTCCCTTCAAATACTTTTTTTTCTTCTGGCATTATACTAATAAAATAATTATTAAAACTAATAAGGCTATTATTAATATAATTAACCAATTTTGCTGTAATTGTTGAAAGAATTGCCATCCAAAAAATAAAGCTAAAACTCCTATAATCCCCCAAATAATTAATGGAATTGGCATATTATAAAATTTATTACATTATTAAGACAAACAAAAGAATGAAAATTAGAGCAATAATAAAAATAATATCGGCTATTCTGTTTTGTTCTGCCAATTCCTGAATTTCTTTTGATAAAAATATACCAAAAATGGAACCGATTACTGAACCAATGATTGTAAAAATAATAGGATTAATTAAAACCATATTAAAATTATAAAATTAAAAGAATTAGAAAAAATAAAATTAATAAAAAAATAATTGTATTTAAATTAACAAAATAAGTCATGCTGTCTAAAGTAACTGGTATTTGTATATCTGATTGAAAATTACAAGGACAATTACAAGGCATTTTATCTTCTTAATACTAAAAATAGAATAAACAATATAATTGCAATTATCCACCAATTTTGCATTAACCATGTTATTAAATCACCACCACCGCCTTCTGGTGATTTTACTTCAATAGGTATTTTATCAACAACAATATTTTCTTCAACTAATACGAAATCATAGTTTCCTGGTTGTTCAATGATTAAATGAAAACCACTTTTACTACTTATATCAGCATGGAATTGATTAACTGCATAAAACATCACAGGATTACCATTTTTCATAGTTCCAACTTTATAATGAAAACATATTTTTAAATTATTTGCAGTCCATTGAGCAACTTCATTTTGAACAAATACTGTTTTATTTAATGAAAGCTTTGGTTTAACATCAGTTGATACAGTTATAGGTTTCATATCAGCTGTTAACCATCCGCTTTGAAACTTTCTTTGCAAAACAAACCAGTGATCTCCTAAAGGAACATTATCAGGAACTTTATATGTTCCAGATTTAGTTTCTACATCAGGAACAAACTCAATAGGTTCATAAACTTTATTTTCCTTCTCAACCCATATACCAACTCTATAAGTTTCATATTTAACTAATCTTTTTGCAGTCCAATTAATTATATCACCATGCTTAACAATTTTTTTATCTATTTCAATTATTTCTTGACCTCCGCCACCATCTGGATAAACTTTAAATGGTAATATACCTTGCTCATTCGTTGTAAAATTAATAAAACTTAATTTTCTATCAACCATTCTAGGAAGTGCAAAAAATGTTAAAGTATATTCGGCTTGTGGTTTTGATACAGAAAATAAAAATTCGTTATCAGAAAAAAAAGAAATTAAAGAATTTGGAACTGTTTTTATAAATAAAGTTATTTTTTCACCTGCTACATAACTTGTTTTATCTGATTTTATTATTGTTTCATTTGTCATAAAATCATTTTAATAAAAATATTATCAGTAATATAAAACCTATAATTGCTAATATCCACCAATTTTGCATTAACCATGTTATTAAATCAAAACCACCTATTTTTATTGGTGTTGATGTTAAGAAAAATAATTCGTTATCACTTTTTTCACATAAAGCAAATTCCGCATCACCAGGAGGTAGATTTGTTCCAACAAAATAACTGCCTGATTTTGATGTTTCAGTTGCTGTAAATTCATCTCTTGATGGAGCCCAGAAAAATTTATTTTCTTTAGGATAAAGGACACCTACTACATATCTTTTACCTTTTATTAAACCTTCAGCTTTCCAATAAATATTTTCTCCATAATTATACTGTTTTTTATCTGTTGTTATAGAATAACCACTACTTTGTAGTTTTATAACATTATTTGTGCTACTAATACTTATTATACCGTTTACCATATTCTAAGTTTATTTATTACTTTCTTCTGCTAAGTAATAATAGTATTACAAAGAATATTATTAAAGCTATTATCCAGTTTTGCTTTATCCAATCAATTATTTGCTGAGATAATGGTCTTGGAGCTGCTGCTGTTGGTTCAAATATTTCTATTCCTGTTTCAGCCAATAAAAGTTTTGAAGGACTAAATTTCTGATATAATCTAATTTTATGAACACCTAATGGAAAATCAGCTGGAACTGACCATAATTTAGTTACATTTGCAACAGTTGCTGTAAATTCTTCAATTGTTACTTCACCACTATCAACAGTAACACTTAATTCATATGTATTACCTGTTATTAAATTAGATATTGATATACTTACAGCTTCACCTCTTTTATATCTTAATTGGTCTGTTGATATTCTTAAAGTAGAAGAATAAATTTCAGTTAATATACTTGGTAAATTATTTACATCACCATCAACGACTATTTTATCGTAATCTTTCCAATATCCTTGAACATATGTTCTTACTGTAAAACTTGCTCCAGGTGCTACGAAATCAAATAATGATATTTCTGCATTAGTTATACTATTTCTTAATTTTACACGGTATATATTACCTGCTGTTAAACCGTTAAATGTAATTTCTGCTGGTTCTCCTATTCTATATACAGATTTATCAAACGTTACTGTTACTGGCATATTTTACTAAATTCCGACTATTAATTGCAATAAAGCTAAAACTAATGCTAATGTAACGTTATTTGTCATTAAGAATACTAATGCTGCACTTATAAAAAATGGATATTTCTTTAATATATCTGTTAAACTACCTAAAAGATTTGTTTCTTCCGCCATGTTTCAACTATTTACCCCAAGCTGCTTTATATGCTTTATCTAATTTAGCTTTCTTAGCTGCTGCTCTTATACTTTCTCTTACACCGCTCATTATTTTTGACATTTCAGCTGCAAAACCTGATGCATGTGCTTGAAAACTAAGTCTGTCTCTTAAAACCTGACCTGTTGGAGATGCCCAAAAATCTCTTATAACTTTACTAAGTTCGCTTCTAAATGTTACTATTTCCTCTTTTGCTACTTCTACAACTTCTGGTGCTGCTTCTGGTCTTCTTCTAACTAAAACAGCTTCTTCTCGTGCCATATTTCTATAATAGTATTACAAATAATTAAAGAAAAATGAGAATAAATTGCAAACGAGAAAATTAAAAAAATTAAGAATAAATTGCAAACATAAAAATCAAAAAATTTGAGAAAGATTTTTATACTAAAATTTCCTAATTAATTATAGAAAAATGAGAAAAGAAGACGCTTTAAAAGATGAAATAAACTTTAGAAAATATGTTATAAAGAAAATAAGAGCATTAGAAAAAAGAATTTCAAAAATAGAAAAAATTTTATTTGAATAATTATTCTTCGGGAAATATTTGTTTTAAACCTTCATAAACCTGAAGTCTTGTTTCTTCTGCAATTTTTTCATTATTACATACTACTATAGCTCTTAATTCTTTGTATTCATCTTTTAATGGAATTACAATTATTACTTCATTACCATTTCTATAAACTTCTATTTGTCTTTCACTGTCTATTTTTTGTAACATTTTACTTAAACTAAAAACAGCACCTATGCTCATTTTAACACCACCTTTGGTTTTTTAACATTTGATATAGTAAATGCTAAATCTGTTATTATATATTTAATATCTTCATATTGCTTTCTAATATTACTTACTTCTTCTTTAGGTGCTTTTGATTTTGCTATTTCTTCACCCATTCTTGTTATTAGTTCCATAAGACGCATTTGCCTTTCCTCATCATATCTATTTATAAACTTTATTAAATTTGCTGCTGTTAATTGTGATATTAAATGAAATATTTTAAAATGCTTATAAATTAATGGGTCTTCTTTCTTTATTTCCTCCAGAATTACATTTTCTTCATCATTAAGAATATCTCTTAAATCTATTCCTCTATTAATATTAACTCTTGGTCTTTTTACTTCCTCTACCATATGAATTAAAAATATTTAAAATATTATTTAAGGTTTTACTTTAATCAAATAAATAAATTTAAAAAATAAATTTTAAGCCGCTCAACCATACCCTCCGCGCGCAAGAGGGTATTTCATTTATCATCGCTGATTTCGGTAAATTTAATCGCCTCCAAACGGAGGTTCATATTACTTTACTTATTGCTAATTTTGTAAATAATAATGAAATAAGAGATATACAAATTTTAATATTTTAAGTATTCCAAAGAATGAAGACATAGACTATATGCCACACTGTCTATGTCTATTCTTGTTTTAGATTAACCTAAAAAAGTTTCTTTAATCAAAAAGAAATTCCCTGTTTGGAATTCCTGTTTGGGAAATTAAAAACCGGTAATATATTCCTAATAATAATATAATAATAATATAAATAATCAATCCCTAGGAGGATATTTTTTCTTTTATTTCATCAAGCATATAACCAAGAGGTATATCAAAAGTATAATAAATATGACCGTATATATTCATATTCCCCATCAACCACATTCCATATAAGTTTTATCCTATCATCTTCATAAAGAGTATATACTTCTTTCAATTCATTATCTTTATCAAAAACTATTTTAGCTTTAAAATTAGGTGGATATGTAACATGTAATGTATTTCCAATTCTAGTGACCTTAAATCCTGCTTTTTTTAAACTTTTTTCTGCATCTTCTAATTTTTCAGGTGCAGACATTATTAATTTTAATTACGTTTTAAATACTATTTATATTTTTTTTAAATTGTATTCCTCCTCGCCATATTCTTTTCTAAGTGCTTCAACTGTTTACTCTATAAGTTTTTTCATTTCTCTGTCAAATTTATCATAAATATCATCAGGTATTTTAACTTTGCATGCATTCAGCAAAAGCTAAAAAAACTGTATTAATTACATCCGGGATTATAAAGTCCATTTCAGCATTCCATTTATCTACATCTTTTTCTTCTAATAATGATTGCATATCAAGAATAGCACGTCTAAGACCACCTATATAATATTCTCTAATTTTTCCTTCTCTTTCTGCATAAGCAAGCCAATATTTAGCTCTATCAAGACTAAATTTTGCCATATCCCATTTTCTTTGTAAAACATACTTATCAGTTAAAATAATTTCAAACATTACTTCTCTTATAGGGTCTATAATTTTATCACATCTTTTAAATTTTTCTATATTTATTTTTGGTCTAGCAAATCTTTCTTCCATATTAATAAATTAATTTTTCTCTCATATATATATATAAAATTCATCGTAAAGCTGCTAAAATGAATTGATATGAAACATAATTAATGATTTCTTCTATAGATTTATATGGATTATCAGCAAATTCTGCAATAAAATCACTTATCACATAGAAATCTACATATGCTTTCCAAATAATATCAAGTTTTTCTTCTTCCCTCTTATTTGTAACAGAAACTCTGTATCCCTGTCCTTCAGTAATTTCTATTCTAGCTCTTATTCTATCATCATCATAATCTATACGTAAAATTTTTACTAAATTTTTTTCATCTAAAATCATTTCTGCTTTAAAATTCAAACCTTTACGTGCTATTAATACATTGCCAGATTTATAAATTTCAAAGTTTTGTTTTTTAAGTATTTTTCAATTTCATCTAATCCTTCTGCAGCTGCCATATTTAATAAATGTTTTATTTAAAATATAAATATTTTATAGGTGTTCCTATAAAATATTATTATACAATATGATATACAATACACTATTATATTCTACAATATTGTAATATATTTTCTATACAATTGCATACAAAAAGAATGTTTATGTATATATTTTGTAAAAACTTGATATAATATTTCCAAAATAATAAGAAATTATTTTGTAAAAAATAAAATCCAAACAATGTTTAATATACAATTGTATAAAAGACATATGGTTTTTAGACAAATGTATATATGATTATGGAGAAAATTTTTTTTATTCATGAATACTTATAGAAAAATGCATATATTTGAATACATTTGCATAATTTATATGTGGTTTTTAGACAAATGTATATATTAGAAAAAATAAGAGAAAAATATAATCAAATAAGAAGAAGATATATTTGTATGATATTCTCAAGATACTAAACTATATCATATAGAATATTAGAGAAAGATAAAAGAATATTATAAGAATATTAGAGAATATTATCTAAAGGATAAAAAAACTGAGAATAAATATGTGAAAAAAAAATTCATCCATGTGTATATAAAAAAAATAATAAGGGAGGTAATAGGCTATTGTTTTTTTCATTTTTTAATATAATGACATTATAATATAATGAGAATATATTATATTATTAATATATATCTGTATTATACTAATTTTTCCTAGAAAATGTTTTTTTAATTTTTTACTATTACACACACACATGAATAAATAATATTTTTTCCATTCTAAACATTCTTTGTATTCTTAATTTTGGATAAGTCCAAAATTTTCTGTAGAAAAATAGAGAATTATACTTTTATAATTTGAACTTGATTTCTGAACTTAACCTTTTTCTTTTTTAGCCAAAGGTCCTGAGACCTTAAATTTTTATATTCCTTATGCTATTTATGTTATATGGATAAAACATTAAGAGTTTCAGAAGAAATTTGGAAGCAGTTATGGGATCTTAAAACTCAATATGGTTTTAAGAGAATTGAAGATACTATAAATTTCTTAATTCAAAGTTATTATACTAGTCTTACCATGCCTGAAAGTAAAAAAGCAACAAAACCAATTACATATCCTGGTGGTGATTGGTATATAAAAGATGATATAATTGATGTTTTAGTAAAAAGTAATTGTAGAACTTTAGTTGAAGTTTTTGGTGGCAGCGGTGTTATAACAATGTATTCTCCTAATGAAGTTTTTAAAGTTAAAATTTATAATGATATTGATAAGGAACTTGTAAATTTCTTTAAAGTTTTAAAAGAAAATCCTTTTGAACTTCAGAAAGTTTTAAGTGTTTTACCGTTTTCAAGAGCTTTAAGAGAAGAATTAATAAACAAAAATCCTGAAGAATTAAGTGATGTTGAAAGAGCTGCTATATACTTTTATAAAAGCGAAACAATGTTTAAAGGTCCTACACAGTATGTTGATAGTCCTACATTTAAAGTAGTGAAATCTAGACCATATGCAAGAACTTTATCTTTTAAGGTTGCTGATTTAATTCTTTATAGTAAAATGTGGAAAGATGTTACAATAGAAAATCAGGATTTTAGAAATTTAATAAAATCTTACGATGCTGAATTCGTTGTTTTTTATTGTGACCCTCCATTCTTAATTCCCGGTAAAAAAGGATATTATAAATTTAGTTTCAAAGAAAGTGATATGAAGGAACTTTTAGATTTGTTAAGTTCAATAAAAGGTAAATTCGTTTTAAAGTTAAATATAGACCAGGTTAAACATTATGAATTCATAAAGGAATTTGCTTTAAAATATAAAAATAAAGTAATTGAGCATGCCTTAACTATGAGCAAAGTTAAGTCTGGTCAAGAAAGAAAAAAGCAATATACAGTCTTAATATTTAATTATGAAGCTAGTTAAATGGTATAATAATCAATGAGGATTTAGATGAAATAGTAAAAATAATTAAGAAAGTTAAACAATAATTCTTAATTAATTCCCTATTTGTTTTTTCCTGCTTTTTTATTGTAAAATAGGAATATATTACCGGTTTTTAATTTCCCGAATAGGAATTCCAAACAGGGAATTTTTCTTTGGTTAAAGAAACTTTTTTAGGCTAATCTAAAACAAGAATAGACATAGACAGTGTGGCATATAGTCTATGTCTTCATTCTTTTGGAATACTATTCATAAATTATTTTCAATTAACTATTTATATGCATAAATTATTTTCAAAGGTTCTGGAAATTTTTTAAAATTTATACCATATTCAAAGGTTTTAATATTAAAGCCATTCTTTCTAAACCATTCATACAAAGCATTATAATTTTTATCCGAATGTGTTTCTATTAGCCATTCTTTTACTTTTTTAACATCAACTTGTAGAATGTTTATTTCTTCGCCTTCTATATCAACCTTAACAATATCAGGATTATATTTAATAATTAAATCTTCAATTTGTTTTGCATTATTAATTAATGTTTGTATTGTAATAACTCTTTGTTCATTTTTAAAGTTTAATTTTAATAGTTCATAAAGTTTTGGATTATCCTCAACTGCAATAACTTTCTTAGCTCCTTTTTTTAAAAAATAATATGCTGTGCTTCCATAATCAGCACCTAAATCAAGTATAATCTTATTTTCAAATGAAGTAAAGTTCCAATGGTCATCATAATCTTCTAAATAAATAGGCGGTATTCCTTTTTCTAATTGAGTAATTATGCTTTTACCTATTCCTTTAATAATGCTTGTAATTTGATTTGGTTTCATGAAAGTGAATATTAAATTTGCAAGTATAAATTTCGTTATTTTCTTATTTAAATCTCGTAAATATAGTATATTGCGTAATCTCTAAATATATATTTAAGACGTCCTTCTTTAGTTATTATTTCTTCAATTACTCTTTCAAGAAATTTAAATATTCCATCAGCAGTAAGGGATGCAATATGTTGAGGTGGTTCAAATATAATTGTAATCTTTTTCCCTGCTGAAGCATTATAGTATTCTATTTTACTAGGTGACATTTCAAGTGTTTCAAAGGTTGAATATTGTAACCATAGTTTTTTAGCACCTTTAAATTCTTCATTTACAAATAATGGTGTTATTTCTACATCTAAAATATCTTTTATGTTAAATAAAACAGCATCAGGATATACTAAAACTTGTTTTACTTCCTTTATTTCTCTCATGATAAGATCAGCTAATTTTTGGTTAAGGACCCGACTCATATAAATTATAATAATTTTTTTAGCATATATATTTTAATCTTAATCTAAATTAAGCATTTCATGAATTTTATGTTCAAGAAAGTTGTAGCTTTTAAGTTTTTCTTTAAGAAATTCATTGACTATTGTATGGGCAAAGTCATATGGATTTTCAATACTAATTTTTAATGAAGAATTAACTTCACTTTTTCTTGAATTGCTTTTTATTTCATTTTTTATATTAATTACATGTTCAATATTTGTATGGTAGTTTAATTCTTCATACTCTTTTGACTGATATTTTACCATTATATTTTTAAGATAACTTTATTATTTCACTAATTATGCTCTTTGTGAAATCATATTTCCTTAATACACCTTCTTTAGTTGCTGGTTGTGTAAATCCTGCTACAAAATCTTTAAATTGTTCAAGTTTTATAGCTGTTTTTAATGGTTTTGAAAATTTAGTTTTTATTATATCATGAACTGGAATAGGCTGTTCCATCATAATTAAAGCTTCTCCATATTCCAAATCAATTTTTATTGTTATTTGATTAAAGAAATCATAATATTCTGCTGTTATATGTTCTATAATGTTATCTCTAATTTGAACATATATTTCATGTCTTACAATTACGGTTTTCTCTATTGGTGATATTTCAGTCTTTTCAGCAATAACCCAAACTTTATTATCAACTTCTTTTTCTTTTACGATTTCATAACCATACTTTTTTAGTATATTCTTTATTTTAATTAAGGAAGATTTAGTTGTTGCGGACATTTTTTATCTTATTTGTATTTTTTCTTTCTTTGCTTCTTCTCCTAGCTTTCTTATTTTGTAAAGAACAAAGCTCGGGAAATTAAAAATTTTTGTATCTATTGTATTAAGCAAATTAGTAAATGAGAAATCATCTGGTATTCCATATTCAACAATTCTATATTCAATTTTTGTATCTTCAACTTTATATTCAACATAATTTTTGGCATAATCTATTGAAATAGAATATATATAGTCATGGCTATCTATGTCTATTACATCGGAGCTATATAATATACCAACGTAAATTTGTCTATTTGGATAAAAAAATGTTATGCGATGGATAGCTTTAACATATTCAACAAATTGATATCCTCTTTTAATCATTTCATCAATTAGCATTGAATATTTTGCATATTTTGGAGGAATTTTTGGAATTTTATTCATATTTCTCAGGGAATATTTGTATTTTTCCAGGTTTTGCTTCAGCAGTTAATGTTCTTATTTTGTAAAGAACAAAGCTTGGTAAATACAAAATCCTATCTATTGTATTAAGTATATTTTCAAGTAGAAATTCAGGGGGTATTCCATATTCCGTAATTGTATATTCAATTTTTGTATCTTCAACAATATATCGTATGAAATTATCAAGATAATCTATTATAATTTTATACATGTTTTTAGTATCTTGTAATACTATTCGCACTTCGCCAAAATATATTTTAACAGAAATTTCCTTATTAACATTGAAAAAAGTCATTATAGATAAAACTTTATCATATTCAACAAATTGATATCCTCTTTTAATCATTTCATCAATTAGCATTGAAAATCTGCCTTTTTTCTTTTCTGGTATTTCAGGAATAATCGGCATATATTTTTATATTAAATAAACTAAAATAAAAATATGACTTTGGTGCCATTGGAGGAAATAACAGGAAAATTTTATGAGGCTACAAAGAAAATTGCTATACAGCCGGAAAAAAATTTTGATGATATTCTTAAAGAAAATACTGAATTTATTGGTGTTTTTTCTATTTTACCTAAGTATGTTATTTTTATCCCAACATATTCCCTTGATACAATATCTTATATTCTTAGTAATGATTATGCAAAAGATTTTATATATCGTTTAGCTTTTTTCGCAATTGCTAATAAAAGAGATTGGGGCAAAGAAACTGAAGGAATTTTAAAAACAGGTGATGAAAACACAGCAATATTTTTATTAAATGCAATTATTCATTTTGCTGGCGGTGCTTATTTAATTGTAGGTAATGATGGTTATTATTATATTTGGAGCAGAGGATACCATTATTACGCTGAGTTCTAAAATATGTGCGATAATTGTTTAATACAGATAGAATGTGATTGTAACTGTGATAGTCTAATAATTCTTGAAAGTTATCCTATGCCAAAAAATAGATATTTTGAAATATCATTCTGTAATTGGTGTGGTCATAAGGTTGTTTTAATTGGTAAAATTATTGCTAAAATTCCAGTTAATGAATAAAAATAAAAAAATAAATTTATCTTTCTCCTAAAATCTTTTTAACTTTCTCTTTCATTTTATTTCTAGCTTCTTCAGATTGTTTTTGCGCTTCTTGCATTCTTAATTTAGTTTTAGTTTCAAAGATATTTTTATCAAAATATTTAAGAATAGCATTATGTAATATTTCTTTGGCTTTATCAGGATATAACGAATATAATGCATCTGTTTCAACACGCATTAAACCATGAACTTCAACAAATTTTTTATATCTCGGGTCTCTTCTTAGTTTTGCAATTTCATCAGCACTTTCAGGTGCGGAAGGCAAATTAAATTGCTGTATTTGTTCCTTTGTAACCATAATCTTTTCAACTATAAGGTCCTTTATACCACTTAATTCTATAATTCTATTTTTGAAATCATTGTATATTTCTTCTCCTGAAGGGTCAAAATCACTTATAATTAATATAATAGGATTATAACCACGATTTTTTAAACTATTAACTTGTCTTGCTAAACTTATTATATCAGTAGCACTGTCAAAACCTTTTAAACATCTTAAATTATATATTCCTATATCAGTTCCATTAACTTTTAATTCTTTAATCCATGTTTTAGTTAAATTATATAAAGCTTCTTTTTCTATACAAATTATAATTCTGTTTGGCTGGTCACTCCAGGGATTTATTGAGTATGAAGAATATGATGATACAATTCTTTCAATTTCTTGTTTAATTTCTTCTTCTGAAAGTTCCTTTGCAAATTTTTCAAATTTTTCTAAATCCTCTGATTTTCTTGTTACATCTGTAATTAAATAAGCAGGGAATTTATTTTCATATCTTAATTTTGCTAATACAACTGATAAGGTTTTATAAGCTTGTTTTGTATTAGGCAGCACATTTTTAGAAACTAAAATATAGAATAAACCTCTTAAGGTTAAAGCTGAATTTTGTGATTGATAATAATTCTTAGCTTCAGCATATGCTATTTTACTTATTTCTTCCCATTTCAGTCTAGGTTTTTTGGGTTTTTTGGACATATCCTATTCTAAATAATAAATTTTTGGGTATTTAAACTTTTAGACATGTCCTTTTTTACACATTTAGGATTAGTCAAAAAATGGTATATAGTGGATAAGTCCAAAAAAGGTAATTTTATTTTTGTAGTTATTATTGCTTTATTAAACATGAATAATAGTTTTAAGCTTTATTTCATTCATTTTCTAATAGTTCTTTAATAGCTTTATTAACATATTTATTAGCTTGAATTAATAAATTAATACTATACATTAAATCGCTAATTATTTCTAAAGATGCTTTGTCACTTAAATAAATTGTTAATTCATTTATATTATTCATTGCTGTTAATATGCTTTTTTCAGTAGCTTTCTTTTGCTGTTCAATATACTCTTTATTTATTGTTTTTTTCATGTTTCTAAATATTCAATCCAGCACTTTATCCTATTATAAATATATTTCGTCATCTTTAAGTTCTTCTGCAATCTTTTTTAATTCTTTAACAGCTTCATCAAATTCTTCATCATATTCAATAAATGGGTTATGAATATGCATTATTGCTCCAAATACTGTTTTATATTCAATAACGCATTTTTCGCAATAATAAACAGGATTGTCAAACATATCAATAATATGTGTAATATGTTTAGTTCCATGTTCCTTGCATTTTACTTTTTCTCCGCATATAGCACAATTAATAGTTTTATTTCTCATATTTCATATACAATTTCACCTTCAAAATTTAAAACGTTATTTTTATCAAATTCAATTACTGTTTGTCCATATATAAAGTATATTGTTAATACTATTTTATTTTTTATTACATCTTCTTTTATATGGAACTTTTTAACATTAAAGATATTAATAAAGATATATTCATATGTAGTTTTATTTTTATATTCATTAGTTCTTGTATCAAAAAATGATATTTGTCTTTTTATTTTTATTGGTTTAGTGGTTATATGCTTTCTTATAAATTCTGCTATAAAATCTAAATTTTCTTCTTCAGTCATTTCTTATCAACTCCAATATATCAAACCTTTTAGGAAAGAAGCATTTTAAGCAATAAGTTATTATTTCAGTTTGATGTATATGTCTTTCATTTTCTATTACAATTATAGATGTTATTGAAACTTCAGCGTATGCATATTTATTTATTTCATTTCCACATTTATGACAAAAAAGCTTTTTCTCACTCATATTTTCAAATTCTCTTTCTTTCTTCATCTTTTTCAAAAATATATTCCCTTTCTCCTATAACATAAAGCAATGCTAGGTATGCTCCTAAATCACACCAATTTCCATCAGCTAAAGCTAAACATTTAGGACATGTTAAATCACCATCATAATCAATTTCGCATAAAACATTGCATACTGGACAATAAACTCTATTTTTAAGCCATTTTAGTTTATTTATTATTTCTTTATCACTTCTAATTTTTATTTCCTTACTCATGTTTTTACGGGTTTTAATAAAGCGATATATAAGAAAGACAATCTCTACAAATAGCAATCATACCTTTTTTGCCTTCATCAATAAACATTAAAACAGGAAATCCATAATTTTTATCACAAAATGTACATGTTCCTATAATCTTTTTACATAAACCACAGCGGTATAAATTACCACTTTCTTTTATAACTCTAAATTTATAAGTTCCTATTATAAAGGGTTTTTTGTAATATTTAATCATGCTTAATTCTTCTTTGCAACAAGAATTTAGTTTTTTCATATTTCTCTAAACCTAATTAGTTTCCAAACAGCATTCTGATATTGGCATTTACAGCAATGAATATATAGGAAAGCATAATCTTTATCGTAAATCCATGCATCATTTATTTCAAAGTTTAGTATATTATTACAGCTAAGACATTTAAATGGTTCTTCAGTATATAATTTATATAATTTTGGTAAAACTAAATTAAATTCTTCTCTTTTTATTTTCATGTTTCTAATTTAGATATAATATATTCAACATTTTCTTCAGTAACAAGCATGATATTTTGAGTATGTATTAAAAAGTGTCTGTAAGCTTCATGTGCTACTATATCAAAAGCTTTGGAACGAAATACATTTTTACAAATTGGACAAGTATATTTGAAAAATATTGTGTTGTCTATGGGTTCTACAACTATAACAATTCTTTTAGGTATTTTGTTCATTTTATAGATGTTTATGTAATTTATATTTTAAACAGTTAATACATATTATAAACTCATCATTTCCTTTTTTATAAATGTATTTTAGTGTATTTTTTTCTTTACATATTGCACAAGGTTTATCGGTTATAATTTTATATGCGAATATATCATTATTTGCATGTTTTAATCTTATAAAGTTTATATAATTACTTTCAAGTTCATTGAAAATTAATGTTTTTAAATCAATAATCTCATTATCTTTACATTTTTGGCATAAATAATATTCATTAGATTTTATAAATGTAAGAGAGGGCTGGTCAAAATAGTATATTTGAATAAAAAACTCTGCTAAATCTGTATTGCATTTACTACAAAATATGCTTCTTTTTTCTATTCTATAATCAAATTTATTAGTAAAAATTTCAAGCGTCATGTTTCTTTTTCCTCTTCTTCTTCAATTTTTGAAAAATCAAAATGATATAGTCCTGTTGTATGGTCATATTTTAAAAAGCCATCCATTTCTAAGAATTTAATGTAATTGTATATTGTAGATAAACCTTCATAACCAAATTCTTCTACTAATATTCTTCTTAATATTCTTACTATTGCTTTTTTTGTAAATGATGCTTCAGGTCTTATACCTGATTTGTATAATATTCTTGCTATTATTTTAGTTTTTACTTCTCTTACCATGTTTCTAATTTCTTTTGAATAAAATTATAAACATATGCTAATTTATCAAAATATGGTTTATTGTATTTCTTAGAAATTAATAAAGTTATATAATTATAAACATCCCACATTGTTTTTTCATTTAATAATCTTTCTTTTCTTTCATCATTTATGTAAATAACTTTCTTTAGTTTTTCTATATCATCTTCGGTAATCAAATTCTTTGTATTTTGTAGTTTTTCAATATGATTTTTAATAACAATTGGATTTAATGTTAAGTTTATTGTTTGCGGTTCATTAATATGCTTAATGTATATGCCTTTTATTAATGTTAAATCATTTTGGCATTCTTTAACAAATACACCAGCAAAAATTTTTACAGCATGCGTTTTATCTACACTGTTATAAAATATAGCAATTAAATTATATTGTTCAATAATTTCATCAGCTCTTAAGTATAAGTAATGAACTTTTAATGTTGTGCTTAATTTGAAATCCGTTATTTTATAATCTTTTAATTGTAATATTACTTCTTTTAGAATATCTTTTGATTGATATAAAACATATTTTTTAGAAACAATACTTACTAATTTATTATTTTTATCTTCATAAATTCCCATAAATTCTGTTTCCCTATTACGTTCATCTTTTATTTGTTTAATATAATAGTTTGGTATTCTTTTTTCAATTTCTGCAATTATATTTTCTATTGGTATAACGTTCTTTTGAATAAGATTTAATGCTGTCATGTTTTATACATATCTTTGACTAAGTAAACAATAACATCATTTAGAAGTATATTTGTATGTGATAATAGAACATCCATTTCATACCATAGCTCTGGATATTCTTGTTGTAATAATTCTTTTATTTCTTTTTTAGTATTGTTTATTATATTGCTAGCTTTTAATAGCTTTTTAATTCTTTGTTCTTGCGCGGGGGCGCTACTCCCCGCTAACGCGCTATTAGGTAATTCTTCTTTCATATGTATAAATAATATTTTATCCAATATATAAAGCTATTAAAAAAGATTTATATATGAAAAAGTTATTTAAATATAAAAAAATAAGCTATTATAATGTATAATATGTGTCTAATCCTAAGATATACTAAGGAATACTAAACAAAAAAAAATAAAAGCAAAAGATTTGGTTTATAAAGAATTAGCGCATTCTTGTAAATTTACCACCTAATCCATATTGTTGAGCTTTTATTACTTTTATAGAAGCGGAGTTTAATTATAACATTGCCATGTTCTAATAAGTTTTTAATATTCTCCTTCATGTTCTATTATTTCTTCAATTTTGTAAATTCTTCCGCATTTTTTGCATATCCATTCTGCATATTTCTCATCAAAGTAAAAATTACTTGCTCCACATTCACAAATAAATTTATTATCGCTCATGTTTAAATGTAATGCAATATTGGTTTCATATATTCTGTTATTTCTTATTTCACTGTTATTTATTTTTGCTATTTTATGTAATTTAATGCTATATTTCTTATATATTTTTTTACTTTTCTTATGTCTTTGTTTATTTCTTTTAGAATTTCTGGTATTTGTATTTTTTGTGCGGGGGCGCTACTCCCCGCTAACGCGCTATTAGGTAATTCTTCTTTCATATGTATAAATAATATTTTATCCAATATATAAATCTAATTGAAAAAGTATTTAAATATTCCTTATATTTAAATATAAAAAGATAAGCTATTATACTAAAATATAAGTGTATAATAGAATATAATACTAATGAATGGATAAGAAGAATATTATATTTTCCAATAGCTAATAGGGTATAATAAAAATATTATAAATGATTATATACAAAATAATATAATGAAAATATAATAATAGAATATATTCTTTAAAATTTAGCAAAAAAAATTAAATCTTCAACATTTTAGTTTTTGATATTGTTTTTATATTTTTACAGTTTAAACACATCCATGCTTCTAATGTAGTTATCCTGTCATCCTTTTTTATTGACGTAGAAAAGAAATATTTGTGTTCTGTTAAAGTTTTGCATACTCTACAAGCATAGTAATCAGTTTTAACTTTTACTTTTTTAACTTTCTCTTTTTTTGGTTTTGTCTTTACTTTTTGCTTTTCTTTAACTTTTTTATTTTTATTTTTCTTCATTTTAATCATCTTGGAATTTATCATTAATATGAAAATCAATAAATAACTTAAAATATCTTGTTATTTTCTTTAAACCATTAAACATTTCATCTAGATTGTATGCTCTTATAAAAACGCCATTAAATTTATCTTCGCTATAATGAACCCAATTATGTGATAAAAATCTGCGATATCTAGTTTCTGGACAAATCCAAATAACCTCATTGTGCCATGAAAATTCAATTGGTGTATCTGCACCATCAAAATCGCCAACGTATATTATTTTTTTGTTTACTAAACTTTTGAAAACTTGTGGATGATATACTGGTATATAATTAGAATACTTTGTAATCATGTGCTGAATATCACCATTTGGTGCTATGTAAATTTGAATGTCATTCCTTTGTAATGCTATTAAACTTAGAATTCTTAAATTTTTTGACCACCAATCCATTGAACCTGAATTGTCAAGAATTAAAATTACAGTATCCTTGATTTTGTTTCCTTTATAATGGTTTAATGGTTTTTTTTCGTATTTTCTAAATATTAATTTTTTAATGTTATATTCTTCAGGCTGTTTATTATCAAATATTTTTAGCTTCTCTTCAGCAAATGTTTCAATAAATCTATAAAATTCTGTTTGAACAAATTTTGTATATGCTGATATACTTTTAGTTAAATCAACGACTTGTCTAGTATTATGTTGACCACTAGGTAGTTGTTTTTTATTTTCATTATCATTATCCTCATCTTCTTCATCTTCATTTTCGTTATTATTGTTTTCAGTAGCATTATTATTACTATTATTCTGATTATTATTAACTTGTGAATTATTAGAATTATTTTGCTGACTAGCATTCTGTTCAGTATTATTATTATTAGAATTATCTTTTTGTTGCTGTTCAGAATTTATATTATTATTGTTTTGATTAGTATTAGTATTAGCATTTTCTTCATAACTTTCTTGTTCATGATTATTACTATTTTGATTGGTATTCTGTTCAGTATTATATTCATTAGAATTATTATTTTGGTCATTAGTGTTTTGCTTAATTTCATTTTCCTTAGAATTCTGTAGATTATTTTCTTCAGATTGTTCATTTTGTTTACTATTATTTTCTTGTTTTTCTTCATAATTAGAATTAGAAGATGGATTTGGAGAATTTTTAATAGAATTTGTAGATTCATCACCTCCATGAGTTTCTTCTGATGTTTTGCTAGTTGGTTCGTTTACTGGTTTTTCTTGTTCTTTGTTTTCTTGAATTTCCTGTGTATTTTCTTCTTTATTTTTATTTTCCTCTAATTCCTCAGAAGAAAATGGTTTTTTTACAAATAGTTTTGCCATTTTACTTATGTAATGCTTTTTTAATTTGCTGAACTATTTGTTTAGCTTCATCTGAATTTGCTAAAACCTTTTTCTTTTCATTAGAATTTGTAAATCCTGCTTGTTTAGCATAATTGTAGCCTATACCAAATATTATTTCTTTTTCTTTGCAATACGCATAAAAATTGTAGTTTTCCTCATTTATTGCAATATAAATTTTGAAATTATTACTTTTTAATTTTGTTACATTTTCTAAAATTTTTACAACATTATATTCAACTGTATCAATTTTACATCCCCCTGCAACTATTTCATCGTAGAAATCAGGGAGAATTATTTCTTCCTTACTGTTAATACTTTCAAGATATTTTATTATGATATCAAGATCTTTTCCGTATTGTAACAATTTAAGAATAGTTAATTCTGGATTATAGCAATTGACTTTAACGTAATAAATTAATTTAACAAGCTTAACATCATTGTAATCTTCTTTTATATCAATTATTAGTTTTTCAATAATATTATTTTTTTCAATTTCAATGTAAATTTTGTTTTTAGTGTAATACTTAATTTTTGTTGCAATATCTATTAGTTTATTTATTAATTTATTAGTCATAATAAAAAGATCTTCTGCATATGCTTCTAGTTCAATCATTGAATTTGAATTTTTACTTGTATTAATGAGTTTAATGATATGATTTAAGTTTAATGGTTTTTGTGATATTATATAGTTCTCTTCATCTCTTACAAATTCAAAAATTCCAAATTTACTAGGGTCATCAGATGGTTCTGGTTTTATTGCTTGTATAATTTTAGTATACCCATCAAAATTATTATCTTTAATTTTTAGTGTAACTTCTTGTTTTTCTATGATTTCAAACGGTTTCGGCTCCATATTTACTTGTTTTACTGTTAATCTTGAAAGTTTTTGAATTATTTGCTGTGTATTATTTTTGTTTTCTTCGTTATTGTTTTTTGCAGAAATTTGAACTTCTTCTTGTTCATTAGGTTCATATTTTTCTTCAAGATTACTTTCATTTTCATTAAAGTTAAAGTTAAAATCTTTATATGGTTCTCTTTCTCTGATATAATTAAGAAATTTATGCCAATCATCCTCGTATTTTATTACAAATATTTTTAATAAGTTATCAAGTTTTGCTGTTATACCTTTTTGTAAGATTTCACCGAGTTGCTGTAATTCTTGTATTGTTGCTGGTTTTCGTAAACCAGATTTTATTGTATCAACGTAGATTTGTGTTAAAAGTATGCTTATTTCCTTGCTAAACTGTTTAGAAAGTATATTAAAAACATGTTGCGGTTCTAAATAATTTAATGTTATTATTGCTAATCTTCTCAGTAAAGGTTCTGAGAATTCTCTCATATCATTTGATGTCAAGAATATTATTAAATTATTTGAATTACCAGAAATTACTGTTTCATTT
>Ga0079997_113628_pt1 | contig 26624 bp, 19 predicted proteins | sample PerSpoCPS_CMetaG_FD_69200 | JGI IMG/M metagenome (GOLD analysis project Ga0079997, IMG submission 69200) | Archaeal communities from Yellowstone National Park, Wyoming, USA - Perpetual Spouter C (PS_C) MetaG (SPADES assembly) (version 2) | ecosystem: Environmental > Aquatic > Thermal springs >... | reverse complement strand
TGAGATAAACTATGCCCATAATACCCCACCGCCGAAGCGCTAATGAGTCGAGGAGGCTTAGACGCCCTCTGAAGCCAAGCCACCACGGCCTCCGTGCTATCAACCCGACTGTGCCAAAGGACCTCTTTGTAAGCTGAGCTCCAGCGCCGGCCCGCAATAGAAGCCCCCGCTAAATGCACCACAACCTGAAAATCCTCGGCTCGCAGATCCGCAGGTACCTGCCGACCATCCCAGAGAGCATACCTAACCTTCTCCCGAGCCGAACGGGGCCGCCGAGTAAGAATCACCACTTCATTCCCTCTTTCTACCAGCCTTTCTGCCAATGCCCTTCCAATGAGGCCCGTCCCTCCCGTAATAAGCACTCTCATCCTGCCTCTAAACAAAAAACCTCAGAAGAGGCCGATGGGAGCCCCGCGCACATCCAGGGGAATGTGGATATGCCATACGGCATGGTGGAGAATGTCGGATGCCTCCTGCGGCTTTCGGGCGGGGCCAAAGGCATCTCCCCAGAGAGGGAAATACAAGCCCATCACAAACCGATCCCGAAAACGAATCACCCCCACTCCTAAGCTAAGGCCCACGAGCTGCTGACGGGTCTCAGGGAGATAACCCACATCGCCCCGCAAGCGCAAAAAAGAAAACTTTGGTGCGGGCACTTCGGCGCTGGCGGTGAGTAGGCGGCGAGTCAGCAGGGTATCCGAGGGAAGGCGGAGACCGCCTTGGGTTTCGGGCATTTGACGGCTGAGAAAGCGCGGGGCGCTTAGCCGAAACCTATCCAAAAGCACCTCTTCGCCAAAGGGATCATATCCCGAGGGCCGTAGGTAAAGGTAGGAGGCAGCAGGGCCACTCAAATACCCGGCATAAGCTCGGGCCCACAAGGCCCATCGCCGAAAAACCTGCCAAGAGAGCCGCCCTTCCACCTCTAAACGAAAATGCCCCCGCCAATCCACCCCAGCCGACATAAAGCTATACCAGGTGAGAATAGCCTCCTCCCGACGAACCTCCCAGTCTAAGGCCGTATAAACGGGGCGAGCTTGATTTTCCCATCGGTAAGCGCCGTCCACATCCGCAAAAGCCAGTTGATAAGTGCGCAAACGCCAGGTCTCATGCCAGCCAAAGCGATCCTGAGGGGCTCTCTTGTGAGCTTCTATGCTCAGCTTTGTCCGTAAAAGGCCAGAAAATGCCATGAGACGCCCCCGCACCTCCACAAGATACCAGGGATAAGTGGGAAAAGCTCGCAGGGTTACGCCCGCACTGCCTCGCAACGTCCCCTGCAAAAAGCTGTACATGGGGAGAAGATGAAACTCAAGCAGCCGCTTGGGGAAAAGGCCATGATTGATGAGAAGGCCGGCCATAAGCCCATCTCGGAAGTTATACCCTACCAGGGGCGTAACTCCTATCCCCACACGGGTAAGGAGAGGATAGCTCCCTGGCCCCAGATGGATTTTAGGCCGCTGATAAGTGCGAAAGAGCCCCCGAGTAAAGTAAAAGTTATTCCCCACCCGCCGCTCAAAGAGAGCCTGGTGGGGATTTAGGGCAATGAGATGGGTCTGCGGAGGAGCTTCCAACGTGTCTTTGGCCCCCACAGCCAAGTAATGGGTGTGGAGGGGACGTCCCTCTTTGCTTAGGAAAAGCACTTCCAAGCGAAGGTCCTGCCAAAGGCCGTGGGGCTCTTCTACATGCAGCACATAACGGCTACCCCCTAACGGCTTCACCCGCAAGCGAAAATCCGGCTCCTGATCGCTATACAAGGTCCTAAGGAAGCTCTGCGCAGGAATACCTTCGCTTTGAAGGGTGGCTGCCCAATCCTCCGGATAAGGATGCCGAAAAGCCCACTCCTGAAAGTACCGCTGCATGGCTCGATCATAGCGGGAGCGGCCTTCCGACGCCTCCAAAGCCCATAATAAAGCGCCCGTGCGCTGATATACCCCTACCCCATAGTTTATCATGCTGTAAAACTCCGAGCTCAGGGAGAGCGGCTGGTCCAGATTCCAGTGATGCAGAAGCAAAAGGTAGGGATTACTAGGAGAGAGGAAGAGAGAGAGCTTGGAGAATTTGAGGGGGAAAGGGAGGCCGCTGACTTTGACTCTGGCCGAGAAAGTGCCGAGAGCCGTGTCTATGGGTAGCTGAGGAAAGGCGGTCCCGCTAAGACGCTGCTCGTAATAGGTATTGATTCCCTCATCTTGCCAGGGGTGCAGGCGTTCGTTGGAACCGAGGAGGCCTTGGAACCAGTTATGCCCCACCTCGTGATGAATGACGGTGCGAAGACTACTGGTGTCTATGTTACAGCCGGCGATGACGGTGATCATGGGGTATTCCATGCCGCCGCCGGCTCCGAGGGCTCCTTCTACTGCCGTGGCATGCGCATAGGGATAGGGGCCGACCCAGTTGGAGAGGTTAGTAACGGCCTCTGCGATGTAGCGGGGAGCCTGCTTCCAGCTTTCGGCGCAGGTAGGCCGAAAGAGCGCTACGCAGGCCACCCGATGCCCATTCGGTAAAACTACAGTATCACTGAGAATAGCATAGCGCGGGTCCGCAAACCATGCAAAATCATGCACACTATCTTGTACAAAGAGCAGTGTCTTGGAAGGGGCTAAGCTGGTAGTGTCCCATTGGGGGAGGGGGCCTCCCTCCAAGAGCCATTGGCGAGTTTCAGCCTCCCGCTGCCGAAGCCAGGCTATCTCAGAGCTCGTCTCCAACCGCCCCGTCGCGCCCACCACATAAGTCTTTGGCACCGTAATCTCCACCTCATACCGCCCCCACTCACTATAAAACTCTCCCAAATCTAAGTAAGGCAAGGGATGCCACCCTTTCCGGTCATACACCGCAGGCTTGGGATACCACTGCGTGATCTGAAACTGAGACCCCACCCTCCCCAAACGAGAAAAAGTCTTAGGTAGCTTCACCCGAAAAGGAGTCTCTATGACGGCCTTCCCTCCCGGCGGAAGGGGCTCCGGAAAAGGAAGCCACACCACATCAGGCGCCCTTCGCAAAAGATAGAGCGAGTAGCCCGAAGCTGGCTTAGGCCCTTTGGAAGCCGGCAGCGACCGCACCGGCTCCCCATTTACAGTAAAGCTTAGGCTATCCATGTAGCCCCGCTCCTCAGCCTTCGCAAAATGGAAGATTTCTATACCATTTCGGCGCTGCTGAATAGCATAGGGCGTGTGGCGGTCTTTGTAGGCATTGGGCCACAAATGCATGTAAAGACCCGGGAGCGTATCCGGAGAGCGGTTTTCATAAGTGAGCCGAAGATGACCCCGCAAAAGGCCCTTTTGGGGGTCTAACTGGACCCGAATCTGATAAGTTACCCGCTGCTGGAAGTAAGGTCGTGCAGGGCTTTCCGAAGGACGGGATACCTGCCCAAAAAGAAGAGAGAGATAAGCCAAAAGGGTGGCCTCTTTCAAGCGGCGCATGAGGCAAAGGTAGATGACAAACGAAGAGAGTGCTTGCCTTCAGGGGCCTGTCCGGAGGGGGCTTTCCGAGGCAAGCGAACCTAAAAGCCCTAACTTTGTTCTGTATGAATCGCCGGGAGTTTTTGCAGTGGCTGGGGATGCTGGGCTTGACCCGCTTAGGTTTAGCTCGCCAATGGAAGCCGGTCTGGCTCCCCCCCATGATAGAAAGCTCTCAGACTTACCCTTTTGAGCTGCCGAACCTCCCTTACCCCTATGAAGCGTTGGAACCCTACATTGATACGCAAACCATGAAAGTCCACCACCAGGGGCACCACGCAGCGTATGTGAATAACCTCAATAGAGCCCTATCGGACCTACCGGAGTTCCAGAAGTATAGCCTGGAGGCACTCTTAGCCAATCTTCATAAGATTCCGGAACCCCAACGCACGGCGGTGCGTAATCACGGCGGAGGGCATTGGAACCACAGCTTTTTCTGGCCGCTTTTGACGCCTAAACCTCAGGAGCCCTCCATGGCCCTTCAAAAACAGATTGCTAATCGCTTTGGAAGCTGGGCGGCTTTTCGGGGACAACTCTTAGATGCAGGCGCTCGGCTCTTTGGCTCAGGGTGGGTCTGGCTCATCCTGACCCCTCAAGGACAATTAGAAATCACCACCACCCCCAACCAAGACAACCCCCTTATGCCCGTAGCACCCCTCCAAGGCAAACCTATCCTCGGCATAGATGTGTGGGAACATGCCTACTACCTCAAGTACCAAAACCGGCGCACCGAATACCTCAGCGCTATCTGGAATATCATCAACTGGGCCCAAGTAGAGGCAAACCTGGGATAGATGCGGCGGTTTGGGCTGATCGTCCTTTTGCTGATTCTGGTGCTGGGGAGTGTATGGACTTACAGGATGTTTGTGCGGCCGCCCCAGCGCAAAGCCCTCTGGCAAAATATCCCCGCCAGTGCCGCCGTCTGGTTTTATACCCCATCTTTCGCCCGCACCTGGAAAAGTTTTCGCTCTCACCCTCTATGGGAAGTCTGGCAGAAAAGCCCCCACCTCTCCCAGAGCTTTGAAACGGCCCGAAGCTGGGATTCCCTTCTCAGAAAGTATCCCACCCTCTTTGAGTGGCTGGGAGATAGAGGAGTCTTAGTGTCGCTGCATCCCGTGGGGCGGGAGTGGGAAGCCTTGTATTTATTGGAGGCGCCCTTTCTGGCGAAATTAGGGGATTGGCGGGGAGAAATGGCCCAGCAGGCTCAGCGCTTCGGCTGGCAAGTAACCTTAGTAGAAAAAGATGGTTACACCCTATGGAAGCTCCCTGAGGGATACTTAGCCCCGGCTGGGGAGATGCTTATCTTTTCGGCGCGATCGGAGCTGCTCGTCCAAGTCTTGAAGGGGCAGGAAGTACTTTCCCCGCCTTGGGACTGGTCTACCTCGGGCTGGCAGGGGAACGAACCCATTCTTTACATAGGCTGGCAAGGGGAAAAGCTATCTGAACTCTTTGGGCTCTCCGCGCTGGAAGCCCTCCGAACCCTCTCCTGGGGCGAAGGCCGCCTCTATCTTACGGACGAGGGCCTTTCCCTCAAAGGCCAGGCTCTCACAGAAGCACCCCTCTGGGAAGCCCTCATCCCCCTCCAAAACAGCCCCACCGATATTTTGCCCCAGACTACCAGCCTCGTCGCCGCCCTCACCCTAAAAGACCCCGTCTCCTACTACCAGACCCAGCTCCTCCCCCGCTGGAAAAAAGACATTGAAACCGCCGAAAAGTGGCTGGGCCTCTCCTTTGAGGAAAGTTTCATTCAGCATCTCAGTGGAGATGTCATCCTAGCGGCGATCCCCCAGCCCCTCTTGCTTTTGCGCCTGCGAGATGCCCCCGCCTTCTCTAAGAGCCTGGATAAGTTTCACCGTCGTCTAAGGAGCCGAACCCCCCTCAAAGACAAGCCCCTCACGCATCGGGGATATGTCATTCATCACATTGAGGTCAAGGGGCTTTTTCGGTGGCTTTTGGGTAAGTACTTCTCCGGTTGGGAGGCACCGTATGTAGTGCAAGTGGGGGACTGGGTGGCGATCGCCCAGAGGCCTGAGCCTCTCCAGTCGTTCCTCAATGCTGCCATAGAGCGGCGGTTTCTCTCGGAGCGGGTGAGTTGGGCTCAGGCCCTCCCCTTAGAAAGAAGTTCCTTTGCCCTGTATCTCTTGGCAAGCCCCTCCGAGTGGCTTTCGGCTTTTGTGCCAGCCTCCGCCGTGCCTCAGTGGCGGGCTGAGCTAACCCCTTGGGAAAGTGGCGCCTTCGCCATAGACCAGCCTAAAACCGGACACCTGCGTTACGAGCTCCTGCTGCGCCTACGAACCTCAAACTCCACCCCCAGCGATAACCTCTCCTCCCCCCCCTTGGCTCTGCCTACGCTCCACAAAGAAGACAGCCTCCAAGAAAACGTGCAGGAAGAATACTACCCCAATGGCGTGCTCAAAAAACGAGCCTTCATAGTCAATGGCGAGTTGGAAGGCGAATACGTAGAATACCACCCCAACGGCCTGATCAAAGTGCAGGGATATTACGAGCAGGGGAAAAAGGTGGGCGTGTGGCGCTATTATGATAAGAAGGGGACGCTTGTACGCGAGGAGACTTGGAGTTTAGATACAGCTGAGTAAATGCAGAGTGCCTAAAACATTTTAGACACCTGTCGAAACCCTGTATCCACCACTTAGGCGACCACACCCTCCCACAAGAGGGTGAATATAGAGGCCTTATCCTAAGCAAGGAGTTTCTTTTGTAGGGCCGCCGCCCGCCGAAGGCGGGCGGCGGCCCCATGCCGAGGCGGGGGGCCGCCCCCCGCGCCCCCCCCCCCGAGGGGGGGCGGCGCCCCCGTGCGGGGGCGGCGGCCAGCCCGCAGGGCTGGCCGCCGCCAAAACATCTCTCTTCGCTTAGAGGGTTTTTGATTTAGAACAGCGAAAACACCTGCCGGGCTACCATGTCCACCAGGCGGGCAGCAGCATCTTCTCGTCCGTGTAGCTCATCCATGGGAATCACCATCTTCGGCCCCCGATCATACGCTTGAAACCACGCCTCATAAGCCTTATTGAGGCGCCGCAGATATTCTAAGCTGATATTTTCTTCGTATGGGCGGCCTCGGGCTAAAATCTGATCTACCAAAGTTGGGACCGATGCGCGAAGATATATCAAAAGGTCAGGTGGCCGAATAAGCGATGCAATCTTCTCATAGAGGGCCCGATAGACTTGATATTCCCGCTCGGGCAGAATCTCCATTTCCATGAGCACGGGGGCAAACACCTCAGCATCTTCGTAAAGGGTACGGTCTTGTACATATGGCTTTCCCGAACGCTGAATGAGAAGCGTAGTCTCTAAGCGGCGATTCAGAAGGAAAATCTGCATGGGGAAGGCCCAGCGAACCATGTCTTCGTAAAAGTCCTGTAGGAAGGGATTTTCCTGATCGTTTTCGTAGGCCGCCTCAAAGCCAAAGGCCTGACTCAAGATAGCGGCCGCATAGGTTTTCCCAGCGCCAATATTACCAGCTAGGGCTAAATGCATAGGCTTACCATTTGGCAAGGCAGGTCAGACGGCCACGTACAGACTGGCCGACACTCACGAGGATAGTGACCGTCAACGGCAAAAGAACATCCACCCGTGATCCAAAGCGAATGAAGCCAATCTCTTCACCTTGCTCAATCCACTGAAGGCGCTCAGGATATGTAGAGATACGCCGAGCGAGCACACCCGCAATCTGCCGCAGCGCATAACGTCGCTCCGTCGGCTCCCCCACCACCGCCAAAAAAGTCTGCTCATTCAGAAGAGATGCCTTCGGATGCCAAGCTACTAAGTAATGTCCCGGATGAACTTGCCGCTCCACTAAAAGACCAGCCGCCGGCGCCCAATTCACATGCACATGGAACGGCGACATAAAAATACTAATCTGCACCATCGGCTCCCCAAAATAACGGGCCTCAAAGGTTTGCTGAATCAGCACAACCTTTCCATCACAAGGGGCATAAATCCCATCAGGATCTTGGGGCAAGGGCCGCCGAGGATAGCGAAAAAAATTCACTAAAAAACCCAGGCTCACAGCCCACAAGCCCCCCAAAATCAGCCAATACCATAGAGATGCCCCCAATATCCAGCCAACCAAGAATATCACCAGCCCAACCACCCCCGCCCCTATCAGATAGGGTCGTCCCTCAGGATGAACTCTTATACCCATACCCGTACGCCTTCGGAACAATTTTGGCAAATATCTATAGCCTGACGATGGGTGAAGACCTTTTTACGGAAGGCTTCAGCTTTAGGGTTATGCCAGATTGGAAAGAACTCCCCGCTCTCCCGGAATTGACCAAAGGCATAGATGGCTTGTTTGTCAAAGCAGCAGGGGAGGACTTGACCATCCCAGGTGACTTCGGCGCTGCGCCAGAGGCGCCAGCACCGATTGGGCAGGGTCTGGGCAGGCTGCTGGTATCGGTTTGCTTCGGGAGGAATCCATTCAGCAATAGTCTCAGGGTCTGGCGTGAGCACCTGTGCTGTCTTGAGGCGAGCCGCCTCCACCCCTATGCGCCGAGCCCACGCCAAAAACGCCTGGGCCTCCGCCCTATTGTGCCGAAAAATAATCATTTGAAGCTCTACCAAAGGATACGCGCTTCGCAAAGCCCGGCGCATCCGCAGAAGCCGTTCCACCCCTTCCAAAACCTGCCTCAACTCACCCCCCCGCCGATAACGCGCATAACTCTCCTGAGTCATCCCATCTATGGAAATGCGAATATGCGTCAAGCCCGACAAGATAAGCTCGTATATCTTCTCTTCGGTAAGCAGAAGGCCATTCGTGCTGAGGGAGGTGAAGAGCCGGTAGCGGCTCGCTAACTGAATAAGATGACCTATCTGGGGGTGCAAGAGGGGTTCGCCCTGAAAGTAAAATAGTACGCCCCACAAGTAGGGATGGAGCTCCTGAAGGAGCTTCTCAAGAAGGGTAGGGTCTAAACGGCCGGTGGGGCGAGTAAAGGCTTTTAGACCTGAGATGCAGTGAGGACAGCGTAACTGGCAGGCGGTCGTAGGCTCTATCCCTAAGTAGAGGGGATAACGAGGCACCTTCCAAAGAAGGTTTTGGCGGGCCAGCTGATACGAAAGGTAAGTGATAAAACCATTCCAGGCCCTTCGCCATGTGAGGAGACGCCATCCTGCCCGCAAAAGCCCTCCATAATAACGCCCCGAAACATAACTCCGAGGTAAGCGAGTAGAGACATCCCCCTCATTAGCCGAAGCAGGCACCGAAAGAAAAGCCATACTTCACCAAGTGAAAAACGAAAGACATCCACTCAAATAGCGGGCACTATGGACAAACCCCTCCCAATCCGTGTAAGACTCATAAAGGGGATGTTCTAAAATGCAGTAGCCACCGGGATTGAGCCAGCCGCGTGTACGAATGAGGGATAAGACGGTTTTTCGCTGCCAGTAGCGATAAGGGGCGCCGATATAAATAAAGTCGGCTGGCTTGGGGGGCGTTTGTAGAAAAGCTATGACATCGTTTTGGATTATCTGCACATATTTTGTGAGTTCCCAGGTTTCTGCGAGGTGTTTGAGGTAGGTGATGAGGTGGGGGTCTTTTTCTACGAAGGTGCAGAAGGCGGCGCCGCGGGAGAGGAATTCCAGCCCGACGGCGCCACTGCCCGCAAAGAGGTCTATGACGGTTTTACCCGCCAGGGTGGTACGGGTTTCCAGGCTATTGAAGAGTCCCTCTCGGGCTCTTTCAGAGAGGGGACGGGTTTGTGGAGCACCTACAAAGGGGATAGAGCGACCCCGCCATTTACCCCGCAGAATCCGCACCGCGGGCCCAAAAAGTCAATAATAAAGCATCTTCAGCACTAAGCCCAGCCTCCTTCATAGAAGGAGGAACTGAAAACAACTTGCCCAAGTCCCGATATCCCGCCCCAAAAAACCGATAGAGAAGCGTAGCCACATACGGCTTTAGAGCGGAATACCCAGCCACAGCCACCGCCAAGTCATTCTTGGTAATGCCCATTTGATTGTGGAGGCCCTGAAGGTAATACATCACGTCTTCCGCCGTAAGAGCCGAGTAGCGATTGACAATAATTAGCCGCTCTCCTTGAAAGAGCACATAGTAAAACTTATTTAGATAAAGCCAGACGATGCCTGTGAAGGGACGTTGGCTAAGGGGTTTGAGGGAGAGTTCCCGAGTCATTTCTACGTATCGGGTAGCTGCATGTAGGAGGGTGGCTTGGCTTAGGCGGGCTGAGATGAATTCGGCTACGTCTCCTTCTATTGCATAGCTGATAGCGGCCCCCACCCCCCGAATAACATCCTTTCGGAGACGATAATGCGCCAGCCCACTCTCTCCAATCTCATAATAAACTGATAAATAGGCGCCTTCATTTCCGTCGGGCACATACTCGGCTGGAATAGGAAGCCACTTATCCGCCTCCACAAGCAGCAGCACCTGCGCAAATCGCTTGCGCATGTAGTCGTCTTGCTGCCAGACCGCCTCTAAAAACTTCTGGGGGTAGAGACCATCCCGATTCTTATATTGCCTTAGGAGGAGGATTTCATGCTGCACATTGGAAATGCCCAGCAGAAGCGTATCCCCTTCGAAATAGATACCCAGGTGGTAAATGCTGAGCGAGGAGGGGTTGAATGCAGAAGAAATGTATAGATCGTGGGCGGTTTGGGGCTTAGCTACGCTCATATTAGTAAATCTGGTTGGCCAGCTCTATGAGGGCTGACCGTAGCGTCTCGCGAATATAGCTTTCTAAGAGGGGGCGCGCCGCAGCGACATCTTCGGCAATATTGAAGGCCAAGGGTCCCTGTTTCAAGGGCAGTGGTGCAAAGAGGTAGACGGCTTTTTCCCTCTGCTGAGAATATCGTCGCCGTCCCATACGGCGCTTACGCTGATATTTCAGGGGCTCCAAGTAATGGAGCAGTGCCCCCACCGCCAGAGTGGCATCATCGTGCCCTACATGATGTATCGGCAGTACCAGCTGACACCGTTTATTAGCCGAAAGATAAAACTTGAGCTTGAACCACCCCCGTGGCAGACTCCGATTAAAGACATACCGATGCTCCTTAGCGTAATTGCTAACCTCCCCTGTGAACTGATAATAGTAGGGCGAATCCGGATAGGCTTTGGCTACCAGGGCCCTGAGACCCAAAGACTCGCCATTCTCATTTTGACGACCCAGCTCGTTAGCGATCTGGCCTAATATCTCCTCTACATAGTCAAAGACCGTGTAGCGGTTATTCATAATAGTCTGGGAGCGGTCCCGGTTCTGTTGGCTGCGCCAATGCTGGTGGCGGCGATTATAGATATGAAGGGCTTCCTCAAACGAGTATCTATGGGGATAGCCCCACGAGAGAAGGTAGAGAACCGATTGCTGCATCCCCCGCAGGAAAAGGGCGTGCCATTCCGTTATGGAGCCTTGGTCGGCTTTCTGGAGCGCTTCGTAATAAGCATAACGCTGCTCTCTCCATAGCAGCAGCGGGGCTGCGCCTTCTCTACCCAAGATGTAGTTAGTAAGCAAGAAGGCGGCTCGGGCATTCCCATCCGAGTAAGGCCGAATCTGCGTCAGCATATGATGCGCCCACGCTGCCAAGGTGATCCCAGATACGCCCGTCTGCAGGTTTTCTTCTAAGGCTTTGAAGAGGGAGTCTAAAAGCGGGCTCTGACCCGCAACGGCTTGGACGGTGTCTCCCTGAGCCGGAAAGGCTTTTTCTAAGAGCCCTTGCAGCGTGTGGGCATCAAAAGCGGCCTTACCCACACCCAGTCGATAGGCTTCAGAGAGCGCCTGCCCAAATCCCATAATCCGGGCATGCACATCTTCCGCACTCGGCAGAACTTCCTCCGCTAAGAGAGCCGCCGACGAATACCCCGCCCTCCGATACCGCTCCCACGCCTCCTCCCGAATCACAGCCACCCCCTGAAGCGCCAAAACCTCCCCAGCCTGCCGGTAAAATAAATCCGTCAGCGCCTGCTCCAAAGCGCCATCTTGCTCTAAATAACTTTTACGGGACTCCCAACTTGCCCGTAGCATCTTCCAGGGCGCCAGCGAGACATTCAACCACGCAGAACCCAAACGAATGTCAGTTGTCGTCAGTACCTTGCTCATAGGTGCCTCCAAAGTCCTGGCAAAGGTACAGAAAAATATCTACGCTATACGCTACCTCCTCAGGTAGCTTCTAACAGCCCGACCCCATGAGCACTGGGCCTCAACCCGATCAAAGCAGCGCTTAAGCCTATTCTTTTAGGCCATAGCGGCGAGCGAGCTGACCACAACCTGCAGCAATATCGCTGCCCCGACTGCGCCGAATCGTAGTAATCAATCCCGCTCGCAAGAGCATCTGCCGAAAGGCCTGCATCCGCCCAGAGGGCCGAAAAGGAAGCCCCGGCACCGGATTATACACAATCAGATTCACCTTCGCCCGAATAGGCGGTTTCACAAACGCCCGGAGCGCCGCCGCATCCGCCGCCCCATCATTCACACCCTCCAAAAGCACATACTCTATCGTAATCCAATCCCGCCGCCTCTCACAATAATAACCCAATGCCTCCCGTAGCTCCTCTAAGCTTATCCGCTCAGCCAAAGGAATCAGTTCTCGCCGCTTCTCCTCTATCGCACTATGCAGGGAAACGGCTAGCTCTATGGCTAAATCCATTTCCGCCAGCCGCCGAATCCCCTTCGGAATCCCCACCGTAGAAATCGTAATACGCCGACTACTCAGCCCAGCACCCCCAGTCAAATACCCTACCGACCCCACCACCGCCGAAAAATTCAACAGCGGCTCCCCCATCCCCATATACACTATGTTCGTAATCGGCAGACCCAGCTGATGACGAACCGCATGATATTGCAAGTATATCTCGTAATCTTCAAGGTTCCTCTCCAAACCCAGCTGACCCGTCGCACAAAAGCGACAATTCAAGCTACATCCTATCTGGCTGGAGATACACAGGGTGGCCCGCTGCCCATGGGGTATCCAGACGGATTCTACCTGACCGCCTCCAGGCATCTCCCACAGAAACTTTCGGGTGCCATCCTGGCTCTCCATGGAGGTTATTAGTTTGAGGAAGGGCCACTCATAGGCATGGAGAAGCTTTTCCCGTAAAGCCTTAGGCAGGTCTGTGTAGGCTGTAGGATCCGCTAAGCCTTTTTGCCAGAGCCACTTCCAGATAAGCTTGCTGTAATAAGCCGGATAACCCCATTCTCTCAGCACGGAAGCCCAATCCTCTTCCGAAAGCCGCCAAACAATCCGCTCACTCTGCTTAGGAGCAGCCCGACCTACGACGACCATTTGGACATAATCTCTAAAAACTCCTGATTGGTGCGAGTATGGCGCATACGTTCTAAAAGAAACTCGGTGGCTTCATCGGGTTTGAGTTCGGATAGAAACTTGCGTATGGCCCATACCTTAGCTAAGGTTTCGGGTTCTAAAAGAGCTTCTTCGTGTCGGGTGCCCGACTCTAAGATATTGATGGCGGGGAAGATACGTCTATCGGCCAAACGCCTATCCAGTTTGAGTTCCATGTTGCCTGTGCCTTTGTACTCTTCAAAGACCACTTCATCCATTTTGCTGCCGGTGTCAATGAGGGCAGTGGCGACGATGGTGAGAGAACCGCCTTCTTCTATCTTTCGGGCGGCTCCGAAGAAGCGCTTAGGCTTATGGAGGGCGGCAGAGTCCATTCCCCCCGTCAAAATCCGCCCCGATACGGGAGTAGCATGGTTATAGGCCCGAGCAAGCCGAGTAATAGAGTCCATCAGCACCACGACATCCAAACCCGCCTCCGCTAAACGCTTAGCTTTCTCAATCACCGTCTCAGCTAACTCTATCTGCCGAGCCGGCTCCTCATCAAACGTAGAGGCCACCACCTCCGCCGGAACATTTCGCGCAAAGTCCGTCACCTCCTCCGGCCGCTCATCTACTAAAAGAATCATCATATAAACCTCGGGGTGATTGCGCAAAATAGCATTCGCTATCTTCTGGAGAATAATGGTTTTACCCGTTTTAGGCTGAGCAACGATAAGCCCTCGCTGACCTTTGCCAATAGGCGCAAAAAGGTCTATCACCCGCAAAGTCAAATCGTCCGTGCCTTCTGACAACCGAAACCGCTCCGTAGGAAAAAGAGCCGTGAGATGCTCAATACTGCGCCGCTCCCGCAAATACTCCGGCGGAAGGCCATTCACCCGCTCAATCTCCACCAGCGTATAAGCCCGCTCATGCTCCCGAGGTAAGCGAACCTTTCCCTCTACGGTATCCCCCCAGCGCAAGTTGTATTGCCGAATAAGCGACGCCGGCACATACACATCATCCGGAGAAGGATGATAGTTGTAAAGCGCTGAACGCAGATACCCATGCGCCTGACGCTCCACGGGCACAAAAACCCCCTGCACCGAAATGCGTAACTTTTCTAAAAGCTCATGTACGGAAATTCGGGGAGCAGGTTTGGAAGGAGGCTCCTCCTGTACAGACTCCTGACTGGGGGCGACCGGCTCCACAGAAAGAGAAGGAGGCTCAGAAGCCTCCGTAGAGGACGCCTCTTCTACTGGCTCTCGGGCTTCGCGTAAAAGCTCGGGAGTTTCTGGGGTCGCTGGCGCCCCTGTCTCTATGGCTATAAGGCGACGAATCCGTTTGCGTCTGCGTTTGGATGGCTCACCTTCATGCCGAGCCTCAGCCTTTGCATTGCTTAGGGAAGGGGGCGCCCCGTTTTCAGGAGCCGAAGCCTGCGACTCCGCCACCTCCTGCAATAAAACACCCTCTTCAGAAGCGACCTGTAAGCTCCCCCCCTGTTCTAAAGGGGCATGCCCTTCCCCCCCTCCAGAGGGAAGCTCATGCTCTGCCTGAGAAGGGAAGAGAGGGCTTTCGCCTACAACAGCAAGGGCTTGCAAAAGGGCCTTTCGGTCAAGCGCTTGAGCATTAGCCACGCCATGACGCTCTGCCACTAATCGCAGTTTAGATAAGGGCAGCCGCTTGAGTTTCGTTATGTCCATAGCCCATACTTGGGTGTAGTCTCCTCCCAATGAAGAGGGCCCGGGATAGCCCCCTACCTTTCAAACAAAAGTACGAAAGTTCTGAGTTACGAAGGGGGGCCCTCAGGGAGAGGGGCTGGTGGAGGTTTTCCAGCTTTGCAAGAGGAGGACGAGACTTTCTACTTGGCTATCTGAGAGGTAAGGGTGAGCTGGCATTAAGCCTTTGCCGTTCTTGATGACGGCGGCCCAGTAAGTGGGATCGCCTTGAGCTGGCCGAAGGGAGGGAGATTTTCGGTAGCCCGCCTGCCCATCTGCCCCATGACAACGCTGACACAACTCCCGGTACAGGACTACCCCAGCCTCCACCGACGCCTTTCCCTCACCCACGCCCTTTACCCGATACTCCTCCCCCCGCAAAAGAAAATCCCGCTGTAAAGACAGCCCATACGCATACGCCAAAAGCAAAAACGCCAATGCACTCCAGCTTTTTCGGTTCTTACGCCCACCTACAATAGCTAATCCCACCGCCGCCCCTACCAGCAGGTACTTTAACACCGCCACCGCAGAAAAAGCCGCCGGCGCCCGCCACACCAAATATAAACCCGTCAAAAGCAAAAACGTATCCAGCACCATGTGAATACGACCCAACTTCTGACGAAGATTTGGGAAAACTGCCGGTATACCCACCAGCACCAGTAGCAGAACCCCCAAAAGATGGTGCGTATGTAAGATGCCTATATCCATATTAGGCCCAGTTTAGCCAGATGAGCAAAAGCAAGAGTCCCCCTGCAACCAGATAAGCTATGTAAGCAGGCACATAGCCTACTTGCAGCCGCTGCAGGACCATTCCCGCTCTCTCAATCACCATTCCAATAGCTGAGGGAAGGAAGCGCCCTGTGAGCTGACCCGCTAAGTCTTTCGCCGCATCCGCTAATATCTCGTAAGTGCGGACGATCGTCTTATCATAGAGCTTATCCACCCGAAAGGCGTCAGCCATTAGCTCATAGAGCCGGCTTAGTCTCTCTTGAAGGGCAGCTTCCGCCGCTAATCCCTTCCTGCCATACAAGCGCCAGCTCAAAAAAAGCCCCGCTACAGCCACCAGCACCGAAGCCAGGATAAGTCCCACCTCTGTCCCATGACTGAGCGGCTCTAAGGGCAATTCCGTTACACTGCGCCCCAGCCATCTTTCTCGCAGCCAGGAAGCCCCCACCAAAGGCGGCACACTTACAAAGCCCGCTATCACCGACCCCACCCCAAGCACAATCAAAGGTAGCGTCATCACAGCAGGACTTTCATGGGGATGACCACTCCCCCGGTACTCACCCTCAAAAGTGAGCCACGCCAGCCGCCCCATATAAAATGCCGTCAAAAACGCCACCCCCAAAAGCACGCCCCAGTATAAGTAGTAGATCGCCTCCCCAGCCGCTCCCCTCGCATACAGCGAGGCTAAGATCTCGTCTTTGGAGAAGAAGCCTGCCAGCGGGGGGAACCCCGCTATCGCCAAAGTCCCCACCCAAAAAGTCCACCCCGTAATCGGCATAAAGCGCCGCAGACCCCCCATCCGCCGAATATCCTGCGTATGCGTAGCATGAATCACACTCCCACTCCCGAGAAATAACAGCGCCTTGAAGAAGGCATGCGTAAAAACATGAAAAATCGCCGTAATGTAAGCCCCCGCCCCCACCGCCGCAAACATGAAGCCAAGCTGGGAAACCGTAGAGTAGGCTAAAACCTTCTTGATGTCGTTTTGGGCAATGGCGATCAGAGCGGCTAACAGGGCTGTAGCGGCCCCGATCCCGCCAATAATGAGGAGGGCATTCGGAGTGGCATTCAGGAGAAAGTCCAGTCGCGCCATGAGAAAGACCCCGGCTGTTACCATCGTAGCAGCATGGATGAGAGCTGAAACAGGCGTCGGCCCGGCCATCGCATCCGGAAGCCAAGTATAAAGCGGGATTTGAGCGGATTTCCCCGTCGCCGCTAAGAAAAATAGCAGGCCCACCCCCATCGCCACATCTTCCGAATATATATACCCCCCTAAGCGGTCAATATCTAAAGTGCCTGTTTCCCTGTAAAGCCATACCGCCCCCGCAATAAACGCCAAATCCCCCAGTCGATTCATGATGAAAGCTTTCTGGGCCGCCTGCGCATTAGCCATGTCGGCATACCAAAAACCTATCAGCAAATACGAGCACAGCCCAACTCCCTCCCAACCCAAAAACACCAGCGGCAGCGAATCCCCCAGCACCAGCACTAGCATCGCAAAAATGAATAGATTCAGATAAGCAAAGTAGCGCCAAGCCCCCGCCTCCCCACCCATGTACCCAATTGAGTACAAGTGTATCAGCGCCCCAATCCCCGTAATAATCAGACTCATCCACAGTGTAAGCGGCTCTATGCCAAACCGAAAAGGAATGGGCTGCCCCGCTATGCTAAACCAGTCCCACGATACCACGTACAGAGGCTTCTCATAAGTGAGAAAAGTCCAAAAGAATATTCCGAAGCTCACCGCCACAAGGGCCGTGGCTAAGCCCCCTAAAGATTGACGGGCCTCCCGAAGCGCAGGAATGAAAAGGCCCCCTAACCCTAAACTTACCGCCCCAATCAGCGGAAGGCCAATCGCCAAAGGCAGCAGCGTCTCTACCATCGTAAGCTGGCAATAGCGTGAAACCCTAAGCTCTCATGCGCTCGGAAAAACCGCACCGCAAGCGCTAAACCTATCACCGCCTCCACCGCCGCTAAACATATGCCAAAAAGTACAAACATAGCTCCCGTCAAATCATTGTGATAACGCGCAAACGCTAAAAAGTTGAGATTCCCAGCATTAATGAGCATTTCTAAGCCGAGGAGGGCTAAGAGAAAGTTTCGCCGCAGCATCAAAGTCAAAAGGCCCAACCCAAAGAGACAGGCCGAAAGGCTAAGTACCCCGTATAATACCTCAACGGACATAGCGCGGCTTCTTTTGAACTAACAGGATGGCACCTACAATCCCCACCAAAAGCGTAAAGGATAGTAGCTCAAAGGGTAGCACATATGCCGTAAAGAGAGCTTTTCCAATAGGCTTGATAGTGCCGTACAAAAAGTGCGGGACATCCTCTTGGTGGAGGACTTGGGTACGCAGGGGAAGGTCTTTCACGCCTTGGAGGCCATACAGAAGGAAAATCGTCCAGCCCAAGCTGATCCCCAAGGGCCCCCACAAGGCTAAGCCCCGGGGAAGGGGGGGAATATCGCTTTTCGTGAGGCTAATCAGCATCACAACAAAAAGGAAAGTGACCAGAATGGCCCCCGCATAGACAATCACCTGAATGATGCCCATATATTCGGCACCCAGAAGAAAATACACACCGGCTACTCCGATCATCGTTAGTACCAAGGAGAGCACGGCATACACGGGGTCTCGCAAGGCGCCTGCCAGCGCCGCCCCTACCAAAACTAAAATGCCCAAGCCTCCCAGCGCTAAAATCTCTACCCAACTCACCACGGCACAAACATACCTAAAATGTCTGTACCTTTGCTTTGTCCCCATAGCTCAGCGGTAGAGCAGCGGATTCTTAATCCGCGGGCCGCAGGTTCGAATCCTGCTGGGGACACGGGACCTGCCCCTTTTTGTAAGTTTGCCCAGTAGAATGTTTAGGTAGCTTTATGCGAAAGGGGTCCCAAATGACGAAGCCAGCGCTGTGGGGGCTGATGGCTGTGGTGGTGTGGGCGCAAGAAGTATGGTATGATCCGTTTATTCCTGAGCTTCCGCCTGCGGAGCTAGTGTCGCTAAATGGGGCGTATGAAGTTCGGTGGAATGGAGAGGGTAGTTATCGCGACAGCTTAGTGGAAGCCGAGTCATGGGCCGCTCGCATCCCCTGGGAAGAAGGACAAGAGTGGTATCCAATCGCTCCTGTTACGAGTCCAGGCCCGCTCACCATTCGCAAAGCGACCTATACCTACATCTACCTTTACAGATGGCAGCTTCACCGCTCGGGAAAGCGGCTACGGCTTTATACGGAGCGGCCTGCCTATAGCATATCGCCATTACCCCCGCTGCGCCAGACGACCCAAACTTGGAAAACGCAGAGTGTCTTAGCTTCGGGCCGATGGTACAAAATCCAGACAGGCCCCGCAGGCATCTACCGCATAGACCAAAATACCCTTCGCGCTCTGGGAATAGACCCCGCCAATGTAGACCCACGCCATCTACGCCTGTATGGACAAATTGGCGGCCTACTCCCCCAAGAAAATAGCGCTCCCGCACCCGATGATCTGGAAGAAATTCCTCTCTACTTTCCTGGCGAAGCGGATGGCTCTTGGGACCCCGCAGACGCGGCCTACTTTTACGCCGATAGCCCCGATAGCTGGTACCCCTGGCCTAGCCGAACCTACTTTCACCTGAAAAACCCCTACACAGATAGCTGCACTTACTTCCTGACTTTTGACTTAGGTCCCGGTAGGCGCCTCTCCATCCAATCCTTCTCTCCCTCCTCCCCTACCCCCACTAACCAAGTGCTGACCCTCTACTTTCACGAGCAAGAGCTAACCAACCTCCTCAAATCAGGCCGAGTATGGCTGGGAGAAAGTTTTGATGTTTATCAGCCCCGTCGTACCATCACCCTTCCTATCCCTGCCGCAGATAGTGTAAAGCTCTTTATTCAAGTGGCAGCGAGTTCGCTCAGTGGTGCCAGTTTTACAGTTCAAACGGGGAGCACGGTGCTGGGAACTATTTCCGTGCCAGCGGTCCCTGGACCTGCGGATAGTTATCAGGCCCGGTGGGGGTCCCTTCAGAGAACGCTCACAGGCACTGAGGCCAATCTCCCCATCCAACTCATTTACAATGGCCGATCCGACAGCAAAGGCTACCTCAATTACATAGAAGCCATCGTTTATCACCCGCTGCGCTGGCAAAGCGGACAGCAGATTTTTCGGGTGCGGGCTGGCTCTACGCCCTGGGAAGTGCGAGGTACAGGTCCCCTCAAAAAACTCTGGGATGTTACCAATCCCTTGGCTCCCCAAGAAGTACCCCTCTCCCCCATTCCAAATGGTTACAGCTTTTTCAGTCCGGGGGATACCCTTCGTACTTACTGCGCGTTTGTTGAAGGGGAGGCGTACACGCCTACGCCCATAGGCCCCGTACCTAATCAAAACCTCCATGCCCTCTCGGGGCTGCGCTATGTCATTGTTACTACTCGGGCTTTAGCTTCCCTCTGTCAGCGCTTGTGCGACCTGCAGAGTGGCTGGGAGCCCTGTGCCGTGATCTCCATAGAGGAGGTGTACAATGAGTTCTCAGGAGGTAGGCCTGACATTTGCGCCCTTCGGAATTTCCTGCGCATGCTGTATGAACGGGCTAGCACTCCCCAAGAGGCCCCTTACTTTCTCCTGTTAGTTGGGCAGGCCAGCTATGACATGCATAAGGTGGGAGGCACCTTCCTCCCCACTTACCAAAGTCGGGAGTCCTTATATCCTCCCGAGAGCTACGGAAGCGATGACTTTTTCGGCTTTTTAGACCCCAATGAGGGCTTCTGGGGGGAAAATCCCCAAGCCGGTCAATACGACCCCCGAAATACCGGCGTCCAACGACATGGCCTGGACATAGGCATCTGCCGCCTACCCGTGTATAAACCCGAAGACCTCCAAGCCTACATAGATAAGCTCCAAGACTACCTTCAAAACCCAGAAGCTCAAGGCCCCTGGCTACGACAAAGTGTTTTCTTTTCTGACTACAAAGATGGAGGACTCCACACCTCTCAGGCCGAAACGCTAGCCGAGACTTTGCGACAAGGCCTCGGCTACCCCGAAATCAGTAAAATCTATGTGGATATTTTCCCGGCGCAGCCCCAAGCCTCGGGCCTGAGCTTTCCTCAGGCTCGGGAAGCCCTCCTCAATCGCCTCAGCCAAGGAGGACTCTTTGCCCACTACGTCGGACATGGAAATGAATACACCCTCCAAGGCTTTGACTTTTTCCCTATTCCCACCGTGCGCCAGCTACAAAACCTCCATCGCTATTGGACCTTTGTAACCGCCACCTGTGAGTGGGGCAAGTGGGATAATCCCCAAATCCGAAGCGGCGGCGTGGAAGCGCTTTTTCTACCTCAACGCGGCGCCATCGCTCTCCTCACTTCCACTCGGAAAGTCTTCGCCCACCTCAACTTCGCCCTTTCCCAAAACTTCTATGCTTACCTCCTAAGCGCTTACCGTCCCCAAACGCCTGTGTTTTTTGGAGACCTAATGCGAGAAACGAAAAACCGCGGCTGGAATAATGCCGGCGCCATCAACACCCGCTCATTCTCTTTCTTAGGAGTGCCCACGCTGCCTTTACGTTTGCCCACCTACCGCGCCGTCATCACCCGAATCAACACCGCTCCTCCCTCTGCTACCCATCCAGATACCCTCCGCCCCCTCCGCCCTATCCTGATTGAGGGCGAAATCCAAGACAGCCTAAACCAGCTCGTCTCCAGCTTCCAAGGAGAAATCCACCTCCGCATCTGGGATAAAGGCGTTTCCCGCACCACCCTCATCTCCCGTACGCCTTATCAAAGCCAGGACATCCTCCTATTTAGTGGGCGGGCCACCGTTACCCAGGGGCGATTTCAGGTAACGGCCTATCTCCCCATAGACATCATACCCACACCTGGATTTGGACGCATGACTTTTTGGGCTCAAAGCCCAGATGGCTCCAGTGCCGCCGGCCATGAATCTCGCTTCGTCGTATGCTGTCCAGATACCCTCCCACCCCCCACTACCCCACCTACCATCCGCCTCTACATCAATGACACCACTTGGATTTCCGGAGGCATTACCCACCCCAACCCAATCCTCATCGCCTACATCTCCGATAGCCTCGGAATCAACCTCTCTCCCCTTGCTATCGGCAAAGAACTCAAAGCCACCCTCAATGGCCGCGACATCTACCTCAGCTCCTTCTACGAAACCGAACGCGACCAACCCAATAAAGGCCGCATCATCTATCGCTTCTTTGACTTAGCCCCCGGAACCTATCACCTCACCTTAGAAGCCTGGAACCTCGCCGGCCAAAAAGCCACCGCCCACACCACCTTCATCGTCCAAGAAAAATCCAAACTCCGTATCACCCGCCTCTTCAACTACCCCAACCCTTTCACTACCTACACCCGCTTCCTCTTTGAGCACACGCAGCCCGGCGAACTCTTAGAAGCTCGCCTCTCCATCTACACCCTTACAGGACGCCGCATCAAAACCCTCTCCACCACCCTCACCCCCAGCACCAACCTCTCCTTCGGAGACCTCACCTGGGACGGCCTGGACGAATACGGCGACCGCCTCGGCCGCGGCGTCTACCTCTATCGCTTAGAACTCCGAAACCCCCAAACCGGCGAAACCGCCTCCGCCCAAGAAAAACTCCTCCTTTTACGATAACCTACTCCGCCTCCACAATAAAGTTATGAAGCGTCCCTAGCTCCTGCCCAATAAGAAGCACTTCGTCTCCGGGCTTGAGCCAAGTTTCGGGAGCCTGGGGGTCTTCCCGACGCCGAGTCCCATTCAGCTCTAAAAAACATCCCGTTCCCACCGTGCCTGACCCAATCACCTCCCCCGGCTCCACCCATACCCCATAGCTCACCCGCTCCAGAATCTCCGCAAAAGTCCAGCTCATATCCGAAAGGTAGCCGTAACTGACAGGCGTATTATTCACTTCTGCTTGCAAGGCCAGCTTGAAGGTATTTCCCACGTGGCCAGCAGGAGGAGGCACTCGGTAAGGCTCCAGCTCATCAGGCGTTACTACCCAAGGTCCCAGCGAAGTAGCAAAGTCTTTTCCCTTAGCGGGACCGAGGTTAAGTTTCATCTCTTCCATTTGGAGCGCGCGGGCACTCCAATCATTCATTAGCATGTAGCCGAAAATATACGAATCCGCCTGATGGGCCGGAATATTTCGGCCGCTTCGCCCTAAAATCACTGCCACTTCCAGCTCAAAGTCTAACTTCTCCTTTTGGCGGCCGTGGACATAAACCGGACCCGGGCCTATGACCCCCAGAGCATTAGAAAAGTAAAACACGGGAAACTGGTCAAACTCGGGGATCATCTCCAGGCCGCGGTTTCGGCGGGCCGCCTCCACATGTTGTCTAAAGGCGTATCCATCTCGCAAGCTCACCGGCCGTTCAAAAGGCGAGAGAACCCGCACCACCGCATATGGCACTTGTAGCTCCTCAAAATCCCCTCCCTCATGATAACGTCGTCCAATCCACTCCACCCATCCCTCATATTTCGCCCGCCCCTCCCGCAGATAATCCACTAAATCTGTATAAGGAAACCGTCGCCCCAGCGCCGCACTCGCCAATCCCAACGACAGCACAAACTGCTCCGACCGATCCAAAATCCCTAAATGCACCTCATTCTGCCACATAAACCTCACGAACTTCATACCTTTGACAAAGGTATGGCAACCGACAAGAAGTCTCCTCTCTCCGAGGAGAAGCAAAAGCTTTTACAAGCTACTCTCCAGAAGTTAGAAAAGGAGTACGGCAAGGGCACGGTCATGCGGTTGGATGAGCGGGGGGATCAGACGATTGAGGTGATTTCTACGGGTTCGTTGGCGCTGGATGCGGCTCTGGGGGTGGGGGGCTTACCGCGCGGCCGCATCGTGGAAATCTTCGGCCCTGAGTCTTCGGGGAAAACGACGCTGGCCCTCCATGCAATTGCCGAAGCGAATAAGTTAGGGGGTATAGCGGCCTTCATTGATGCGGAGCATGCTTTTGACCCGGTTTATGCCCAAAAGCTCGGTATTGATACTTCCCAGCTCATCATATCGCAGCCGGATTATGGAGAGCAGGCGCTGGAAATTGCCGACACGCTCATCCGTTCAGGCGCATTGGATGTGGTGGTTATTGACTCGGTGGCGGCCCTGGTACCCAAAGCTGAGTTAGAAGGCGAAATGGGTGATGCTAAGGTCGGCCTCCAAGCCCGCCTCATGTCGCAGGCCCTACGCAAACTCACCGCCTCCATCTCCCGTACCGGATGTATCGCCATCTTCATCAATCAGCTGCGGGAAAAAATCGGCGGCCTAGCCATGTACGGCCCCACAGAAACCACCACCGGCGGCAATGCCCTCAAATTCTATGCTTCCGTCCGCTTAGATGTACGCCGTATTGGGGCCATCAAGGAAGGCAACGACATCATTGGGCATCGGGTGCGCGTCAAAGTCGTCAAAAACAAAGTCGCCCCCCCCTTCAAAACTGCCGAATTTGACATTCTCTACGGAGAAGGCATCTCCCGCATAGGCGAAATCATTGACATTGGCGTACAGCTGGGAGTCATCCAAAAAAGTGGCTCCTGGTACAGCTACGAAGGCCAGCGCCTCGCCCAAGGACGAGAAAACCTACGCGTCTTTCTCAAGGACCATCCCGAGCTGGTAGAAAAACTGGAAAAGCAGATTCGGCCTATGCTCATGCAGGCGACTGATGTCCTATTGGCCTCCACGCCTATAGAAGAGATCGGCATCGCCGGAAGCCCAGAGTAATCCATGCGCATAGGGATCGTTGGGGTGACGGGGCTGGTAGGCCGAACCTTCTTATCGGCACTGCCCCTGTATGGGTTTGAGCGAGCCGAAGTATATGGGGCTGCCTCCCCAAAGTCGGTCGGACAGCGCATCCCCTTTCGGACAGGCGACCTAGTCGTAGAAAGCATAGAGTCCCTGCTGGAGAAAAAGCTGGACATGGTTTTCTTCTCAGCAGGGGCCACGGTGAGTCGCACATGGGCTCCCCGCTTCGCAGAAAAAGGAGCCTGGGTCATTGACAACTCCTCTGCTTGGCGCTTAGAACCCCATATCCCCCTCCTCATCCCCGAAGTGAATCCCCATCACCTCAACGGCTCCCGCCTTATTGCCAACCCCAACTGTTCCACTATCCAGCTGCTGGTGGCTCTGGCCCCCTTAGAACGGGCATTTGGGCTGGCTAAGGTGCTGGTTTCTACTTATCAGGCCGTTACAGGCACAGGTCAAAAGGCCGTCGCTCAACTTTTGGCCGAAAGGCAGGGCGAGCCCGTAAATGAACCTGCCTACGCCTACCCCATAGACCTGAACTGCATTCCTCAGTGCGATGTGTTTGAAGAAGGAGGCTACACCCGCGAGGAATGGAAAATCGTGCGCGAGAGCCGAAAGATTTTAGACCGGCCGGATTTAGCTATAAGTGCGACGGCGGTGCGCGTACCTGTCTTAGGCGGGCACAGCGAATCCGTGTATATAACTCTCCAAAGGCCTGCAACCATAGATGAGGTGCGCGCTACCCTATCAGAAGCGCCGGGCGTCATCCTCCAGGATGACCCTGCGACCCAAACCTATCCCATGCCACGCTATGTAGGAGGCCAAGACCAGGTTTATGTAGGGCGGCTGCGTCAAGACCCCCATGATCCCCGCTCTTTCTGGCTGTGGATTGTCGCGGACAACCTCCGTAAAGGCGCCGCCACCAACGCCCTCCAAATCGCTCAGCTCCTCCTCCAAAACTCGTAAAAGCCGCTCCATGCGTTTGCTCCTGCGGCGGAGCCCCCTCATAGCCCTGGGTACTATCGCCCTTATTCTTGTTACCTACAGCATAGGTCTGGGACGCGTGCATCTCTTTGACTGGGACGAAATCAACTTCGCTGAGTGCGCCCGAGAGATGCGCATAAGCGGAGAGTACCTCTATGCGCAAATAGGCTTTCTCCCCTTCTGGGAGAAGCCCCCCCTTTTTTTCTGGGTGCAGGCCGTTTCTATGGGCCTCTGGGGCGAAACCGAATGGGCCGCTCGTTTTCCCAATGTGCTTATTCTGGGCATTACGTTGGGGGTGCTGTACAGGCTAGGGCGGCGTTGGCACGGCCCCTTCTTCGGTTGGCTCTGGATGTTCTTTTACGGGACGGCGCTGCTTCCTGCTTTCTATGCTCGCAGTGGCCTCATTGATCCCCTCTTTAACCTCTTTATGCTGCTGGCGGCGATGAGTGGTAGTCGGGCTTTCACGCCGCGAACCTCCCCGTGGCAAGCCGGCGCATGGACGGGCTTGTGGATGGCTCTGGCCGTACTTACGAAGGGACCCGTGGGTATAGGCCTTCCCGCCCTATCGCTCCTCACGCTCAGCCTCGCCCACCGCCAGCTAAAAACCCTCCTCCCCCTCGGGATAACCGCAGCCCTCATCACCAGTCTCATCATAGGAAGTTGGCTAAGCCTCCTCTACCTCTCCGGAAAGGCCTACCTTCTCTCCGAATTCTGGGCTTATCAGTGGAGACTTTTTTCCACGGCGGATGCTGGACATGCAGGCCCATGGTATTATCATATAGTTGCATGGCTGGTAGGGCTTTTGCCGGCATCGCCATGGGCTCTGATAGCTTTACGTCGCCTTCGGCTCTCCACTTTGCCCATTCCTGCCCAAACCCTCCTCAGCCTTACCCTTTGGACCTTGCTCATTTTTTCCATCGTCCAAACGAAAATCATCCACTACTCTTCGCTGGGCTATTTTGGAGTTACTTATTTGGCGGCTCTGGGCTGGCAAAAGGCTCGCAAGACCTCCCTCCCATGGCTCTTAAGTGGTGCAGGGATTGGGCTCTTAGTTGCCTTTTCGGCCCTTTTACCTCTTTTCATGAAGCAGGTAGGGCTTTGGCTGGAATGGGTGCGGGACCCTTTCGCTCAAGAAGTGCTGCGTAGCCAGCCCGTAACATGGAGCGGCTGGGAGGGGTGGCCTGCCCTGCTTATCCTAATGGGGTTAGGGCTTCTCTTCATCGTACAGCTGGGCTCAGTAGCTCGGATAGCAGGCTTAGGGCTCCTCACCGTGGGGTGGGAAAGTTTTGCTCTCTGGGTGTATGCGCCAAGAGCGGAGGCCTATAGCCAGGGACCGCTCATTCGATTTTGCCAGCAGGCCGCGGCAGAGGGAGCCATTGTCTGGCCCTTAGGCTTTAAGAGTTATGCCCCCTACTTCTACGGGCGCATGGTGCCGAGCCGTTCGCCAGGCCAATGGGGAAATGTCGCCGCTTTTCAGGCCGCCCTCCTCCAAAATGAAGTCGGCCTCACTTACTTTGTAAGCCGAGTGGATAGGTATAAAGAGCTGGTGGAAAACCTAAACCTCCAACTTGTCGAGCGGTCAGGAGGCTATGTGCTGCTTTTGCCCCGAGCTATGCCCCATCAGGTGAGTAGATAAAGCATCCTGCCTCCCCTAATACCAAATTTCCAGCAAAGGGTTTCTGAATGGGAAGGGAGACATTTTGAACGCACCCGCCCTGTAGGGCGGGTGCGCTAGGGGCGGCGGCAACCCCCCACCGGGGGCGGGGAGAGCCTCCCCAC
>Ga0079997_119004_pt1 | contig 26726 bp, 27 predicted proteins | sample PerSpoCPS_CMetaG_FD_69200 | JGI IMG/M metagenome (GOLD analysis project Ga0079997, IMG submission 69200) | Archaeal communities from Yellowstone National Park, Wyoming, USA - Perpetual Spouter C (PS_C) MetaG (SPADES assembly) (version 2) | ecosystem: Environmental > Aquatic > Thermal springs >... | reverse complement strand
ACCGCTGAGCGTCGCCCCCACGACCGTCTGCCCCCTCACCATACCCCCCATCATACACCACCACAAACAACACCACATCATCACTACACCACACATCACCCCTCGCATAGCTCAACCTCCTTATGGGATTTTTATGCTCATGAGCCAGTACGTTGCCTTTCCCACAAAAAGGAGAGACCACCATACGGCCCAGCACAAGATTACATGCCCTTTATCAATGTCAACTATGTCAACTATACAAAGCCCGCACACCGCCGCCCACTACTGGGCAGCCTCGTATTCCCCTTACTTTCAGGAAGATCCTCGCCTCAGAAGAGAACCGAAAGATGTTGCATAGGCAAGACAGTATGGTCCAAAAGGACTGTACGGCGGGCTAGCTTCCATTCCCCATTGACGCGCCTGAGAACGTCCTGCCGCTCAGCAGAAAGCCACTCCCCCATGGGATTATCGCTCCGCGAACGAACGAGGAGGAGATTGGACTTCGCCACAACTTCTTCTGGTCGTTCTCCCATCTCAATACGAATATTCGAGAGGAAGTGGCGGATCCGCGAACGCGGCTGCTCTGCCCACGCATAGGATGTCTCCAGACGACGCACGCGCATCTCTAGCGAGGACCTATCCTCGTCTAAGTATCCCATGTCCTTCTCCTCCCACGTTTCCACCTCTCCTGTTACGCGAACAGGGACGAAATATCGCACATCCTCCGTCAAGAGCGATAACCACTCTCGGTATCGTCCCGAATCCAAAAGCTCCGCCTCATGGATCAAAAAGGCGACCACCTCACGCTCGATTTCTGGCGATACCATATCCCCCCTCCTCACACTTCTTCCCCGATCCGCTCCCAGGGATTCTCTGAGGTCAGATACCGATACCATTCTCTCAACCACGCTCTCTCATTGGCCTCAGCAAAGTCCCTGGGAAGAGCAGTTCCTGGCCCCGGCCAGCTCGGGTCGGGTTCTTGGTGCATGCCCAACTGCAAGTTCAACTCAAACCGCTCTGCGGTTATCCCCCCCGCCATAGCCGTAATACTTTGCCACACCTCCACGTCATCTTGCTCAAAAACCCCAGAGGCACCGAATGTCCGCACATACGTCTCATAGGAGCGCCGTTTGAAGTCTTCCGGAGCATCTCGCTCCACAAGAAACCACGACCAAATCTCCGTCTGGCACGGTCCTACAGGTCTCCACAAACGGAAAGAGAGAAATGGGAGAGGGAGCTCCGCGTTGAGAAGAGAGAGATTTGGAAAGATCGTCCCATGAAGGAACTGCATTCGCTCCATCACCCGGACATGAGCTTCCGAGGGATAATTCTTCTTCAGCGCCTCCACAATTTGCTGAGGGTATCCCAGGAAAGGAGGCAATGGTAAGTGTTCCGGAATATATCCAATGCCTAAGCCATGCCCATTCCCAACCCAAATGTGCGCCCCATATAGGGTAAACTGCGCATCCGGAGGAGCTAAACCGAGCTGCACAGCAAAATGGTGCACCATGGGGACATGGTAGGCGTCGCTCGAGAAATTCTCCGCAGGAAGCTTCCAATTCGTATTAACAATCCACCGATGAGGGGCTCCCACCACCTCCAACCCTTCTGCGCTCCTCCGCGTCAACAGATCTAAATACCACGTCATCCCCCCTAAATACTCCTTCAGAGAAGGGGCTGTCGGATCAAGAGAGACGAAGATTAACCCATTGTAACTCTCGACTCGAGGAGCCTCATATAATCCCCACTGGGCCTTATCCAATCGCCCCCCATACCCTTCCTTCTCCGCGGGAACTCCGATCAACTCCCCCGTATTCCGATAAGTCCATCCATGATACGGGCAGAGGAACGTCTTCGTCTGCCCTCTCTCCGCCCGACATAGGCGTGTCCCCCGGTGACGACAGGCATTGAATAACGCGCGAATGCGTCCATCATCCCCCCGCACCACAATGTAACTCTCATCCCCCACATACCTCACCACATAATCCCCTTCCCGAGGAATCTCCGACTCGTGAGCAACGAAGATATATGCCCGTCCAAAGATCCGCTTCCGCTCCAGTTCGTAGATCTCTGGATCACTGTAGATCTTCATCCAGACAATCCCCTCGTTGAGCTTTTCTCCTAATTCCTCCCAAAAGCCTTTCTCTAACATAGTGGCCTCCTCCTTTCTTTCAGAAATGGATCCGCAGTGCGATTTGGGCTTGGCGAGCGGGTCCGGTCAGAGCCGGGGCCCCGAAACTCGCCAGAGGACCTCGCCGCCCATCCCGATACCGCTGCGGCACCGGCCCCACAAAATCCGCCGCCCCATAGACCGTGTCCACATCGCTCACATTCACCCGATTGAAGAGGTTGAAGAACTCAATCAGAGGCTCCACCACCACCCGCTCCGTCACCCCCACCCGCCGGGACACCCGCACATCCACCTGCGCAAACCGATCCCCCCGGTACGTGTTCCGCCCAATGCTCCCCACACGATCCGGCCCCCACTCCAAATCCCCATTCACGTCAAAGCCCGCGAAGACGGACGTATATCGCGGACTCTGCGCCGTCACAATCACCCCCAGCCGAAAATCGCGCGTCACCCCCCACCGCCGCGGCCCCTCCCCAAGAAAACTCACCACAACCCGCTGCCCCACATGCTGATTCGACACCCCCCAGTCCAGCCTCACTGCCAGAGGATCATGCGGCACATCGCGGAAGGTATACCCCGTCGGCAAGTCCAACGTCTTGGAAAACGTATAGTTCAGCGTGAATCCCCACCCCCCGCTCACCCTCCGACTCACCGTGACAAATCCCCCATGGTAGGTGGACGTCACCCACGGCTCGCACCAGTGCCCAATCCCCACTTGCGTCGTCTTCAGCCGATAGAGCGTGATCCCACTGGGCACTCTCCCCACCGCCTCCACATTGACTTGACGACACCCCATCACCTTCACCCCTCGCACACCCAGATACCCAACCCCCGCGCTGATCCCTCCTCCCACCTCCCGCTCGATCTGCACACTCCATTGCCCCGCATACGCATTCACCGTGTCTTTTGTGGCAGCGGTGAAGGCATTCCGCGCCAGAGGACCCGTCGGCCACAGCCCCTCCCGCACAAACCGACTGAAAGCCGGCCCCGAAGTGAAAGGCCCCGGCGGAGGATTCACCGTCCAACACCTGGGCTTCCCTCGAGCCGTGACATCTTCAAGAGCCGGATCTATGAGCCGTGAAAAGTCAGGCCCCCCGCCTACGCAGCTCATATGATTGATGGGACGCGACCAAAACGTTGGCGCTACGAAGATCCCCGCTCCCGCGCGCACAACCCCCTTCCCATTGGCAAAGCCCCAGGACAGCCCCACCCTCGGTTGCACATTGTTGGTGTCCGTCTCCATCCCCCACTCACTGGGATAGGGCTCCAGAAAATACCGAACCCCATAGCTCAGCGTCACCACCCCCCTCTGCCACCGATCCTGAAGGAAGAACTCGAAGATCTCATGGGTATACTTAATCCGAGACGCCTCTTCATACTCCCGGTTCGGAAAGAGCCGACTCGGATCCCGCCGCGGAAGAGGCCGCCCCGGAACAAAATTGACCACAAAGAGCACAGGAACCGACCGCCCAAAAGGCGGCAGCCCAAAGAAGCTCTCCGGCGTGAAGATCGCATACCCCGGATTCGTCAGAGAATAGAGAAGGTCATCTCGAATGTGATCCACAACGACTCCCGCCTTCACCTCATGCCGCCCCCGCAGCACACTCACCGTCTCCCCAAATTGAAACCGCTGCTCCCGATAAAACGGCGCACTCCCTACAACAGCCCCAAACTGCGCCAGATTGGGAATCTCAATATGCGGCTCCACAGGAGGATACGGCCAGTTATTGAACGACTTGCGCGAGAACTGGAAAAAGGCCTGACTCACCCAGGACGGCCCAAACAAAGACGTCACATTCCCCATCACCGACTGACTCCGCACCAAATTCTCCCGAAATGTGGACGGAGCTCCAATCCCCCCCGGCATGACCGGATAGTTCTCATTCCGCTGATCCGCAAAACTGTAGCGGCCAAAAAGAGAGTGCCGCGCCGTCACCTGAGCATCCCCCCGCACCAGAACGTAATCGTAGTCCTTGGTCTGCATCCGCTGCAGCAGCTCCTCCCCCAAACCCAACGCCCGCTTCACCCGGTTAATCGCCCCTATGTTCTGCAACAGAAACGTCGTGTACAGCGGCGCTTCCGCCCGCCGCTGCCCCTCGTAATTGCCAAAGTAAAAGAGCCGATCCCGCCGAATCGGTCCCCCCACCGACGCCCCAAACTGATGCTGCCGAAACTCCTCCAACCCCGGCGCAAAGAGAATATTCCGCGCATCCAACGCATCATTCCGCACATAGTAGTACGCCACTCCCCCCACCTCATTCCCCCCACTCCGCGTCACAATGTTGACGATCCCCCCCATCACGCGCCCATACTCCACCAGGTACGTGCTGCTCAGCACCCGAAACTCCCGCACCGCCTCCTGCGACGGCCCCGCATGCTGCAACCCGTTCAACGAAACCGTGTGATCCCCCCCATCCAACCCAATGAAATTCGTGTGCTGCTCAAACAACCCCCCAAAGGACAGCCGAGGCACCTCCTCCAAAAGCGGAGAGCTCGCCCCAAAGGAAACCCCCTTCCCCACCGTCGTCGTCGGCGTCAATAACGCAAAATCAATAAATTGCCGCCCACTGATGGGCAACTCCGTGATCCGCACCTGATCCACCACCTGACTCACCTCCGTCTTGGTCGGCTCCACCACCGCTACCCCTTCCCCCCTCACCTCCACCTGCTCCACAACCTCCCCCACGCTCAACGTCACATTCAACGTCGCCACCTGCCCCACCGTCAACACCACCCCCTCATACGTCGCCTTCCGAAACCCCACCGCCTCTACCACTACCCGATACCGCCCCGGCGGCACAGGCCCCACCCGATACACCCCATTCTCATCGCTCACCCCAACCACCACCCGCCCCGTCTCCACACTCTGCACCTCCACCCTCGCCCCCACCACTACCGCCCCCGCTTGATCCCGAATCACCCCACTCAACACCGCCCCGACTACCACCTGCCCCATACCCCCCCCACACCACCCAACACACCCCACCAGCACCCCAAAAAACACCCTCCTCAGCATAATCCACTTCCTCCCTAAAGTTTCAGGCCTCGAGCTAGGGTTCCCACAGGGCGACCCCCATGCCCATAAGCGCTCTATAAAAGGGTTCGTACGCCAAAACCTGCGCTTTCGCCACTCCTATGGCCCCTAACAGGACCAACCAACTCCGCAGCTCTATCTCCCCATGCTCCAACAAGTCCTTGCTGCTCAATTCGGCGAGCTTCTCCCCCTGGCCTTCCGCCATCTGCTGCAGCACCCATCGATCGAAGTCTTCGCTGATAGAGCCATAGGAAAATCCATGGATGCCCTCAAAGTACCGGTAGGGATATCCCGCCGTAAAGTGGGAAAGGCCGCCCGATGCCAGAATCCCTACTCGACCTCCTCCCCTCCACGCTCGTATAGCCTCCCGCATAGCTTTGCCCAAAGCATAGCACCGTCTTGGGGTGGGAGCCGGAACATGAATCGCTTCCACAAACACCGGTAGGACCGGGATATCGGCCTTTGGAACCAGCCGCTGAAGAAGCGGACCAAAGGCGTGAGCCTTCAAGCGGTCCTCCCGGAACTTCTTGCAGGCACTCAGATCGAATCCCTCTTCCACAAAGCTCAGGAACAGATGCCAGGCTAGTCCCTCTGGACACCGATATTCCTGCTCTGCCCCACCTCGAATGTAGTCCCCACACAGGAAGCGAGAGCCCAGATAGATGGCCAATTGGGGCACGTTCTCCTCCGTGAACTGTTCCTCCTGATCATCCCCCACAAGGATCAGCGCATCCAACTCCGCCTGCTCGAAGGCCTGCTGCAGCGTCTCCAGCCCCCGCCGAATCGCATCGTAGCGCTGCTCAATCTCCAGGTCCGACTCCTGCGCTACACGCGGATTCTCTGGCGGCTCCTGCCCATACCGTTGCGCATACAAACGCCGATTCCACTGACGAAACCCATCCCACTCCCTCGGCTCCATCAAGGCAAAGGCATGGGAAGATGCCCCACCGACCACAATCTCCGCCATAGAAATCACCTCCTCCCAACATCCCCCCCCACCAGCCGTCCTCTAAAGGAAGATGGCCAACGTGCGGGGCAAGATCGCGCCAAGAAGAATTACCTTGCGCTCCGCCAACTTCCACTGCCCCTCGACTCTTCTCAGACGGTCTTCTCGCCTCGCCCTCCAAATCGTCTCATGGGTCCCATGCCGAACTTGAACCACCTGGATGTTGGAATAGGCGCGGATTTCGTCCTCCCTCTCCGTGGGTTCCACCAAAACATTCGAAACCAACCTCTGCGTGACGGAAGGGGGAATCTCACAATGGTTCAAGCCCGTCTCGAACTGCCGGATCCGCACATCAATCAAGCGGCGATCCCAATCCACGTAATGGAAGTAGAGGCCATCTTCTCGATAGCGCTCCAGCGTCCCCGAGCGACTCTCAATGGTCGGGATCCAATACCGCACGTCCTCGGTCAAAAGATCGAACCATTCCCGAAGACGATAAGCGTCCAGAAGCCAGGCTTCCCGATAAAGGAACTCTTCCACCTCCTGGCGGAGCGTTGAAAGATTCATGATACCCCCCTTCTTCCCGCCCATCGTCGCACCCCCTTTCAGGAGTCCCTCATCATCAGCTCCTTGTAGTAGCGGTAGTACGCGCGCGCCGTCTCCTCTGTGAGCACGGGCAGAGCCTTCCCCGGCAGCGTCCCCAGATCAAACCCAGCTTTACGGAATTCCGCGTACCACCGCTCCACATCCCCAGAAGACTGGAAGTTCAACGGCCTCTCCTCCTTGTGGTATCGGGCCGCCGCCAGCATGTCAATACTACGCTCGAAGTTCTCTGTATCATCGATGGTTATCATGCCGGCGGGAGCTTGGTCAGCGGCTTGGTAGATCACCGCTACTCTTTTGACCACTTCTGGTGCCTCCTTCTCTACAGCGCACCATTGCCACGCCTCCAACCCGCATCGGCCCCCGGGGATGCCACTGGATGATGCTCGCCCCCCGGAAAGCGCTGAAGCCGGTGAGGAGGCTGAGGTTCGGAAAGATCGTCCAGTTCGCACAGCCATAGAGGGGCGGCACGTTCTCTCTCGCTATAAATTCCTGCAGGCGACGGTGTCGCTCCTCCACCCACTCCACAGCTTCCGGACCCAAGTCCTGAGCTATACGCCGGTCCACCTGATACTGAAGTTGATAGGGGGAGCCGGGACGGGGATCTCCCCATAAGCCGACATCACCGCATGCATGGGGAACACCACGTGGAGACACCACTAATACCTGTATCGCAAACTCGTGCCAGTTCGGCCCAAGGCCCCACCACGACACCCCGCTCTCAGCCAACGCCCGGAAAAAGGAGGCATGCGTCACCGGCACGTGATAATCGTCGCTCATGAAGTTCTCCGCCATCGCTTTCCAGTTGATAGGTATCATGTACCTCCCACGCCCGGGGATGACCTCGATCCCCCCAAGGAAAGGCTTGAGCAGCATCATGTCCAGGTACACGCGGAAATCCCCAAGGTACTCCTCCAAAGAGCACATGTCCTCGTCCCACGCAGCGAAGAGAAGGCCCCCGTAGCTGCTGACTCTCGGAACCTCCGTCAGTCCCCACTTCTCCCGCTCGAAACCCTCCCCATATGCCTCACGACTCAATGCCTGACCTACCAGGTTCCCCTCATCATCAAAGGACCAACCGTGAAAGGTGCACGTGAAGACCTTCTGAGATCCCCGGTCAAACAAGCAGACCTTGTTCCCCCGATGAGGACACCGATTCAGGAAGACCCTGACCCGGCCCGTCCTATCCCTGAGGACGATCATTTCGTCCTCGCCCATGTAGTTCACAATATAGTCCCCAGGATCCGGGATACTCGTTTCGTGTCCGACATAAAGCCAGGTGTGACGGAAGATTTTGTCCATCTCCTCGCGGTAGATGTCTTCGTCACAAAAAATCCTGGGGTCAATCAATCCCTCATGCTCACGAATAGCCGTATCCAAACGAAGCATGTTCCTCCTCCTGCAAGCTACCGCCCTTTGGGCCCCTTGCCCCTTACCCCTTCACCTCTCCACATCACGGGCTCAACTCTACCACACCTCTTCCGTCCTGTCATTTCACGAGTGAAAGCATCTTTCACTAGTTAAAGACACCGTCCCTTCCACCAAATCCACCCCCTCTCTCGCCGCACCACCCCCTCCCGCTCCAACTCCCCCAAAAGCTGGCTCACATACGAAGGCGTCACCCCCACAAGCTGCGCCACCTCCCACTGCCGCAAGGGACACCGACCCCCCTCCCCCGCCAACTCCTTCAGCACCTGCTCCAACCGCCGCCGCGCCCTTTGACACCCCAACCCCACCACCCGCTCCCACTGCCGATAAATCTCCCACGCCTGCATCTGGTGCACCCGCCACGAAAAGGCCTCATCCCGCCGCACCCGATCCCGAAACTCCTCCGCCCACATCCGCCGCAGCCGACACCACGTCACCGTCTCTGCCGTGACCCCATGCTCCTGCCCAATCAGCACCGCCGCCGCACCCAAAATCCCCCCCCGCCCCCGAACCCCCACGATCATCGCCTCCCCCTCCTCCTCTACCCGCACTAACTTCACCCACCCCTGCTCAATCTCGTACACCCTCTCACACCGCTCCCCCTGCCGAAACAAAACAACCCCCGGCGGATAACTCTCCTCAACCCCCCACTCACCCACAGGCTCCGGTGGGCGAACGGCTTCCACTCTTCTCATGTCCCTCTGCAACACGGAAGTCCTCATCGGAAAGGCAGCGTTGCGGCGACCCTGCTGAGGATGAAGGTTGACCTACAGACCCCGCCTTTGCCGAAGCCCTGCAGGCACGATCCACCCCAGGGCAGAGATTGACGAGGGCATGTGAGGGAACTCTCTTGAGCACCAATTTGACTACCCCCCTGCCTGCTTACGCCGCGCCCAGTCGACATATTCGGCAACTCCCTGTGCCAGATCAACCTGGGGATGGTAACCGAGTTCCTCCCGAGCGCGGGAGATGTCGTATGGCTGCTCAAGGGCAACACTCGTGCCGGCATATCCACCACTGACGGGAACCTTGATCTCAACGTCCATGTCCGGAAAATGCTTCCGAATTTCCCCAAGGAACTCGGCGAAGCTATACTGTCGGGCATCCGTGATGATGAAGGTACGGTGCTCCGGTTTGTGAGCATCGCGGGCCAGGACCAAGGCGTGAGCAGCATTACGTACATGGACGAATCCCTCGCGTCCTCCCCAAACGAGCACAGGTTGATCAATAACGACCTTCCTCCTGCTCAAAGCACCATTGACCAGAAGATGGAGCAAAATGGAGATAGGAGCGCCAAAGGGACCGCTCCAAGCCCCCCACACATGACCGAGGCGGAGCGCGACGAAATCCACACCCAAAGCATCAGCATAATCGAGCCCGATATATTCGGCCGCAATCTTCGTCGTGCCATAGAAGAACCCAGGAATGCGCTCGACAGGAGCTTCCTCTGTAATGGGCGCCTTCGGCGGCTGCTTGGGATAGGCACCATAGTGCAGGACGACCGAACTGGTATACACGACGCGTCGCACGTCAAGAGCCCGGGCCGCCTCCAACACGTTTACTAACCCGATGACATTGACTTGAACAGTGAGGTGCGGCTTGGCATCAGGCGTTGGGAGAACGGCAGCCGTGTGAACAATCGCATCGACAGCCTCCGCTCTTATCGTTTGGATGAGGTCTGTCATATCGAGCACGCTACCGCGCACGAGCTTAATGCGATCCAGGCTGACAATCTCCCGAATCGCCTCGACCCGAGGGTTTATATCGAACAAGATCGGCGTCTCGCCTCGCTCAACGAGTGCGCGGGCAACGTAAGTTCCAACCTGCCCCGCCCCAGTGATGAGTGTCGTCACTATGGAGCCTCCTTGTCTCTCCAGTCCTATCGCTCCCTCTCGCTGTAGTCTCTCTCCCTACGTACCCGTACGAGAAGAGGAACTAAATGGGGTCTGCCCTATAGAAGGCCGGACATCTCTTCCTCAACAGGATCATCCCACTGGCACGCTCCGAACCGTTCTCACGAAAAGGTGGCGCTCACAGCAGACCCGCCACTTTGGTGAGTCCACGCACACCCAATCCCCCATCCGTGTGAAGGATCGTCCCCGTGACCGTGCGCGCGCGCTCTTTGGAAGCGAGATAGACATAGGCCCACGCGTGGTCTTCGGGTCGGCAAACGACCTGCAAGGGATTCGTCGTCCGAATCAGATCCTCTATATTTGGAATAGAAGAGAGGGAAAGATGATCTTGCCGCAAGGCGCTCACCCCCCGCAGGTCTGTCACCGTCCCCCCCGGAGCCACCCCATTGACGCGAATCTTAGGGGCCAACTCGTAGGCCAACTGGAGAACTAATCCCCTCACGGCAAATTTGGAAGCCGTGTAGAGAGGTCCTCCACCGGCTGGGTAAAATCCGGCATTAGAAATAGTGAAGATGATGTTCCCTTCGCTTTTGAGCAGCTCAGGCAATGCAGCTTTGGCGCTCAGCAGATAGCTCTTGACATTGATGGCAAAGAGCTCATCGAAGCTCTCGCTGAGCTTCTCCTTGGGGAGATCCTGCAGCGATGTGAAATAATCCCAAATTCCCACACAACAGACCAGGATATCGAGGCGACCGAAAGCACGCACCGTTTCCGAAACAGCCCGCTCATTGTCTTGCAGAGACGTTGCGTCCCCCAGCACGGGGAGGATCTGCGGCCCAAGCTGTTGGAGATCGCGCACGCGCTCAGCATTACGCTCAAGGACCCCAACGCGCGCTCCCTGCTGGAGGAAAGCTTCGACAACCCCGCGCCCAATTCCAGATCCTCCACCGGTAATCAAAGCGACATTACCCTCTAACCATCCCATGGTGCGGCCCTCCTTCAGGAAATTACGGGGACTTCTTCTCGCACTCCAAACCCCCGCGTGTTATCAATGAAGTAAATACGCGTCGGTTGAAACCGATAGACGCGCATTCGCGTCAAGGCATGACGCAAGGGTAAGGGCGGATCTTTCAAAAACGGGTACTTCGCCAGATACAAGGCCATAGGGCGTCCTGTCCACTCGGGCGGTCCGATCTCTCGCGCGCTCCCTTCCATCTGCAAACCTTGGATGATGCGCCAGTCTCGATAATCCTCGTGGATGGTGACAGCGACCCGCGGCTCGTAAGCGAGATTACGGGAGTGACGGCTCTCTGGGTTGGAGAGCCAGTACAGATCGAACTCTTCGCTGACATAGAAGAGTCCAGCCGCCCAAGGTCCCTCAGGCCCCACCGTCGCCAGGGTCATCGTGGTATGCTCCTGTAAATAGCGCAGCGCTCGCCTCCGAAGCTCCGCTTTCTCAAATGGCATGTCAGAAGGCATACGGCCATTCCTGAACACGTATCTTCGGGCGCGTACTCCAATTGCCCCCCCTCCTTTCTTTCCTCTGCCGACGCAGATCACCGACGTTCACCGGTACGACTTCTCAAGATCGCTGATGGATCTCCCTCTCAATTCCTCCTGGTCGTCGCCCACCGCGTCATCATATCCCAGCGCGTGGCTTCTCATCCCTTCCTACAGGATAAAACGAACGAGTCCCCCATCCACCTGAATAGCAGCGCCAGTGATATAACTGGCACGGGGCGAGGCGAGAAAAGCGACCAGATCCGCGACCTCCTCAGGACGTCCATACCGTCCTAATGGCACCAGATTCCCGATGGCACGAACGATCTCCCCAGGCTCCCGTCCAGAGCGCTGGGCTTCTTCCTGAATGAGCTTCTCCGTCCGCTGCGTCCAGATCGGCCCAGGAAGAACACTATTGACCAGGATCCCTCGCGGCGCCAGTTCGTCAGCCAAACACTTCGCTAAAGCGATGGCCCCAGTCCTCAAGACATTGGACAGAAGAAGGTTCTCCATGGGTTGCTTGACTGAGCGCGAAGAGAGGAAGATAATCCGCCCATAGCGAGAACGCTCCATGAGAGGGAGGGCCGCGCGAATGAGCCGGATAGGGGCGAGTACAATCTGCTCATACCCGAGTTGCCAATCAGCGTCAGAGAGGTCCGCGAATCGCCCGGGGCGAGGAGCCGGGACGTTGATGACAAGGATGTGAAGCTCTCCCCACTGCTCTCGGACAGACTCCATGAAGCGAATAATGTCATCCTCTCGAGTTACATCGGCAGGATAAGCAAAGACCGGACTTCGCGTCTCTCTCTCTATCTGCTCAGCCGCTTCCTGCAAGTGTCGCTCATCACGCGCGCAGATGGCGACACGCGCTCCCTCGCGAGCCAGTGACTCCGCAACAGCTCTCCCGATCCCACGGCTGGCTGCTGTGACAACGGCGACCTTCTCGCGCAGCTGCAGATCCATTGCACCCCTCTCTGATTCCCTTCAGTCAACCTCTCCGCAGACGCTGCACAGACCCTCGCGAATGCAAAGAGCCTCAGGACTCCCGAACCCTCTTCCCCTCTCTTCGCGAAAACGCGCAGGAATCCCCCAAAGGAATGACCCGACGCCTGGCGAGGTCACCCTCATGCCCCACCGATCTGGCGAGCACCAGCTTCAGCGCACATTTCGTCAAGTTCCGGAGGACCTCCTGCGACTCCAAGTCCACCGATGATCTGTCCTCCTTCCCGAAGAGGAAGACCTCCTCCCGCGGCTGCGAATTGCCCTCCGGTGATCGTGGTCAAACCCGCAAAGAAGTCCGGAAAGGTCTGCGCCATTTCCCGCATTTGCGAGGTTGGCATTCCGAAGGCCGCCGCTGCACATGCCTTGGCTCGAGCGACGTCCGGAGTGATCCAACTCGCCCCATCCATGCGCACGCTCAGAATGAGCCGCCCATGGGCATCCACAATAGTAATCCCCATGGGGATTCCAATCTCTTGGGCTTTTTTCTCACACGCAGCCGCGATGGTTTTTGCGACCTCTAAGGTCAACGGCATAAGCCTCCTCCTCAGGGACGTGCTCCGCACCCTATGGGCACATGTGGCATGACGTCCGTCTCACCGGATTCCTCGACTTCTTCCACCATAATTGGTGTCCGCCGACACCTTCGCTCCCCACCAAAGCTCCTCGGATCTTGGCGGGAACCCGCATCAAGCACGATGACGCCTACTGCGAAATGCTTGACTCCCTCTCCACCACTCGGCTTCCACACACTCAGCGACCTTAAACGGCAGCCGCTCACCCTCGCGAGGACACGGAGGATGTCCTACTCCCACCGATAGAACCCCTCCCCCGATTTCTTTCCCAACTTCCCTTCCGCGACCAACCGCCGAAGGATATCCGGAGGGCGGAAAACCTCTGACTTGAGTCTCTCATAAAGATACTCCGCGATGCTCAACCGGACGTCCAATCCCACCAGGTCACTCAAGCGCAAGGGACCCATGGGGTGATTGTACCCTAATTCCATAGCACGATCGATATCTTCAGCACTGGCCACCCCTTGTTCGAGCATGCGCATGGCCTCCAATCCCAAGGCAACACCGAGACGACTGGTAGCAAAGCCCGGCACATCTCGAACGACGATAGACTCCTTCTTCATCCGCCCAACCACATGGCGCGCGATCTCGATGACCTGCGGGGACGTCCCATCATGTCGAACGATTTCGACCAGCTTCATGAGATGCGGGGGATTAAAGAAATGCATCCCCAAAACGCGCTCCGGCCGCCTTGTGACTGAGGCAATCTCACCGATACTCAGCGAAGAGGTGTTGGAAGCGAGAATCGCATCGGGGAGACAGAGGTCATCCAAGCGCCGGAAGACATCCTGCTTGAGGGAGAGTTTCTCGGGAACGGCTTCAACGATGAGATCCGCTGAAGCCACGGCATGCGCGAGATCTTCGGTGGGATGGATCGCGGCGAGGGCCGCCTCTTTCTCCGCCAGTGTAACCTTCCCACGCCGAATCCCCTCATCGAAAGTCGCACGGATCGCCGTGAGAGCTTTTTCGAGAATCTCCGGGGTGAGGTCATGGAGATAGACCTCATATCCAGCTCGAGCGGCAACATAGGCGATCCCTCGACCCATTGTGCCCGCCCCAATGACCGCAAGGGTGCGCACTCGCTCAGCGAACATGGGCAACCTCCCCATACTCCGAAATCCGCAAAGGCGAGAGAGCGCTTTGCCCTACACAGGGCTTTGGTCCTCGTTCCACTTCATTCGGTCCCCGTCAGAGGACCGTTTGAGCACTCAGCGTCTCTCTCAACCAGTGGACGCATAAGGCGCTCACCTGATCGAAGACATATCCTTCGAACGTCCGCTCGAAGAAGTGCCCGACATCAGTGAGAATCTCAAGGCGGACGCGGGGATTCCCCGCTCGACGGAGTGCCTCGGCCATCCACTGCGAGTGCTCCATGGGGACAACCAAGTCGAGCGAGCCATGAACGAGCAACACAGGAGCCGTGATCGTTCCTGCATGTTCCACCGCCGAAATCTCGCGATAGTAGTCGGGCACCTCTTCAGGTGTCCCCCCTCGCACAGAGGTCATCGCCTGGAATCGAGTGGGAGCATACTGCTGCAATCCTCGTACATAGCGCACGTGATCTGTGATTGGAGCTAAAGCGACAACCGATCCGATACGAGGATCCCGTGCGGCAGCCCCAAGCACGGCTGAACCGCCCCGCGAGTGCCCGATGACTCCTATCTGCCGCCCCCCTCTCTCCGTGAGGAGGTAAGAAACCGCGGCTCGAACGTCCTCAATATCCGATCGGTGATACCGAGTCTCTCGATCTCGATAGGTGATCCCCAAAATGAAGAACCCCGCATCGGCCAGGGCCTCGGCCAACCAAGCCAGCGCTCGTACATTGCGATCCCGCCCAGGAGCGAGGACAACAGCCGGCACCTGCTCCCCTCCTCCAGGAGGACTCACAGCAAAGGCACGAACCTGCTCTCCCTCACTCAAATAGGTCAGCTCCTCCCACGTTGCTTTCATCCTCCCTCTCCCTTCACCGAATCGCGCACCTCAAGCAGAAGGTGCTTCATCCCGCTCATAGGGAGTACCCCGAACGACTTCTCCCGCACATCATGGGAGAATGACGACCCCTAAGGTACTGGGTTGAGAGACGAGGTCAATTCCCCGGGCGATCTCTTCCACGTCTAGGCGAAGGCGATGCGTCACGAGAGCCGAAAGGCGAAAGTGCCCTTTCGCTACCCAGTCCACAAGCTCACACACTTCTCCGCGTCGCGTCAGCCACGCACCCGCTACAGAGATCTCTGTGAAGATCAGAGTGGGGAGATCGAGCTTCACCTCGCCGACACATCCTGCGCGCCCAACAATGACCGCTCGCCCTCCACGCCGGACGAAGGACAACCCACGAGAGATGTGTTCAGGGTCGCCCGTGAAATCAATGAGAACGTCGGCCCCCCCCGGCGCCCGGCGGGCGAGCACACTCTTGACATCTTCAGACCTCACGTCCACGACCACTTCCGCCCCATGCTCTCGCGCGAACCGCAATCGGTCATCATCGTCGTCGAGGACGATGACGCGAGCTCCGAAAAGATGACACAGAGAGATAGCCGCCAAGCCCCACACCCAAGCCCGTTGGATGAGAACGACCTCTCCCGCTTGAACCCTCGCTTGCTTAATGGCTCGATAGGGAGTCCCCAACCCACAAGGGATCAGTGAGGCCTCCTCCGGAGAAAGCGCCTCAGGGATTGGAAGCGCGTTCTCGGCGGGGACGAGGACATATTGAGCAAAACCGCCATCCGCGTGGACTCCAATTGCCCTCCAGTTGGGACAGAGGTTATCCTCCCCCCTCGCGCAGAAGGGGCACTGCCCACACCCGATGACGAAATGAATGACGACACGATCGCCCTGCCGGAGAGCCTCCACCCCTTCTCCCACACTCTCGACCACCCCCGCGATTTGATGGCCGAGGACTACAGGTCCTCTCATCCCAGGGATTCCCAGCCGGACGAAACGAGCATCCGTATCACAAATGCCACTGGCGAGGACACGTATGAGGACGTGGCCACGATCAGGGCGCGGAACAGGACGTGACTGCATCAAGAGGGGCTCCCCACTTCCCCGAAAGAGGACAACGGTGGATGTCATGTCCCTATCTCCCGGTTTCACGCTTCAGGCACAAGGAGGATCTTCCCAAAGACTCGTCCCTCTTCCACGAGAATATGGGCTTGTCGAGCCTCGGATAACGGTAACACGCGATCGACAACCGGCCGGAGCTCCTTTCGAGCAACGAGACCAAGGATCGTCTCCACCTCCGATTGCGTGGACCCCGTTGCTCCGATAATCTCCACTTCACGGAAGAAGAGTTGAATGATGTTAAGGGTCGCTTGATCGGATCGGATCGCTCCACACGTTACGACTCGCCCCCCTTTCGCTGCACACTGAAGACCCTGGAGGAAGACCTCTCCCCCCACGACATCGAAGACGAGATCTACACCGCGTCCATCGGTCAATCGGCGAACCTCCGACAGGACGTCCTGCTTCGGATAAAGGAGGACCTCATGAGCGCCGAGGGCACGGATCCGCTCGGCCTTCTCTTCCGTGCTGGTCGTCGCGATAATGTGCGCTCCTGTTAAACGGGCGATCTGCACACCGGCGCTGCCTACCCCACTACTGGCCGATGTGATCAGGACAACCTCTCCCGGCCGCAAGCGCCCCCGCTCAATCAACACATGCCACGCCGTCCCAAACGCCGTTCGCGCAGCCGCCGCCTCGGAGAATTCCACGCCGTCTGGAAGGGGAATAACTCCTCGTTCTGAAATAGCGACGAGCTCGGCATATCCCCCAGGTATATGTGTGCCGAGCATCCGCCGGTTCTCGCACAGATTCTCCCGCCCCCCACGACAGAAGAAGCACTCCCCACAGGTGACAACAGCAGCCAAGACGCGATCCCCAACGCGGACTCTCTTCACCCCCTCTCCGACGGCGACCACTTCTCCAGCGACCTCCATTCCAAGGACATGGGGAAGAGCTTGCTGACCCGGCAAGTGCAGGCGTCCACTCCGCAACATCACATCAATGTGATTCACTCCGCAAGCGCGCACGCGAATGAGCACCTCACCCGCTTGCGGGTGAAGATCCGGAATCTCCTCATACCGGAGGACCTCAGGTCCTCCATATTCGTGAAAGCGCACAACACGCATAAACGCCTCTCCCGCCATGTGAGGGAGCTCTCGGCCTACTCCGGCGCGTGATCCGAGAGCCCCCACTGACACTCACTGCCGCTGAGCGAGTCGAATGACCATGAACTGATATCCGATGGCCCTATCGAGGGGTCCACCGCTCACATCCAACCAGAAATTATCCGTGACCGTGCCCGTCATCCCTGCGAACCTCCCGGTCGCCTGAGTGACGCGGGCGACATAGCCACCATGTGTGAACGGAATCCCGTTAATGAGCACAGCCTCCTCAGCAAAGGATCCCCGTCCGACGGATTGGAACTCAAGCGTACTCCCTTGTGCATCATCGAACACGATCTTCCCCGTGGCCTCAAACTCGGTGATCGAGACAAGCTTCACCGTCAGCGTCAAAGTCGCCCCAGGACCTGTCCGTACCAACTGGACCGTGCTCTTCACTTGCCCATCCGACCCGATCCATGTCCGAACGGACACTTCCCCACTCCGCTCGGTGACGATCAGCCGATCCGGTGCCGGCACTTGTACAGAATTCGGAACATCAGCGTTTGAGAAAAAGAGGACCAGATCCAGAGTTGGCGAGTTGAGCTGCTGAGCGCTCACCCGACTCTGAATCCCTCCCCCTATGATCATCCCTGCGACAACCACGCTGGCCAAGAGCCTCTTGCTTTTCCTCATGTCTTTTCCCTCCTCGAGAAGATATGTGGAAGTCCGCCTCTTACCTCAGCAGCGACTTCCTCAAGAGAACGGAAGATAAGACCGGCTCCTTCCAACCCGCGCGGTTTACTCTCACTCCACAAGTGACAACCATGAGCTCACCCTCTCCTTCGGTAGAAGAGGCGCACCCGATGCATCTAGGGGCGTAGTTCGGGATCGACAATCTCGCCTCGCTCGATGACCACCTGATCATCAAGCAGGATTGTGCATCCCCGCATAGGGATATCGTAGTGGGCCGGGGTATACCTCCCTACGTAGAGATTGGGTCCCGTGGACCACATGAAATTTCCAGCGAATGCTCGCGCATCTTGCCCCACGAGGGATTTGTGATGTTCGTAGAGATAGAGGGCTTCCCAACAAGCCGTCTCGTCCAAGCCAAATCCCACATGAGAAAGGGCGAAGGCATTCGGATCGCGCCATATCTCCAAGTAGCGTCGAAAGAGGAGCGCATCGCATCCCTCTCCTCGCACCTCGACGATAGCCCCTCGCTCGATCCGAATCTCCACGGGATGATCCACGTAGCGATTCATGGGCAATAAGATGTCTCCCGTATTGAGCACAATTCGTCCTTCGGCATCAGGGGGATAACACGCAACAAATCCTCCCGGCCAATGATCCCACCGCCCCGGCTGATCAGTATACCCATACTGAGCCAGAGCGGGCATAGACTCTGCAAGCTGAAACGTCACATCAGTACCCGCCTCCGAGAGGACGCGCATGCTTCGAGCCCCCCTCAACTTCTCCAAGGCACGCTCGCACCGCCTTCGCAAGGAAGGGCGGGGAAACATCCGCTCCAAAACCTCCGGGGGCTCCATCACAGTGAGCATCCGTGCTCCCCTGCCGAGGATGAGCTGTCGCACTCGCGTGTGCACGAGGCCCTCCGCCGTGACATCAATCACCATGTCCACATCCTCGAATACCTTGAACAAGTGAGGCACACGCTCCAGAGAACGATCCACATCTCGGATCTCCCCCTCCGAGCATCGGGGAAGTGGAGCATGCTTGAACCCGGGCAGGAGGATCCCACATGCTCGTGCTCCTAAGGACTCCGCAGCCGCTAACGCTGCCTCCAGATATCCCGCAGGACTTTCATTCTGTCCGACAACGACGACGCGTTCACCGGAGCTCAAGCGGCACAGCTTCAACTCTTCCCGAAACAAGCTGATGAGTTCGATAGTCGTATACATCGACTCCCCCCCCGTGGATCAGAAATCAGAAGAAGAAAGAGAGATGGTCTCCGGCCAACACGCTCTGATCCGGGATAACCCTTCGACGAACGATCTTCCACCCGTCCTCGACTCGGCGCAGGACATCCTCTCGGACCGCTGTGAAGATATCTCCTTCGACGGAGGTTCCTCGGTTTCGAATCACGAGGACGTGACAGCGAACGTATATCTCATCGGGGCGCTCCCCCGGCTGTATTCTCAGGTTCGTGAGGAAACGCCGAGTCCGAGAGGGAGGCCTCTCCGCCCACGCACTTCGCGTACGCAAACGATTTATCCGATGCCGTAACATATCCACCGTTTCATCGAAGAGCTTCAACTTGGAGAACTCGTCCCCTTCCTCCTGAGTGACGCGCATGGACATCTCGTACACCGCATCTTCAGAGAACAATGACAACCACTCCTCGAATCGCCGCTCATCGAGGAGTTCTGCTTCGCGAACCAAAAACCCCTCGACTTCTTCGCGCAAGGCACCTCCGATCATCACTCTCCTCCTTACACCGAAGAATCCCCCTGCAAGGCCCGGAGCCACATCTTCCAAAAGTTACGTGCTCCCGCTTCGCTCACATAGGGGCGAATCGTCCCTGGGATCCCCTCAATCTCTCGCCCCTCCCACGCGGGCTCTGCAAAATCAATCTCATAGTTCAGGCGCACCTCCTGCCCTCCCAAGCTTGCCGCCAGTTCCGTGATCCTTCTCCACACCTCTGCATCGTCCTGTTCGAATGTCCCCGATATCCCGAACGAGAGACGATATGCCTGGAATGATTTCTTCTTCTCTTCCTCACTCAATCCGCGTGGAACTAAACACCATGACCATACCCACATCTGCGTGGGACTCACCGGTTGCCACAGGCGCAGCGTCCAATACCGCCACGTCTCCCCACTTCCCACAGGATACGGCCCCAGAGGCTGTACGACGGTGAGAAATGACAGGTTGGGCCAGATCGTCCCCACAATAGTTGAGAGTCCATCGAGGAGCTTCGCCTGCCCCGGATCTAACTCTTCTCTCATCTTGGAGATGAGAGATTCCGGCGCCCCGGCAAATATCATCCCAGGAAACGGCCGATTGACAGCCACAGCATGGCCCCGGCCCGGGAAATAAGCCAGGAAGTTCGTCGGCCCAAAGAGGTATTCCTCCCGAAAGGGGAACTGCCGGAGCTCTGAGATCAAGCTCGCATGCACAGAGATGATGTGATAATTATCAACGCCGAAGTTCTCGGCCCCAAGCTTCCAGTTTGCCTTCAGGAGCCATCGCTCGGGATCTCCATAAACCTCGAGATCCAAGCCCCGAAATCCGAAGAGATCGAGATACCACGTGCTCTCTCCGAGGAACTCCTCTAATGAGGGAGCATCCTCATCCAACGTACCGAAGATCAAGCCCCGGTAACTCTGGACGCGCACCGGTAAGAGATTCAGTTGAGATCGGAGGCGTGTAGGATCAGCATAGAGACGCTCTTGAAAAGGAAGCCCTGCTAATGTTCCATCTGCCCGATACGTCCACCCGTGATAAGGGCATCGGAACGAAAGCGCCCTCCCTTTTTCCGCCGGACAAACAGGAGTGCCCCGATGGCGGCACATATTCACATGAGCGTGGATCTCCCCATTTTCACCGCGCACCAAGAGAATAGGTGTGTCCGCGATATACCGAACGCGGTACTCTCCGACTTCTGACATTTCCGTCTCATGCGCGAGAAAGCTCCAACTCCTCTTGAAAATGCGCTCGAGCTCCAACCGGTAGATCTCCGGATCCGAAAATACCCGCGCCGTCACGTACCCACGGTCTGGATCCACGAGCTCTGCCAGAGAGACTTCCTCACGGAACACCCGGCCATCGGGCTTTCTGGCACGAGTTCCACGCTTCCTTCGAGATTTCTGCGTCTTCTTCTCCATAGGGCACCTCCCTCACGTTCGCTCCCAGTGAAATTCAGGACGCTCAGGTTGGCCGTAGAGAGTGAGAGCGCCGCGCGGGCCGACCGCATTGGGGCGTTGAAAGATCCAATTCTGCCATGCCGAGAGACGTCCAAAGATCTTCGTCTCCATCGTCTCCGGTCCAGCGAAACGCAGATTTGCTTCCATCCCCGTCAGAGCATCGGGCGAGAGGCTCGCCCGTTCCTCCACAGCCACGCGCACCACATCCTCCCAATCCAACTCATCCAGGGCGACCGTCACCAGGCCACACGAATACGCTTCCCGAGCCGAGAGGGGCTCCCGGATCGCTTGGATCTCTTCGCCGCGGGAGGGATCGTTCAGCCAGCGCACTGCCAGACGACTGAGGCCATGTCCCATGGGCAATACCCCCGCATTGAGATCACTCAGCGCGACGCACACGGAATCGCTCTGCAACATATAGGAGCGATCGGCCGCCAACGCGATCTCCAACAGGCTTCCCGCAAAACACGATCCCTCATCAATCAGCGCGAAGAAGCTCTTGGCTGTTTGATCCATTCGCTTGAGCACTCGCCGCATCAACAGCAGCGTTTCCCGCACGAACCAATGGTCCCGATGAGCGACCAATTGCCGATCCAGCTCGAGTACTTTCGCCCATTCTCCCCGTGTCCTCAGGAGGACCACTGTGATCTCCGGATGGTTGAATCGGAGACGGAGCAGAGCATCGTCCACCTCTCGGAAACAGCGCACGGGATACCATTCGCTCCCCAACCGGCTCGGGTCTTCGGGCAACGGCGGCACCGCTTCCGGACCCGTAATGAATAATTCAGCGACTCGCGACTGAGGATTGAGATGCAACCGCACATGCCGATATCGAATTTCGCTCTCGGTGACCTCAGGCTCCAAAGGCGCCAGCCGAATTCCCTGATACGGACGGGGCGACCCCGCTATTTCCCGGGCGCGTTCCCAAACAGCTTGATAGAACCGAGAGGGCGGGTAGACTCCGTCCACCAACCCCCACTCCACTGCCCGCTGTCCTCGCACTCCTTCCGCCAACGTCACGAAAAGATCGGCCAGATCGCGCCGTACCCGTCGCTTCTCCACAAGCCGGGTCAACCCTCCTGTTCCGGGCAACACCCCTAAGTAGGGGATCTCCGGCAACGAGACCGCTGATCTCCGATCGTCAATCAGATAGATCTCCCGACACGCCAGTGCCAGCTCATATCCCCCTCCACTGGCCGTCCCATTGAGCGCTGCGATGTAAACCTGTCCGCTCTCTTCAGTCGCTTCCTCTATAGCCAATCGCGTTTCGTTGGTGTACTTGCAAAAGTTGACCTTGAACGCATGCGTCGCCTTCGCCAACATGAAGATGTTCGCTCCGGCCGAGAAGATTCCTTCCCGTCCGCTCGTCAAAACGACGGCCCCCACTTCCGGATGCTCGAAGCGGAGCCGATTCACGGCATCCGCTAACTCTATATCGACTCCGAGATCATAGGAATTCAGTTTCAGCGCATACCCCGGATGCAATCCTCCATCTTCCTTCACATCTAGCACGAGGCGGGCTATTCCCCCTTCTACCTCCATCCGAATATGCCGATATCGCTCCGGAGCTGTCTCGAAGCTGGGAACGAAGGCCGTTCCAGATCCCCCTGCCATAGATCTCCTCCTCGCAGAACTATCTCCCCCCTCCTACGAAAGGGGAGAACACCTGCTCTTCTGAGCGAATGTGACGCAGAACTCGAGCAATCAGTCGCTCCCCCATGCGAAGGAGCCGGACGAAATCCTTCGGGGCAACAGATCCCTGAGAGAGAACTCTTTGCAAGCGCTCACATTCTCGCCTCAGAGAGCTATCCTCAAACAAAAGCTCGCGAATCATTCGAGCATCGAACCCCACTTCCTTCAAGATCAGAGAGAGCGCGTGCTTCTCTCGAGCGCAGTGCGGGAGGAGGCGTTCCTGGAGGAGACCGTGCAACTGATCCAGCACCCACTGCGCCCGCGCCAGATCGGGCTCCTCGCTCAACAGGAGGGTGATGTCCCGATCCAAATGGTGCAGCTCTTGCACCAGATCTCTGTGTTCACGCTGGAAGATCTCAATCTGATGGGAGATCTCCACGGCTCACTCTCCCCAGTTCACCCAAACGCTCTTGATCTGCGTGTAATGTTCCAAGGCGTGGAAACCAAGCTCTCTCCCGAAACCGCTCATCTTATACCCCCCGAAAGGAGATGCCGGATCGTAGACATTATAGGCGTTAATCCACACCGTTCCCGCTTTCAGAGCGCGCGCGAGCCGATGGGCCTTTTTCACATCGCGAGTCCAGATGCCCGCGGCCAAGCCATAGATAGTCCCATTCGCGATCTCCACCGCCTCCTCTACATCCTTGAAGGGCATCACGGCAAGGACGGGTCCAAAGATCTCCTCTTGGCCGATCGTCATCGCGTTCGTGACGCGATCAAAGATCGTCGGGGTGAAGAAATACCCCTTCCGGGAGAGACGCTCACCTCCGAGGACGAGCGTCGCGTTCTCGCGGATCCCGGCGTTCACGTAATACTCCACCTTTCGAAGCTGCGACTCAGAGGCCAGAGGCCCGAGGCGCGTCTTCGGATCGAGAGGATCTCCAGGAGTGGCTCTCCGCGCTCGTTCCAGGAGCTTCTCCATGACAATGTCGTGAACGGATTCCTCCACCAAGAGCCGGGACCCCGCCGCACAGACCTGGCCATTATTGTAAAAGATTCCGAGGAACGCCCCGCGAACGGCAGGATCGAGATCCGCATCAGCGAAGATGAGATTGGGCGATTTCCCTCCCAGTTCCAAGGTCACTTTCTTCAACGTCTCTGCTGCTTCTTTCATGATCGCTCGCCCGGTCGCCGTCGATCCTGTGAATGCGATCTTATCGACCCCGGGATGCCGAACAAGTGCGGCTCCCACATCGGCTGGGCCAGTGAGGACGTTCAGAACGCCCGGCGGCACTCCTGCGTGCTCGGCGATCTCGGCAAACCGTAGAATACTGAGCGGAGTGTACTCAGACGGCTTGACGATAACCGTATTACCTGCTGCCAAGGCCGGAGCGATCTTCCAGCACGCCAAAAGGAGGGGGAAATTCCAGGGAGTGATCGCCGCCACAACACCCACAGGTTCCCGCACTGTGTAATTCAAGAAAGGACCTCGGACCGGAATCGTCTCCCCATGGAGTTTGGTCGCCCATCCCGCGTAGTAAAAGAACAACTCGGCGACCATAGGAATATCAATCTGGCGGGATTCTGCAATGGGTTTACCAGCGTCCAGAGTCTCCAAAAGAGCGAGCTCCTCAGCATGTTTGAGCACGAGCTCGCCAATGCGCCAGAGAAGCCTCCCTCGATCCGCAGCCTCCCACCGACTCCACTCTCCGGAATCGAAAGCCTGGCGAGCCGCTCGCACAGCACGGTCGACATCTTCTTCGCGAGCGCGAGCCACCATGGTGAGGACTTCTTCCGTCGCCGGATTCAGTGTCGGGAAGACTTCGCCGCGCGCTGCTTCCTGCCAATGCCCCGCAATATACAACTTCCCCGGCATCAAACTCGAAGGGAGAGAAACCGACATGTCACACCTCCCTACTCGTGAATGAGAAAAGGCGGAGGAATCTCCAACGCGTGACTCACCCGGATCGCATCCACGTGACAATCCACAGCACAAAGCCGACAGCTGTGGCATTCATTGGGATAGACGATCACGGCTTTCCACGTCTTGGGCGTCACCTCCCACGGTTTTCCTGCCTCCATCAGGCGCAGGACATCGGTGGGACAACTCTCGATGCATACCCCACAGCCATCACACAGCGAAAGATCTATGGCTTCGATCATGATCCTCTTCCCCTCAGTTCCTTTGGGACTTCCGATACTCAGGGGGTATCGGGAAGGAGATCGGTTTCTTCCCTCGCTCCGGCGGGATGGGATATCGCTCATAGGGCAAGTCCCAGAAGGAAAGAGCGATTTCCTCTTCCCCACTTCGGCGAACAATGATCCATCGCAACCACTGGTCATCGTCCCGATACGGATAATCCACACGAATCAGCTCTCCGCGGCTCTCAGTCCGGGCCCGCATGGTCTCACAAACAACCTCTGCCATCTCTAGATAATTGGCGACCTCCTGGGCTTTTATCGCCTCATGAATATCTGGGGCGGTCACACGCCGGAGCAACGTCCGGCGCACCTCCCGAAGGCGATCCCGGGCGCGAATAAGGCGAGCTTCATCCTTGAAGAGCGCAAATCCCGCCTCGGCCGTGACCTCCCCGATCGCCATCCAAATATCGGATGGACGGATCTGCCCTCGCCGTGTTAAGGGCGCACCGAAGCGCATCATACATTCCTTCACCTGACGGGGATCATACGAGGGACACGTGGACATGGCGCGAGCTCGCTCGGCCGCTTTCTCCCCTGCCCGATATCCCCCGACGTTCGAGAATGTAGAGATGGAGCTCCCGGAGATTCCTGTCATCATGATCGGCATGTGCGTACAGATGCCCACAGCGAACAACCCCGGCACACTCGCCCGTGACCACAGATCAACGCGGATGCCGCTGCTACTCCCCGTCCCAATGAGGATGAAAGGATCGACGCGCAAGAGCTCCTTCCGTGGATCAATGCCAAACTCTTGGAAAGCGCGCTCCAAAGTCGGAACGACCTTGTACAAGACCGCTATATCCTCTTCCGAGCAATGACGCATATCGACGTAACATGGTCCTCTCCCCTCGAGATTCTCTGTAGCGATTCCACGAGCGACCTGAAAGAGACCGGACATATTACCCCACACTGGATCATACCGCCACATGAACTCTTCCCCCAGGGCGTTAATAAAACGCGCCCCAATACCTTGTATCTTCGCCTGCCCCGGAGTAAAGAATTGGCGATTGAAATAGCTCCAGGCCGCATATTGAGCAAACTCCATACCGGCTAACTCGGCACCGGCCCGAAAGGCCATGGCATGCCCATCTCCCGTGCAGTGATCCACATAGGCGTAGTGAATCTTCGGATAAAAGGGCCCGGTATTCAAGATGACGCTCTTCGCCTGGAAGAGATAGGGCTCGCCCGTTCGCACGTGGAACCCCAGAGCTCCACAGACGTCTCCTTGAGTCGGGGACCGGCCATCGGAGGTGAGCAGGTCAGTGACCATGACTTTCTCCACAAGCTTAACCCCAGAGCGGATGAGCTCTCGCCGCAACACCTCCATAGTCGCTCGTCCATCAGCTCCCAAGGTCGTCCCAACCTTGTGGCCGCGGACGATACTATATTTGAGCCGTCCCTGTTCATCGCGCACGTAGGGAACGCCCAGTTGCACAAGTTCTTGAACACGAAAATAGGCTTCCCGAAGATAAACCTGGAGCCATTCTTGATCCGCTAAGTAATTGGCGCCAATGACAAACTCCTTCATCCATTCCTGAAGTTCTTCATCGGTCAGGGGTTTGTTCGGAGCGAACTGGCTGTGGACATAGGTCATTGCTCCCCCCCGAGAGACAAATGCCTTCTCCACAAGGACCACCTCCGCTCCGAGCTCCCGCGCTCGCAAAGCCGCGCGAGCTCCTCCTATCCCCCCGCCGACAACGAGCACATCTGTGCGAACGAGTACTGGCTCTGGAATCCTCATCTGGGTACTCCTGCGCGATCGAGGAAGGCGTGTCCTTCTCGTCCCATGACCTCGAAGTAGGTTCGGAACAATCGGAGTCCTGTGCGGAAGGCGCTCAGGACACTGGGCTGCCGCTC
>Ga0079997_123636_pt1 | contig 26997 bp, 10 predicted proteins | sample PerSpoCPS_CMetaG_FD_69200 | JGI IMG/M metagenome (GOLD analysis project Ga0079997, IMG submission 69200) | Archaeal communities from Yellowstone National Park, Wyoming, USA - Perpetual Spouter C (PS_C) MetaG (SPADES assembly) (version 2) | ecosystem: Environmental > Aquatic > Thermal springs >... | reverse complement strand
TCAGGGACATCGGTGACAGCAAAGAAGCCATCGTTGCCCGAAGTGGCTTGGCGCTCACCCACTTGCACCGTCACGCCGACGGCTGGTCCGCCTGTTCGGGCGTTCACCAGCCGACCGATTACGCTGGCAAAGTTTGTCAAGTTCAACTCCAAATCCACTGTCGCTGTCTGACCTGCAACGACGGTTGCTTCCGCTGAACCGATGGCTCGGCGCGTCCCGTAGCGGTCTTCGGCGTTGGCAGTCACCGTCTTGCTGCCGACAGGCAAATCGGTGAAGACAACTGTCACTTCACCGCCTTCAGGTGAAGGTCGTTCAGCGATTTTTTCTACAGGTTCGGTCAACCCTTCGCCGCTCACTTTCACCCTTACCCGTTGGGTTTCAGGAGGGATGATGCGTTGGGGCGGGAAAACGATGCGAATGCTCAAAGCGCCCGTCGGCAATTGTTTTCCGCCACCTCCGCAACCCATCAGCACCATAGCGACCAAAAGGCTCATCGTTATCAACCATCGCCCCATAGCCTTTCACTCCTTGCTTAAAAACCTGCTGAGAATTTCGTCACTTCAACCGCACCGTCGTCACTGCTTGAACTTGTCTGCCTTCGTCGTCTGTAGCAGTCATGCGGACGAGGTAAACACCCTTGCTCACTGCTACATCTTCATTGCTAACGCCACGCCACATAATCCGATGCGTTCCTGCCGTCCGTGTCGTCCCGCTCTCCAGCACCGTCACCCTCCGCCCTGTCAATGTGAGCACTTCCGCCTGAACCTGTGCTGCCTTCGTCAAAGTGAACTCAATCATGACACCTTGCCCACGAACTGGCGTCGCCTTCAAACCCACCACCCTCAACGGTCTATCGTTGCCCAACATCGCCACCAACTTGAACTGCCTTGATGTCTCACCAGGTTGCGGCGTGAACCGATAGCCATGTTGCGTCCGAAGATAAACAGGCTTGCCCGTTACCTCATCCACCAAGAAGAGACTGACATCCTTCGGGACATATCCCAACCCGTCAAAAGTCAAGGTAATCGCTTCCTGCCCTGAGCCTCTGCCACTTCCAGCCCATGTCACCACCAAGTCCCAAACTTGCCGCTGTGTCACCTGCTCACGAATGTCAAAGGCAACAGGTTGACCGTTGCGAAGGAGGGTCAAGGAAATAGGTGAACCCGTTGGCGGGTCAGGAGGGGCACTGATGCGATAAGCACGCCCCGGCTTGACGCCGATGGTCACTTGGCTTGTGCCTTCACCTGAATGAGCGCGAACTTGAACCACCCAACCACCTTCCTGCGCCCATTGACGGCGGGTGATGGCGTTCACTTTTTGCATCCGATATGCAATGGTCGGCGCATTAGGCATCGGAAACACCAACTCGCAAGGTTGGTGAGCGTAAATCCAACAGCCAGTCCAAGGCTCCAAAACACCTTGCACATCGGGAAGGATGGTTGGGTCAAACAGAAGGGCATAACGACCAGTGAAGGGATTGCTCAAGTCCTTCATCCAAACCCAAGCATATCCTTCAATCCAACCTTGCTGCCATGCCTGAAGCAGCGAGACCTCTTGCCCGTTGCGCCTGACCTTGATGGCGTTCAAATCCCAAGCGATAGGTTCAGTGTAAGGGTTTCCAACCATGTTCCAACCTGAGCGAAGTTGGATAGCAAATGGAAAGGCTTCCTGCCTCGGGACAGTGACGCTGATGGGCGTAGCGCGTTCTATCTTCACCCAGTAACCAGCACCACGCTGCACCGTGCTGACAAAAGGCATCGGGTAGAATTCATATTTGTTGTCACCTACCTTGTCCGGATTCCAACGGGCAGCCCTAATGGTCATAGAGTCAAGGACTTGTGACAAAGTTCTACCGCTTGCATCGGGAAAGCTGGTAAGTTGTAAACCAGAGGATAACATGTAACTTAAGCCCTCTGTTGAGATAAATTCCATAGATTCTAAGGCTTTCCGAGAAAAAGTCTCCGGATAGATAATTTGCCCCTCTGAAGTTACTGCCGGGGTTGGTCCTGAACCTTCCACGAGTGTCACAACTCCTTCAGTTTGAGTTTGTCGTGAGGAGTCACCGCCAACAATTACATCTTCGTAATAAGCCACTTTAGGGGGAGTTAATGTAGAGTCCCATGCAAATATACTGACTTTAGTGCGTTCTTTTGTATGGAAGTTAAGGCTAAATTGTCCTCCTTTTCCCAAACCTATGTAATAGGATACTGTGCCATCAGATTCAAATTTCCAGCAGCGTCCTACCCCTTCCTCCAGAAGTTCTCCTTCAGCATCCCAACCTCCTTCTAAGCCTGTCTTTTGGTCTTTTACAAATGGAATAGCATCCCCATGAGTGAGCACCATGAATCCACGCACTTCTACAGGGAAAAGTTGAGTTCCTTGTGGAAGATCAATTATATCTTGAACTTCATTAATTTGTCGTTTAGTTTGAATTGATCTATTTGGTTTAAGATCATATACATCATAAAGATAATATGGAGAATAAGGATTTCCAAAAAGTTCGGTAATATAACCCCCAACTATGCCTACCCTTACTGTTTTTGTAAACACTCCCTTTTTTGCTAGATAGCGTTCAATCTTTTTCATAGAATCCAATTGATATTGATACCAATCATATCCAGGCTGTAAATTAGCCAAATCTTCTAATTCTTTCATTGTCATATTAGGATCGCGAAGATAATGAAACTCTATATCAGCAAAAGACAATCGGAAACCATTGTATCTATCCAATAATGCTTTATTTTTTAAAACATCATCAAATAAAAACCATTCATAATCTTCCTTATATGCTCCATCTAAGATATAAAGTCTATCTGTATTCTCATCATAAACAAGATTAAAATTATGCCTTGTTATACCGAAAGCAGATGCTCTAAATCCAGTTAATGCAGATGCAGAAGTAATATATATTCCTCTTTTCTGTAATTCTTTATAAAAATCGTTTTCTTTAAGAAAATCTAAAGTTGCATATGTCCACCCTTGACAATCATATTCATTAAATGGCTCCGCGAACCCTAAAGATATTCCTTTCAGGAAGTTATTCTTGAAACCATCACCCCAAATTTTTCCACCTAATTCCAGTATGGTGTAAAGTATCGGATCTAGTGCATTCATAGCACTTAACCAAATTTCTCTTCTTTCCCTGCCAAATTCATTTAAGATCCGTTTACAATATTCAAAATTGTTATCATCATGCCTTTCAAAGAATGGTTGGTTTTGGGCGATTCTGAGGGCTTCTTCCTCGCTTTCAGCGACGACATATTGAGTGACTTCCTCGGCGAAGATGACCAAGTTGACATTAGCGACTTGCAGGAAGTGTCCGCCATTGGGCAACTCCCACCGCATTGTTATCGTGTTATCCGTCGGAAAGTCACCTCGCTTAATAAACTCGGCGGGGACATCAAATGTATATAACCCCTTTGGCACTGTGTTCTCAATCTTCCCCACCAAATGTCCATTCACATAGAAGTAGGCTGTCTGGGGGGCAATCTGGTCAAAACTCCATCCCTTACCGGGACTCATTTCCACCATAAGGAAGGGGTCAGAAGGCTTGTGTGGTGGGACTTTGAAGTTCGCGTTGATAACTCCTTGATTGGTGCAACTTGATAGGGCATTTTTGTTCTCTATGACGACATTTTTTAAGACAGTCGCATAAAGGTTTTTACCGGGAGGAGGTGTAAAGTCAACATTGCCCACTTTCGCCAGAACATATCCTGAACTGCTTGTGACGCTTAAACTTCCTACCCTTTGTTGTCTCAATTGCTGCCTCGCTTCAGGAACATCTAACCGCACTGCCCGACCAGGTTGCAAGCGAGACTGAATCTCTGGATAGCGACTGATGGGGATAGCAAAGATGGGCTGCATCCTGACCGTCACCGACTCATAAGGTCCCAAACGGAAATTCTGTAATTCTCGGTCTAATGCCACCAATCCCTTCAATTCATCGCTCAAGACCAGATTCAGTCCTGCAACCGGCTTGTTTCTCTTGTTCACTATCCGAATTGTCTTTTGAAGCGTTAATGGGTCAGTGCCCAAGTCCTGGATTTCTATATCCACTTGGTCGTCCACCGTCACATAAATGGGCACTGTGTCCACCGAAACATCTTCTCCTGCCCTACTGGTCACTTTCGCCGTGAAGGTGTATCGGTTCTTGGTCGCTACTTGGAAGTGGAAGGCAATCGTCACCGTCGCCTGCTGACCAGGGTTGAGCGTCAAAGGCTTGTCAATACCTGCACCGATGAAGTTGGCAGGAACATCCTCGTAAGGGTTAATCAGTTCCAATTGCACCTGTCTCGGCTGGCTGTTTCGGTTCTCAATGACCAAGTTCGCCCGTTGGTCAAAATCCTTGTCAAAAGTGAAACGATATTCTCGCTGGGTGAAGACCACCGCTTCCGTGACCGTGAAGACTCGCTCTTCACTCTGGCTTGAACCTTGTGCGTTGGCGCTTCGGACATAGAAGCGATACTGCTTGCCACGCTGCAAGTTAGAAACCGTCACCTGATGCTCCGTCCCTTCAGGTCCTGTGAACCTTCGGAATTCTGCCTCATCTACTGCTCTCAAAAAGACCTCCGTGCTGGCAGGGACATCCGTCTTCCATGTGAAAACAACCGTTGTGCTTCCCGTCGTCGCCCCACTTTCTGGCAGCAAAGCGAAGATTTGCGGGTTGCGGGTGACCTCCAAAACTCCCTCCTTCTCCGCTGCAATGGAGTTGTCTTCAGCCAACGCTTGAACTTTGAAGTTGAAGGTCTGAGCCTGAGCGTTAGCGGGAACTTGGATTTGCAAGTTGTGTTGTGACCATCCCCAAGCGTTCAAAAGGCTTGCATCGGGCGAAATCGTCGCTTGCAAACTGTTGAGCCCTACCACTTGCAACCTAAGCCTTCTCGGTTCGTTCGTTGAGTTGTTCAGTTGAACTTGGTAGTTTACCTGCCCTCCAGCGGCAACTTTCTGAGTTATCGGTGAAAGGGACAGGCGAACTTGTTGCAACGGAACGACTCGGACATTGAACTGGCGGGACAAACCGTTGTTTGTCTCGTCAACTTCTCCAGGCACTTGGTTGTCTGGGTCGGCTACGGCAGTGATGGTTATGGTCTCAGCGGTAAAGGCAGTCCAAGTCAACGCCACTGTCTTGCTCTCTCCCGCTTCCAAACCGTTCAACCTAACTGTGTTCACCCACCGATTGTTGACATAAAGGGCGACTTGGAAGGGCTTTCGGATAGCACCGCTTCCTTGGTTTCTCACCGTAACTCTTGTCGTCACCGAATCGCTTTCGGTCAGTTGGGAGGGCAAGGAATCGCTGATGTCGGTGACGACCAAATCAACGGGAGCGATTTCCATCGGGACGGTGGCTTCCATAGTGTTGTTTCCTGCCTCCGTCTCCCAAGGGTGCTTGTCCAAAGTGACCTTAAAAGTGTGGGCGACGCCGGGCATCGCTTGCCAAAGGAACTCCACTTCCTTCGTTTCACCAGACCTGAGGCTCAATGTTTGAGAGCCAATGGAACTTCCATTCACAAAAGCGTTCACTCGGACATCCGTTAAGCCTTGGAACTGACCGCTACTGCTGACGGTGGCAACGACGGAAACGGTGTCGCCGACATTCAAGCCACTTCTGGGGTTGACTTTGATGTCAGAGACGACGAAATCGGGAGATTCCAAGCGCAAAGGAACGGTCTTGCTCATTGTGTTGTTGTCCCTGTTAGGATCGGGAAGCCAATTTTGGCTGTCGGCGACGACAGTCACTGTCGGGTTGTCAATGGGAGTAGCAGTCCAAGTGAGGCGGGTTGTTTCCGAAGCGCCCGGTTGAATGACACCGATGCTCGCTTCTCCAATTACCCTGTCGCCGATGCTAACTCTCACGGGAATTCTGGTCTGTTGTCCACCCCAGGCAATCAACCCGTAGCCTCCTTGACCGCTATTTTTGACGGTGATGTTGAAAGTCACCGACTGACCGACGGTGAATTCTTGGGGAGACCAAGTGATGTCAGTGACTTCCAGATCGGGCAAGCGGAACTGAGGGATGTTGATGGACTTTTCGTTGTCGTTCTCGTTGGTCTCAGGGATATTGTTGTTCACATCGGCTTTGACCTTCAAATTTTGTTTCCCGACGAGGGAAGAGAGTGGGACATAAATCTCCACCGTCTTGGTCTCGTAAGCCGCCAAACTGACAGATTGACCTGCAAGATACTTATCATCTGCGAACAAGCCGACCAAGAATTGCCCTGTCCCAACCCCGCCGTTGTTGCGGACTTGAACGCGGACAGGAATTTGACCAGTTAGAGGATATGGACCGACAATCAAATTGGGCGAGAGGGGCAAATCCTCAACGGTAACGAGGCTTATTTCCGCTGAAGGGATTTGAAAGTCAATGGTGCTGGTGTTATTGTCCTTGTTACTTTCAGCGAGTTTGCCTTCAGGGTCTATAACGACGGTAACAGTATGAGAGCCAATTTGGGCGCGCCAGCCTGAGTTCACTGTTGTGACGGTTACGGTAGCGCCTGCTTTGAGCATCGGGATTGTAACGGTTGTGATAGGAGTTCCGTCAACGATGAACCGAACAGGTATGTCACTGCAAATGTCACCTTGGTTTTTCACTTCAGCACTGAAAGTCACCCAACTGCCTGCTTGTGGTTGCTGTGGGTTAATTGTTATCCTCGTGACGAGCAAATCAGGCGCTGCCCCCAGCGGGATAATTGGGATTTCCAGCGAGTTGTTTGTCTCATCGGTCTCCAAGATGGCATTGTTCGGGTCAACGATAGCCTTTGCAACCTGCTGTGTTCGGGTGTAGCGGAAATGTTGGCTGACTTCCATCTCTTCACCTCTGCCCAAATTGGGTTGAGGTGACGGCTCGTTATAAATCAGTGTGTCATCAACATAAAAGGCGACAGTGAAACCGCTTTTCAGCGGCGCCCCGTTATTGCGCACTTTCGCCGTTACCCTCACGACATCGCCTTCCGCAGGTCTTGCAGGAGCCAATTCCAAAGCAATTATCTCAAGTTCAGGAACGCCAATGGTTGGCATTGAAACCGCTGTTTCGTTATTTCTTTCGTCCCTTTCCGCAATCCTGTTGTTCGGGTCAACAATAATTCGGACGCTGGTGATGCCTGCCTTAGCGACAAACTGGGCGTGAACCATTGTCTCGCCGTTCTCGCGAAGCCCGTTCACGGTTTTGATGACTTCTTGGTTGCCGTAAACGAAGCGCACTTCAATGGGTTGAAAGGCATCCTTGCCTAAATTCTTCAATGTCACCCTGACAATGAAATCGTCACCGTGAACAAGGTCTTGTGTCGGGCTTATTTCACCTTGTGTCAAAGTAAGGTCTGACCACGAGACATCGTAAACCCATACTGCCCCATTCATTTTCGTTTCCCTGTTATCAGGTCTTCGGACAATGACATCATAGACACCCGTTGGCTTCCCTGTCATTGTGAACTCTGCACGAAGCAATTTAGAACTTTCCAAGACCACATTGCTTGCTTCCAGTATCACTTCACCCTGCTTTAGTGCAACCAATGTCCCTGGCAAGAACCCGATGCCTTTTACGGCAATTTGCACGGTGTCGGTGTTCGGGATATTTGCAGGTTGAACGCTTGCAATGGCAAAATCAGTCACAACCTTCAGTGACAGTTGGTTCGCCAGCCAATCCACCACAAAACCCACAGGCAAATCATAACTTCTGAAATCGCCCGATTTGTTAGAGAAAGTGAAAACTGCCCAACTGGCATTAATAGGTGGAGTGAAGTCTTCAGCAATTGTCGCAATAAATGCACCATCCAACCATGCACCGCCAACTACCATATTCCCAAACTGACCTGCTTGTGTGCCGCTAATTCCGATCTCCAAAATGCCGCTCTCTGGTTGATAGTAGTCGCCGTTTACCCTTAAAGTTCCCGCTTCAATTTGAACCTTGCCCTCGTTGCGCAAGTTAACATTGATGTTCGCCGTCCCACTCCCTGAAGCCTTCAGGAAAGTCCCTTTGTTTACGATGGTCTGGCGAGTTAAATTGTCCGTCAGGGAGATGACAGTGCCGTCTTTGACCTCAAAAGTTCCCTTGTTTTGAAGCAAACCGTTCTGTCCCAAAACCAAATAATCTGCCTCCAAAACCACACTCCCTTCGTTGGTCAACTTCCGCCTCAAAGTCACATAGTAGCCACTGGTTCCTACCTTCATCTGCCCTCCCGAAACCACTACAGTCTCCCCTTGACCTTCCATCTTCCCATACTGTCGCCACTCCATCAATCCCTCTACCTGCATCTTTCCTGAACCTGTCAATGTCCCTATCAAAACCATCCTTGAACCTTGCGCTACCTTGCCTGTCGCACCCTCCGCTGCCTCTATCACTCCATAATAGCCAATCTCCAAATATCCGCTTTCGTTGGTCTTGATTTGAGAACCATCCATCATGACCAAATGACCGCCAGGTCCGTTGCCCACAGAAATCTTCCCTGCCAAAACCTCTATCGTCCCTTTGTTCTCAACTTTGGCGTAAACATAAGCCGTCCCATCACCCTCTCCCTTCCTCAATGTCCCTTCGTTGACAAACAAGCCAGGTTGATTGTCCGTCAGGGAGATGACAGTGTTGTCTTTGACCTCAAAAGTTCCCTTGTTTTGAAGCAAACCGTTCTGTCCCAAATACAAAGTCCCCGCCTCCAAAACCACACTCCCTTCGTTGGTCAACTTCCGCCTCAAAGTCACATAGTAGCCACTGCTTCCTACCTTCATCTGCCCTCCCGAAACCACTACAGTCTCCCCTTGACCTTCCATCTTCCCATACTGTCGCCACTCCATCAATCCCTCTACCTGCATCTTTCCTGAACCTGTCAATGTCCCTATCAAAACCATCCTTGAACCTTGCGCTACCTTGCCTGTCGCACCCTCCGCTGCCTCTATCACTCCATAATAGCCAATCTCCAAATATCCGCTTTCGTTGGTCTTGATTTGAGAACCATCCATCATGACCAAATGACCGCTATTTCCGTTGCCCACAGAAATCTTCCCTGACAAAACCTCTATCGTCCCTTTGTTCTCAACTTTGGCGTAAACATAAGCCGTCCCATCACCCTCTCCCTTCCTCAATGTCCCTTCGTTGACAAACAAGCCAGGTTGATTGTCCGTCAGGGAGATGACAGTGTTGTCTTTGACCTCAAAAGTTCCCTTGTTTTGAAGCAAACCGTTCTGTCCCAAAACCAAAGCCCCCGCCTCAAAAACCATACTCCCTTCGTTGGTCAACTTCCGCCTCAAAGTCACATAGTAGCCACTGCTTCCTACCTTCATCTGCCCTCCCGAAACCACTACAGTCTCCCCTTGACCTTCCATCTTCCCATACTGTCGCCACTCCATCAATCCCTCTACCTGCATCTTTCCTGATCCTGTCAATGTTCCCGTCAAGACCATGACACTTCTTGGCTTGATGACACCATCGCCATTCAATGTCAGGGTGGAGGAAACGGTTAGGGTTTTGGTGCCTGTATCTGATGGGTCATCGTTTCCCAGAACCAAGCCAGCAGCGGTAGCGGGTGAATTGATGCGGACGGTGTAAGTGCCTGGCAGGTCAATAACTGCTTGTTTGTTGGCGTCGGGAACGCCGTTGTCCCAGTTACTGGGATTGTGCCAATCGCCACCGGCAGGGTTTGTCCATCGGGTAGTGGAGATTTGGGCTTGACTGACAGACAGAGTAAGAGCGACGGAGAAAAGCAAAGCAATCGTTAGGTAAGACAAGCGACCTCTTCGTCCCCACTCAACTTGGCGATGTTGATTAACGCCCTTCAACCGTCCAACCGACAAGCCTTTGAACATCATTTCACACCTCCAATTCGGATTTGTCACGCAAAATTATGTCACGCAACTCTGACAGAACTCTGACAAGTTTTTCTTTCGCGCCTTACGGCACTCCTACCGATTTTCGGTCGGGCAGGAGCCCGACCCTCCAGACGATGCTGAAATTTTGCATCACAACTCTGACAGAACTCTGACAAGTTTTTCTTTCGCGCCTTACGGCACTCCTACCGATTTTCGGTCGGGCAGGAGCCCGACCCTCCCAACGGCGTAACAATTTTGCATCACAACTCTGACAGAACTCTGACAAGTTTTTCTTTCGTGCCTTACGGCGCTCCTACCTATTTTCGGTCGGGCAGGAGCCCGACCCTCCAGACGATGCTGAAATTTTGCATCACAACTCTGACAGAACTCTGACAAGTTTTCGTTCGCGCCTTACGGCGCTCCTACCGATTTTCGGTCGGGCAGGAGCCCGACCCTCCAGACGATGCTGAAATTTTGCATCACAACTCTGACAGAACTCTGACAAGTTTTCGTTCGCGCCTTACGGCGCTCCTACCGATTTTCGGTCGGGCAGGAGCCCGACCCTCCAGACGATGCTGAAATTTTGCATCACAACTCTGACAGAACTCTGACAAGTTTTCGTTCGCGCCTTACGGCGCTCCTACCGATTTTCGGTCGGGCAGGAGCCCGACCCTCCAGACGATGCTGAAATTTTGCATCACAACTCTGACAGAACTCTGACAAGTTTTTGAGTTGGGAGGGCGAGGCTCCTGCCGAGCCGAACTTTTCGTCAAATCGTGGAATCAGCAGGTCGGGCAAGAACACGATCCTCCAGACGGCTCGTCGCCGTTTTCTGCGATTCAGGCAAGGGGAAACCGTTTTCGCCTTCACAAAGATTATCAAGCCCAATCGGAGTTGGGGTTGAATGTATGTGCAGGTTTGACCGTTAAACCAACTACCTCTGGCGGGCAGAGGAAACGGATAGGTAGCCTTGTCGTTCCAACTCCGCTGGTGGTTATGAGCGTTGTTTCTGAATCTAACTCATGCTTGCCCCATGCCAGCACTTTAGGGATGTGTCTGGCGCGAATGTAAAGTGGACCGATAAGGGGCAAACGAATTTGACCGCCGTGAGTGTGACCGCACAAAATGACATCGGCTCTCATCGCCTCACGATAGCGCAGGACATCGGGAGAGTGGGAGAGCAAGAGGCAGAAAGCATCCTCTGGAACTTCCCTCAAAGCCTTGACAATATCATCACGATGCCAATGTGGGTCAGCAGTCCCAGCGACCCAAATTCCCTTCCTGAACTGAACGGCTTCATTGTGAAGCCAGTAGCCGCCGAGGGATTCCAAAAACTTTGCGAAGTGACCTGAAATCCCGTTGACAACTTCAGAGTTGCCTTCAACCCCAAAAACTATTGCAATCTCGCTCAGCGCTTTCAAAAACTCTTCAGCAGCCTTTACACCTTTGCCGAGTGGAATCAAGTCGCCCGTCAGAGCAATTAGGTCTGGTTGAAACCCGCTTATCAGTTCCAACGCCCTTCGCTCCTTCAACCCTATGCGGGTCATGTGCAAGTCACTTATGTGAGCGATTCGCAACTCTTCAGGACTATTAAGCCGTTGCGACCTAACATCGTAGCGAACCAATCTGACTTGGAAACTTTCCCAAACCCCGTAACCGACCAACCCTGCTGTCGTCAAAAGAAAAAGGAACGGTTGCCAGTCCATAGGAGCATCACCCTTTTAAGGTTTCGTTTGCTGCCTTGAATTGTGTCGCAACTTGTAGTGGCAATCCCTGACGCCGTTCGGTCGGGTTTTGCTCCAAAATTGCAGTCGGAAAGGAGGTTCAAAGGTGAGTCGCTTCGTTGCGTTTGTGTGCTTGTTTTTGGCTGTTCAAGCGTTCGCTCACGAGCGACCGTCCATAGAAGTTTACGGAGTCAATGAGCGCTACGAGGTGGTTGTGCCCTTAGTTGAGGAAGCACCGGTGATTGACGGAAAAATTGATGAGCCCGTTTGGGAGAAAGCGGCAAAGGTGTGGGGCTTCAGGCAAATTTCGCCCCATCTGGCTCAGCCAGAGTCCCAACCGACAACTGTCCTCATTTTGACGACGAAGGACAAACTCTACTTCGCTTTCCGCTGCGGCATCAAGAGCAGAAACTCTATCCGCGCTTACGAAACCCGCTACGATGCTCCGATGAAAAGGGATGAAAGGGTCACTGTTTTCCTTGACACGCTCCACACCCACGACCGTGCTTATTCCTTCACGGTCAACGCTCGTGGGACGAAAGCGGATGAAAGGTTTGGCAACAGCGATTGGGATGGTCAATGGGAAGCGGCGGTTCAAGTTGGGGAGACCGAGTGGACTTGCGAAATTGCAATCCCTTACGCAATCTTGACCTTTGACCCGAACCGTCCAGTTTGGGGCATCAATTTCGGGAGATACATCAGCGAGACCGATGAGTGGACATCTTGGGCTTTTGAGCCCGAACGCCCATTTGACATGCGCTATCGCCCCCACCTCGTCGGTTTGCCCCTTGACAAGCAGCAAATTCGCGCAAACAACCAAACTGCCAAGCGATGGTTTTTGAAAACCTTTTCGGTCGCCGATTACCGAATGAGCGGCGACGATAAAGGCACCGGTGGCAACTACGGGATTGACGGTGAATGGACAATCCGCCCCAACCTCGCTTTCCGCTTCGTCGCCAAGCCCGACTTCAGCGAGATTGAAGAAGCCTTTGAGAGCATTGATGTCAGTTATGTGGAGCAGTTCGTGCCTGACCGAAGGGAGTTTTTCGTGCAGGGAAGCGAGTTCTTCAGCGAAGTATCTGTAGCGGGCGAAGTTTGGAGGCGTGGGAACGACCCCAACCTTTTCTTCTCCCGGCGAATCGGAAAGTTTGACTTGGGCACGAAATTAACGGGGGCTTTCAAGGACAGCAGGTTCGGTTTCCTCAGCACCCACGACATTGACACCGACGAACACACTTTCGTCCTCAACTTTTCCCGAACATTTGGAACTCGCGGGAGAACCTTCTTCGGATATGTTGATGCCCTTCGCCCAGACAGTTTCAATCGGGGTTTCGTTATCGGAGGCGAAACCAACTTTGGGCATCGAAACCGATTTTGGCTGAGGGGAAATTACGCACGCCACTTCTCTTCGGACGATAAGAGGGACGGAGGGGCAGGGACAGTCCGTTTTGGCTACGGTGATGAAAGGTGGTTCGTTTCGTTGGGTTACACCGCTTTTAGCCCTAACTTCCGCCCTTTGCTCAGTTACACGCCCCGAACGGACTTCAAGCGCTGGTCTGTTTTCATCAACCGGAACTTTCGTTCTAAAGGCACAGAGTTTTACCGCAACGCTGGCTTCTCGCTCAATTGGGGTGGAGGCGAGACTTTCAGCGGCAAATTCTTTGAGCGCAGTTATGGTTTCAACCTTTGGCTGGAACTGAAAGACCGAACGGAGATAAGCCTCGGCTTTAACCGAAACAAACACGCCGAGTATCACATTCGCGAAGAGCCTTTCAATGACCGTTCGCTTTACCTCTCGCTGGACTTGGGCGGCAACAGACCTTTGAGGGCGGATTTGTCTTATGGCTTCGGGCGAGCCTTTGACGGGCGATACACTCAACCCCGCATCTCAATCCGATGGGATAAGCCCGATGGTTCGTGGAGGGTTCGGCTGGAGTGGAGCCAAAGGCATCAAACTTACGGCGACGGAACCAAACAGACGATTCGCTCCTATGAGGTGAGTGTCACAAGGGTTTTGAGCCGCGATAGGTGGTTGGTGCTCCGATACTACAACCGAGGCGGCGATTACAGTGTCAAGAACTTCGCTCTCTCGTTCAGGATTAAGCGGGAGACGGGAGAGGAAGTATTCCTGATTTTGGGTGACCCTCGCGCTTCAAAAACCCGCAGTCGCATCGCTATCAAGTGGATTTTCCCGTTCAGGTTCTGAGCCACTCCAATTTCCCCGCCAACTGTCAGGTGTTATCCTTGTGCCAAGTGGGTAACTTAACCATGCCAGAGAGCATCACCAGCCGAAAAATTTTTGCCCCTTACGGGGCTTCTAAAGGATGGCAACAATGACACCTGTAGGAGTGGCGTTAGCCACGACGAAAAAGTCGCCCCTTACGGGGCTCCTACCAATGGCAACAACAATGATTTTGTAGGAGCGGCGTTAGCCGCGACAAAAGGGGTGCGAATTATCGCCATGCGCATTTGTGCGGCATTTGCTGTCTCCGTTCTCACGGTTGCCCTTCTCGGTTGCGGGGGCGGCAACGGAATATTGCCTAAGCCACCTAAGCCGCCTCAACCACCTGTAGGGGATGAGACATCTGCCTTTATTGTCTCCGTTCAATCAACTCCGCCCGGTGCTGAAATCTTTGTGGATGGTCGTTCAACGGGTTTGAGGTCGATTTTGGTTGGGACTAACCCGATTCCTTTCCCGCTCCCGTTGGCTGAAGGACAAACCCATTTGCTCACTTTGCGCTTTGATGGCTATCACGATTGGCATCAATGGATTGAGCGAACGAGTGAAGGAACGGTCATCGTTAAAGCAACCCTGCAACCGAAAAACAAGCCTGAAGGTCTGCTCGTCGTGACTTCCGAACCTTTGGGGGCAAAGGTCATTTTGGACGGGACTGACACGGGCAAAGTGACGCCGGCAACGATTTCAGTGACCCCTTCGTGCCATGCCATCAAAGTTGAGATGGACGGGTTTTTGCCGAGTTACGAGACAGTTTTCGTCCCTTCAGGTGAGCAAGTTGAAGTTCACATCCCCCTTCAGCCCAAGAATACGGGAATTATCAGCGGCGTAGTTTACGACAGGTTCGGTGGCACTCCGAGTGGCGCTTACCTTGAACTGAAAACCCCGCAGGGCGAGGTCATTGACCGAACCCGCTCAACTTCCTTTGGGCTTTTCAGGTTCCGCCCCGTTCCGCCCGGCAATTACACCGTCACTGCCGAAATTGAAGTTGAAGGCGTTCGGGAGGTTGGGTTGGTGGAGAATGTAGTTGTCAAGTCAGGGGAGCGAACCTTTGTTTCGCTCGTCGTTTTCCCCGCCGATTTGGTGGGGAGCGTTGAAGGTGTGGTTAAAGACCCTGATGGGAAGCCGATACCAAACGCCCAAATCGCCGTGCTTTACTACGCCGCCGATTTGGATTTCGTTTTGACGAGCCGAAGAACATTGACCGACGAACGAGGGCGGTTCAGGCTTGACAATGTTCCCGCTGCGACCCAAGTTGTCGTTGCCCGAAAACAAGGTTACCAAGCAACTCAAACACAAGCCATCGTCCGAACAGGCGAACAAACCTTCGTCGAAATTGTCTTGCAGCCACTGACCGGCACCCAAACGCTGCAACCACCGACCCAAGTTTTCGCCATCTCTTACATCGTCCCAACGGAGTTCCTGCCGAACGAAGGTAAAGGGACAAGGCAGTGGGCTGGAGGCATTGAAAGCGGCGCCGAGTTTTATCGGCAAGTTTTGGCGAGTTTGCTGCGCAAGCGAGGTCATCCAGCGGCTCAAATTTTTGAGCGGTTGGCTAAATCCAAGCGAACGCCCACCCGATTTTTCCCCGAAGGGTTTTTTGGAAGCGTGGGGATAGGTTGGCAACCACCGCTTTCCATTCCGTCACGAGGGCTGTTGGGCTACCGCGTTTATCGGAGCATCCCAACAGCGTCAGGATGGAAACTTCGGCTTGTTGTTGACGAACCGGAACAGACAACCGCTGAAGATGTGGCTTTTGATTTCTCGCCAGGTCAAACCTACCGATATGCAGTGACGGCAATCACTCTTGACGGAAGGGAAACTGCGAGGAGCGAACCTGTCTCAGCGACCTTTTTGTCACCAATCCGCTTGGTTGAGCCTGCCGACAACGCTGAAGCGGCTCAATCCCAACTTCAGTTCCGATGGACGCCTGTCGGAGGCTCCGTTCCCTTTTACTTCGTGCAACTTTACAGCAGCCCCGAAGCAATGCTTATCGGCAACCCAGTTTGGAGCACAGCAGCAATTAGCGGGACAACTCAAGCGGTTTATGACGGGCAACCTTTGCTCAAAGGCAAAACTTATTGGTGGCTCGTGATTGGAACGGACGAAAGGGATTGGCTTGACGCAAAAGCCTTCACCGTCAGCCAAGCCCGCAGGGTGGTGATCGTCGGTGATTGAAAAGGTTGGTGCAAGGTGCGAAGTGCGGAGTGCAAAGGTCTTTGCTTTGATAACTTTTTGTGTTGCCGTCTCGTTTGTCTCACTCGCGTTTCCCCAGACCGCATGGCAACTCATTGACACCAAGCCGTTTGCTGGGAAGGCGAAGGGAGTCGTCGGCGCTTTGGGTGTCCCGACGCGGGGTTTGACCAAGACACAAGTTCGCATCTACGGTCGGCAAAGGGCGCTTGAATGGGATGCTCGGTTGAAGAGGACGAAACCACGCTTGATTGAATGGCTCATCAAGCAAGGCTATTGGAAGCAGGGGCAAAGGTTGGGGGTTGACGCAATAATCGTCGCTGCCGATTCAATTTCGCCTCGCAGCCGCCAAATTTACGGTGCCGGCAACCTGCAATTTCGCTTTGAGAACTTTCCCAGCGCCGTTGAAGCGAAAATTCGCGATTTCCTGGACCGTGCGATTCCCGTTTTGGTTGAAGTCTATGGTCCGCCCATAACATCTCCGCCGGGCTCAACCCGAACAGTGACGATTGTTTTGGACGAGGCGTTGGACGCTTTGGATGGCGGCGTTTACAACACTGCAGCCGATGAAATCAGGTTGCCTGAGTTCGTCCCGCAGCGAGGCTACGACTGGTTCAATTTGCTGCACCAATTGCTTCACGCCTTTCGTGGTCCTTTGATGCTGAGTTTCCCTGCATGGGAGGAGGGGCAAGCGAGGGCAGCGGCGATGATTGCTGCAATCAGGTTGCGTGGGCAGGGAGTTGCAGAGTTGAGCAAATTTGACCCCAAAGACCCAGTTCACGGAGACCCGCTTTGGGTTTTGCCCCTTTACGACATCCTCAACCAACCGCCTTTGGGCAACCCCGTCTTTTTGCCGCCGTCGGGATTTCAACCGATGGCTTTCTGGAGGATTGCAATGAGCGCGGGCGCTTGGCTCAAAGTTGCCGCCGAAAACCCGCAGTGTTTCCGCCTCTTCAACGCTGCCTTACTTTCACTGCCCGACCCGATGGCTGTTCGCGGAGACACAATCGCGCTCGTTGACTTGATGAGGGAAATTGTGCCACGAGTTGAAGGCATGGACTTTTACGACTGGTATCGTCGCCAGTATGTTTTGGACACGGGCGTTTCCGTCGGACCGAAACTTTACGCTTTCGCCGTTCCCTTGCACATCGGCATCTTGCTCATCCTCAACCATTACCGGACAAGCGCCGACGGCGACGAGTTCCCGCTTAACGGCATCGCCCAGTTGGTTTACCGCAACGATTTGACCGATGACCTTTACGCTGAGGAGGGCAACGAGGCTGAAATTTACGACGGCGAAGGTTTCATTGCTCCCCAATTTTTCAACATCGGCGGAGCGAATTTAGTCTTCATTGACATTTTCGTCAACGGCTTGGCACTGACTGTTCCGTTCCCTTACATGGTGCGGGGCGAAGAGCCCAACGAGAACCCGATTTGGGGCGGTGTCCTCAACGCTTTGAGCGGTCAAATCCAAATTCGCTTCAACGACCTAACAGACCTTCAGCCTGTCAATGTCACTCGTGGCGTTTTCGCCGTCACGCAAGGGCTTGACATTTACCAACTCTATCGGCTGCGGGTTCGGCATGTGGATGAAGGCAGTGAAGCCGTTGAATACCGCAACGCTGCTTTTGACATTTACTGCCTCATTGTCCAAGCGAGACCTTCGGTCATCACGATGGAAGTGACGCTTCCTGCCGGCATTCATTTGTTCTCCGTCCCGCTTTTGCCCACTTCTTTTGACGAGGCTGAGGCATTGGGCATTTCGCCCGACGAGTTGCTTTTGGCTCGCTGGAACCCGTTGAGACCGGGCGAACTCAAATACGAGTTTTATCCACGCATCACGACTCCGATGATGCCCGGTGTCGGGTATTGGCTCAAACTGCTGCGGGAGACGACCATCAGGGTTGAAGGGACGCCAGTTCCGTCTGACCAACTATATCAAATCCCGCTTTACGGCGGCTTCAATCAAGTTGGCAACCCGTTTGCTCGCGATTTGCCCGTAGGCGAAATCTTGGTGGCGTTCGGAAACGAAGGACCTGTCGGCTTGGCTGAGGCTGAGCGAAGGGCTTGGGTTCAAAATGCCATCTGGGTCTGGGACAAAGTGCAAGGTTATCAACTGGCTCAAACAATCAGACCTTGGCAAGGCTTTTGGGTTCGGGCGTTGCGACCCTCCGGCGTCAGGTTGGTGTTCAATTGGTCCAGAACGCGGGGCGCAGGACGCGGGACGGGTGAAAGGTCACGATTTGCACAAATTCAACCGATGAGCGTTGGGACACTAAGTTCAAACTCATCCCTCGTCCCCCGTTCCTCTTCCCCCGTCCCCATTCTTTGGTCGGTTCGCTTGATAGTCACAGCACCCAACTCTCCTGCCGACACCGAAAACCGATTTGGCATCGCATCAGGTTCTCAGTTGCCATCCCGCATCTTCAAACCGCCGATGGTTCCCAACTCCGTTTGGGCAGCATTCGTTTGTGAAGGGACAAGGGACACGGGGCAAGGGACAGGTGAAGTTGAGTTGGTCGCTCACGACATCCGACCCGAAGGTTCAAGCCGAAAATGGAGATTCATCGTCAAGTCGGATTTGCCAGACAACACGCCGGTGACATTGCGGTGGGATGGTTTGGCTCAATTGCCGAGGACAATCTCGCTCGTTGCGACAGACCTAACGACGAAGGAAAGGCTCTCGCTCAGAAGCCGAAGCAGTTACACCTTCATAGCCCAGCGAGGCGAGACCCGACAGTTTTTGATTGAGGCTGTCCAAAGTTCGTCGGCGCCGTTGGTCAGAATCGTTTCCGTCCAATCGCTGCGAGGTCGCGGTTTGACTGCGAGGTTGGTTTTGACTGCTCCTGCCCAAGTTCGCTCGGAAATTCGGACTTTGACTGGCAGGACTATCCGAATCTTGACAGACACTTTCGTCGCTCAACCTTCGCCTTTCAACCTGCTTTGGGATGCTCGTGACCGAACCGGGACACCTTTGCCCTTCGGCGCCTACCTGCTCGTTGTCAACGCCAGAGACGAATTCGGACGAGAGCAGCAAGTCATTCGGACGGTGATGCTCAAATGAAAATGGGACAAGGGACACGGGACAAGGGACAGAATATGGGTGCGGGGTGCGAAGTGCGGAGTGCAAAAAGGGGTGCGGAGTTCGGGGTGCGGGGTGCAAAGGCATTGACTGCTTGTGCGATTTTGGTGGCATTGAGTCTTTTGGTTGGCTGCAGCGGTTTGAAGTTGCCTGAAATTGCGGTGCCGACGGTTGCGGTGAGTGGGACGGTGTTTGAGGCTGGGGTTCTGGAGGATAAACCTGTTGCCGGCGCTTGGGTGGTCATCAACGGCAGCGCACCAGCATACACCGACAGCAGTGGCAGGTTCGTTGTCAATGTTCCTGTCACCGACACAAGTGGGCAGATAATTCAGGTTGCGGTAAGTGTCGCCAAACACGGATACATGGCTCGCCTAATTGAAGACCGCTTCATCCGCACTGATGCGCCAACGGATATTGGCGAAATTTACCTTGTGCCCGCACCGAACACCAGCAGTTTGAAGGGGCGAGTGGTTGACAAAACGACTGGGCGAGGTATCCCGAACGCCGAAGTGATTTTCCTCGGCGATTTAACTTTGCGGGTTCGGACAGCAGCGGATGGAAGTTTCTTGCTCAGCGGTATCACGCCAAGCAGTGGGAGTTTCCCCGTTCAAGTTCGCCATCCTGACTTCCTGACGATTTTTGACCTGCAAACGGGTCGCAATTACCAAAATGTCACCGTCCGCAGCGGCGACGAAAATGTCAACTTTGTCACCCTTGAACTCTACCCTTTGGGCACTCCCGCATTGATTGCGGGGCAAGTCGTCAACGCCGAAACCCTTGAGCCGATAGCGGGTGCGACGGTGACTTTGGGTGGCAAGCAAGCCACAACTGATGCCGAAGGCAAGTTCAGCATCCCAAACGCTCCGACGGGGCAGCAGACATTGCGGGTGGAGCATCCATCGTTTTTGACCTTCAGCGAGAATTTGTTGGTCAACGGCGACCCATTGACAGTGTTTCTGTTTCCGCCTGGAAGTTTGCCTTCTTTGCCCTTCACGATTTCCGGCAAAGTCACGCTACAAGGCGAGACGAACCACAGCGGCGTCAGGGTTGAGGCGAGGAGAAAGTTAGACGGCACGGTCGTTGATGTCGTAATCACCGACATTGAAGGCAACTATGCCCTTTGGGTTCCGCCGGGGACATACTTGGTTAGGGCAAGCAAGGAAGGGTTCGTTAGCGATGAGCGGGAAGTCATCGTCCGAAAGGGCGTAGCCGTGACAAATGTCAACTTCACGCTCGCTCGCATGGAGGGTGTTCCGTGATGCGCTGGATTGCATTGCTTGCTGCTTTAACTTGCGTCGTAACGCTTTTGGGTTGCAGCGGAGTCAGTAAACCGACGCCGGGCATTTTCGGCAAAGTGATAAGCAAAGGGACGAGGCAACCTATCGCCAATGCGACCGTGAAGGTGTTCAGCGGCGATGTGGAGGTTGCATCGGTGACGACGAACGGAGAGGGTTTGTTCGCCTTTCCAAATTTGCCGCCCGGCTCATACACTTTGGTCGTTTCAGCCGATGGTTTCTGGGAGAGCCGTGTCGGGGTAACATTGGAAACGAACCAGAGGTTGTCGGTTACCGTTGAGTTGTATTCCGAGCAAGAGGGACCGCCGACGGATGTGCCGATTACGGATTGACGCTGGTGCGACACAATTTTGATTGGCTGGCAAAAGGAGGCGAACATCCATGCGTTTGTGGACAATTTTGATGCTCAGCCTTTCAATTGTCGCCGTTGCGCTCTTGGCTGGATGTGGCGGAGGTGGAGGCGGCAGCATTCCGACACCACCACCGCCGGGAACTGGCACTGGAGGGGGCACAGGTGGAGGCACTGGTGGAGGAACACCGGGAACTCCACCAACTCCGCCGACAGGTGGCGGAACGGGTGGCACAATCCTTCAGCCACCACCGCCTCCGACTTTTGATTGAGCCGTGACAAGCGAAATTGTCAAGGTGAGCAAAGCATGAAAAGGTGGCTTTTTGCCGTCGGCATTATCGCTGTTTTGCTCATCGCAGCAATTGGCTTGTGGGTGTGGCGTTCCTTTTCGTCCCCCGTCCCGCGTCCCCCGTCCCTTGCTGAAAAAGGGCAGCCGAAACTTGAGCCGGGAATGACTTTGGAAGGCGTTGAAGGGCTCGTCTTAAGGCGTGAAGGTCGGAAGACTTGGGAACTGTTCGTTGACACCATCACCCTTGACAAAAACCAGACCCAAGCGACGGCGCAGGGAATTCGCAAAGCCATCTACTACGATGAAAAGGGGAAGCCGCTGCTTTGGTTCTCAGCCCGTTCCCTCGTTTACAACGGAAACACGGGTGAAGTGACGCTGACTGGCGACATTCAGGTTGAGGCTCGGTTGCCCAAAGGCAAGATGCTCTTTGGGAAAGCGACGCAGGCGGTTTGGCGTGAGCGGCAGCGAATTCTGGAAATTTGGGACGGTCAAGGTCAAGTGGGCGATACTCGCTTCCTCGTCCGCCGAATCCGATACAACCCCGACACGACAGTCCTTGAAGCCTTTGAGCAAGTTGTCGTCTTCACACCGAAGGCGAGGCTCGTTTGCCCTATGGTGAGGGCGAATCTGACCACTAAATACCTGATCGCACTGCCGCCAGTTCAACTGAGTGTCTTCGCTCAAAAGTCGCCAACACCCTTCTTGCCTGTGGTATTCCGCAAAGTCGCTCAAAATGCCCCGCAAAAGAAAGCGGAAGGCGAGAAGAAGGAGCGACTGATGAATTTCAAAACTGACAAACCTGTCACCCGCAAGCCGCCGCGCTGGTTCTTTGAGGATGTGGTCATCACTGAAGAAGGCGAGGACTATACCATCAATGCGAAGCGGGCGATTTACGATGAGGACGCAGATGTCGTGACCATTGAAAACGGCATCCGCTTTGAAGACCCAGAGACCATAGCCACTGCGCCGAAAGGCGAAGTTGACAACAAAAAGAAGGTCGCCATTTTCTTCGGTCCCGTTGAAGTCATCGTCAAGCCGAAAAAGGAAGAGCCAGAGAAGCAAAAACTTGAACAAGGTGGCGCTCAACCCGCTGAACAGAAGGCTCAACAAACCGAAAAGCAGGCTCAGCAAAAGGAGGAGAAACGAGAAAGGCTCAGGGAACGAGTTCGCAAGGAAGGTGGCAAGATGGTCTGTGACCGCGCCGAATACTACTACCGAGAGCGGATGGTCGTTGCAACGGGAAATGTCAGGTTTGAACAGGAAGGGCGATACAAAGGCAGTGCCGAAAAGGCGACTTACTTGACCCGCGACGAAATCTTGACCCTTGAGGGCAATGTCAGGATTCAGGATTTGCGGAAGGGTCACGAGGCAGAATGCCCCAAAATCGTCGTCAACTTGAAGAACGATGAGGTTGAAATCAGCCCGCCTGTCCGAGGTCGGTTGATTGTGCGGGAGGAGGAAGAGGAGAAGCCACAGCCTGAAAAGGGTCAGCCCGAAAAGCCTCAACAGGAAAGCAAAAGCGAAGCAAAGCAATAGCCTGCTTTCGGGGCTCACAACTTATCCAAACCAATTCAAGGGGACGAAGGGGGGACGCATATTGCGTTTGAGGTGGCGACAAAGACCGAAGTGGCGGTTGGTTCGCTGGCAAAGCGGTTGGGCATTGCTTATCGCACTGCCGTCTTTAGCCCATCAAATCCGATACTCTCAAACTGTCAAGGGGGTAAGGGTTGACGGTGAATTTTGCGTTTTGACCGCAAGGCAAGTAGAAACCCGTTGGCGACCTGAAAAGCAACTAATTGGGCGATGGTGGGTCAGTTTGCCCTTGCCATCTAACTGGCAACCTTCAGGCTCTCCCCAAACCGTTCGCTTGCAAGGTCGCAACTTTCTGCTACTCCCCGTTCAACCGCTTCGAAACTTGCTCCGCCAGTAATCCAGCATGTCGCGCAGTGTTTGCTCGTAAGGGATTTGAGGCGACCAACCTGTTTTCTCCCTGAATTTCGTGCTGTCGCCAATCAAAACGGGCACATCGGAAGGACGCATTTTCGCTGGGTCTTGGCGAACTTCCACTTTCACTTCTGCCATGCCTAAAAGCATCTCAAGGACTTCACGAACACTCCAAGCCTTTCCGCTGCAAATGTTGTAAACTTCACCCGGCTCGCCTTTCTCCAATGCCAGCCAATAAGCCCGAACGATGTCGCGGACATCGGTGAAGTCTCGCTTTGCTTCCAAGTTGCCGACATAGATGACAGGCTCTTGCAACCCAGCCTCTATGCGCGCAATCTGCCACGCAAAACCAGAATCCACGAACTGCTCAGGGCGACGGGGACCCGAATTGTGCACCAGACAGCGACCAATGCCCGCATGGAAAACGCCATCGTCCGTCTCAATATCCCAAACTTCCCCGTCGTAATCAACCTGTTCCACTTTCTTGACAACTTCATCGGGTATCTCCAAATGCTTGCCCCAATTGGCGTGTTCAGGGTTGTCGGAGTTCAAGTTGATGCTATAGTAAACTCGCCCGTCCCGCACCTCGGTGTTCAGGCAAAATCGCTGCCCTGTCGTCGCTGCAACCAAATAGCACAAACCCATCGCCAAGATTGGGGATTTGGTCTTGAAGTTTTTGAAGGCGTAACTTCCGTAGCCACGCTGCAACCCATCGCCAGCATTGTAGCCTTCCAGAAACGCCAGTTTAGCAGACGGTTGGGCGTTCAGGATACTCATGGGCACTCGCTTGTTGCCATCGGAAGCGTAAACCTGCGGGTAAAGCCAACGGGAGAAATCCAGCGGCTTGCTGATGCGCAATAAGTAAAGCCCGTCCCGCTCTCGGTGGATGGTGCTGTGTTTGCCGAAGTAGCGGAGCAGGATGTCGCGGCATCGTTCCAAAAGTTCTGGGTCTTTGTTGACAATCTTTGCCCTTCGCCCCCTCGGAATCGTCCCTTCCGCCACAAAGAAACCCAGAAACCAAGCCACTTCTTCAGGGACGACCATCAACTCGCTGACGGGTAAGGGCACAAGATTAAGTTTGTCGCCAATAAGCAAGTCACGGGCATGCATAACTTCGGGTCCCATCCCGTTGGAGGCAATAATGGAGTGGTCTCCTGTCACCTCCACGATGCCACCGCTGCTGACGATGCGCAAAACCCGATCGCCGTTAAGGGGATGACAATAGAGGCGACGGATTTTGCTCCACTTGCCGTTCGCCCAGACAGAAATCGGTTCACGATGGAAGTCCCAAACAACCGTTCCGTTCTCCAACCTCTTACCGCTCATGTAACCTTTTGGCTTGTAGCAGCGCAGTTCGCCGATGTAGCGGATGTCAATTAACCCTGTTCGGTCATCCCGCAACAAGACAGGTGTCCAGCGGGTCACGCTGTGGTTGAAAGCGCGGGTGCGGACGATGAACATGCCGTAACTGCGGTGGTATTGCCAACCGAGCAAATCTTGTGCGACTTTGCTGACGGCGTAGGGTGAGAGTGGGCGCAAAGGGTTCGTCTCTTTGATGGGCAATTCGTGCTCAAACTGGAGACCATACTCCTCACTGGAGCCTGCGTTTAAAATTCGGCAATCTAAGTCCAATTGCCTGACGGCTTCAAAGAGGTTGATTGTGCCGATGACATTGATGTGCATGGTGTCGGCGGGAGCCGTCCAACTGGCAGGGACGAAACTTTGGGCTGCGAGGTGGAAAATCCAATCGGGCTTCGCTTCCTTGACGGCGTTTCGGACGGAGATGGCGTCCCGCAGGTCGCAGTCAATCAGTCGGATTTTCGTCAGCAGGTGTTGGATGTTGTCAAGCCGAGACCTCCACCTGTATGTCCCGAAAACTTCTGCGCCTTTGTCCAAGGCGAATTCGGCAAGGTGTGAACCGACAAAACCAGTGATGCCCGTGATGAGAACTCGCATCGCCTTCACCACCCTTTCAATGGCTGTTTTGACTTTACAATTTTTGCGCCGTTCGCTCATTGAGGCAAGCGCTTCATCAGCGCCTTTAGTTCGTCCATCCGAAAAGGCTTGTGCAGGACAGGGACTCCCCATTCCTGAAGGGCTTTTTGCGTCGTCGGGCTTAGGAAATCACCGGTCATGACGATGAAGCGAGAAGCCAAAGAAGGCTTCGTCTCTTTGAGCCAGCGGAAGAGTTGTGCCCCATCAACTTTGGGCATTTTCAAATCGCACAACAAGACATCGTAGTCTCGCTCCTGCAAAAGCCTCTTCGCTTCAGCACCATCGTTGACCGCTTCAACTTTGTGCCCGTCCCGCGACAGCATCGCTTTCAAAACTGCAACGATGCTGGGTTCATCGTCTATGACGAGGATGCGTCGCTTTGCCACAGGTTCACCCTGCTCTTTCCGCTTTTCAGTTAAGGTTTGGCTTTGAATTTCAGCCTGCAAGGCAACTGGCAACTCAACCACGAACTTTGCTCCGCCCTCAGGTTTGTTTTCAGCCCAAATTTTCCCGCCGTGTCCTGTGACTATGCCGTAAACGATTGCCAACCCCAAGCCTGTCCCTTTGCCGACGGGCTTGGTCGTGAAGAAGGGGTCAAAGATGTGGGGCAAAAGTTCGGGAGGGATGCCTTTGCCAGTGTCCTCAACGAGCAACCTGACGAAACCTTCCGCTTGCTCCGTTGTTATGCCCAGTGTCCCGCCGCCTTGTTCGCTCATGGCATCTTCTGCGTTGTTGATGAGGTTGAGCAGGACTTGTTGAAGTTGCAGTTTGTCGCCGAGAACTTTGGGGAGCGGTTCGGTTAGGTTGAGGACGACGGCGATGTTGTTGCTGCGGAGTTGGTAAGACTTCATCTCCACGACTTCACGGACAACATCGTTGATGTCAACGGGTGCAAATTCCTGGGGGCGTGGGCGGGCGAAAGTGAGCAAGTTTTTGGTGATTCGCCCGATCCGAAGGGCTTGTTCGCGGATGTGTTCTGCCATCCGTTTCGCACCTTCATCTTCCAAATCTTCGCAAAGCAACTCAGCCATGCCAACTATCGCGTTGAGCGGGTTGTTGATTTCGTGAGCAACTCCAGCCGCCATCTGCCCGATAGTCACCAACCTTTCCGTTTGTTCAAGCAACTTTCGTGCCCTCCGTTCGGCAGTCACATCTTGGATGGAATGGACGATGCGCCTCAACTTGCCATCAACGATGTCCGAACGGGCTTGGACCAACCAAACGCGACCGTCGGGCAGTTGGATTTCTTGGGAGACCATCTCCCCTCTCTTCAGCACCTTTTCGTAAGGGCAAGTTTCTGAACGCGTGGGTTCGGGATGCAAAACTTCTGTGCATCGCTTGCCGATGAGTTCCTCTTCGGTATTGCCCAAAAGTTGCGTTAGCGCTTTGTTGACCTGCAACACGGTAAAGTTTTCGTCCAAAACAGCAACTCCCGCCCCGATGAGGTCAAAAATCAACTCCCAGTCGGCTTTCGCTTGAGCAAGGGCTTTTGTCTTCTCACGCAATTCATCGGTGGCTCGCTTGATTTGCTCAAAGAGGAGCGCAGTGAGGATGGTGAAGAGTGAAAGGATGGCGAAAACGAGCCAAGCAGTTCGGCGAAGCCGTTCCTCCTTTTCCAAAATCGTCGTGACATTGAAGTCAACACCGACGATGGCTGCGACGCGACCAAATCTGTCCTTAACGGGTGCGTAGCCCGAAAGCCAAACGCCCCACTTGTCTTTGGTGAATTCCTTGTCAGCCGTCGGTTTGCCTTCAAGGTAGCAGCGTTGCATCTCTGGGAACTCGCTGGCATCGTATGGCTCTCCCAAATGGGCTTTGTCCTCGTTCTCATCAATCTCGCCGTCACCATTGAGGTCATAAGGGACGCCGCTGTCAAGGACAAAATGCCAAGTCTTCCCTTGCGATGGCACGAGGGTGTAAATTGACTCTTGAGCGAGCAACGGTCCTTTTTCGCGAACTTCGGGGAGGAGTGCTTTGGCGAAACGCTGCAACTGCTCGGTGAGTTTCTGGTAAAGGGGCGTATCTTCCCGTCCCTCTCGGTAAACTCGTTGGTGCTCTTCGGGGTCAATGGAAAGCGCAACGGATTGGGCGACAGACA
>Ga0079997_134979_pt1 | contig 27074 bp, 38 predicted proteins | sample PerSpoCPS_CMetaG_FD_69200 | JGI IMG/M metagenome (GOLD analysis project Ga0079997, IMG submission 69200) | Archaeal communities from Yellowstone National Park, Wyoming, USA - Perpetual Spouter C (PS_C) MetaG (SPADES assembly) (version 2) | ecosystem: Environmental > Aquatic > Thermal springs >... | reverse complement strand
GAGGTGGGGGCTTTCCGCCACCTCCACCAGGGAGGGGACGCCCTCCGGGGTCCTGGGCCTAGGCAGGTGGAAGAGCCTCATCGGCCACCTCCCGCCGCGGCGGCGCCCGCCCGATCCCCGGCGATGAAGCCCCGAAGGAAAGCCGGGGGCTCCGCGGGCTTCCGCGCCTCGCTGTTCCTCCGGGCCTGGGCGCTCCCGGGGGGCGGGCCCGCCACCGGGCCTTGGGCCGCGGCCTGGCCCAGGGCCTTCCCCTCTTCCGCGTTGGCCTGGGCGATGGCCTCCCGGGGCTCCACCTGGGTGAGCTCCAGGACGGCCTCCATCCCCTCCTCTCCCCCGAGCTCCCGGGTGATGAGCCGGGCGAAGAGGGCCTTCTCCACCCCCCGGGCCGCCAGGTGGGGGTGGACCACCCGGAGGGGCTCGGCCTTGCTCTTGGCGAACTTGGCCTGCAGCTTGCGGGCCTCGGCCAGGGGGTCCCGCCCCGCCAGGCGCAGGGTGATCCGCACCCGGAAGTCCCGATACCCCCGCATCACGTGCACGTCCCCGGCCCGGTTCTCCCGGGGAATGGACTCTATGGAGTTCTCCCCTTCCACCTCCACGGCCACCACCACCCCGGGCATCTCCTCGCCGTCCAGGCGGAGCCGGTCTCCCGTGGCGAAGCGCAGGTAGGGCATCCTAGGCCTCCAGGTAGGGCAGGAAGAGCCGCTTGAGCTCCTCCAGGAACTCCTGGGCGTCCCGCACCCCGGGGAGCTCCAGCCGCTCTATGCGGATCACCTGCTGGACCTGCCTGGCCTCCCGGGAAGGGGCGGCCCCTGGGGGTTCTGCGGGGGCCCGGGAAGGGGGCGGGGGCACCTCGGGGACCTCTACCCCCACGGGAAGCGCCGCCTCCGGAAGCCGCGGCAGGGACACCTCGGGGACCTGAGCCCTCACCCCCATCACCGCCTCCAAAGCGGGGGGCCGAAGCTCGGGCAAGACGGCCCGCACAGGCAAAATCGCCTCCGGCAAAGCGGGAACCCTCACCTCGGGGACCTGGGCCCTCACCCCCATCACCGCCTCTAGGGCCGGGGGCCGGACCTCGGGGACCTCTACCCCCACGGGAAGCGCCGCCTCCGGAAGCCGCGGCAGGGACACCTCGGGGACCTGGGGCGTCTCCAGCCGGGGGGTGGCCGCCTGGGCCAGGGCCTCCGCCTGCTGGGCCACCCGGGGAACCATGTTCTGGAGCCCCACGGCCAGGCCCAGGGCGGCCATCATCCCCAGGTGGGCCATGACGCGGGAGGGGGAGCGGATGCCCAGCCGGCTCTTAATGGCTTCCCAGACGGAGGAGGCCAGGTTCTCCACCGCCTTCACCGGGGCGGACGCCCAACTCCGGATGCCCTCCACCAGGCCCTGGACGAGCTGCACTCCCACTTGTCTCGTGCGGTCCACGAGCCCCCGTAGCCAGGCCAGGGCTTGCTCCAGCCCGCTCCGGATGGCGTCCCAGGCCACCCCGCCGAGCCTCAGGGGGACGGATAGGAGGCCCTGCAGGGCGTTCCAGCCCTGGCGGGCGAAGCCCAGGGCGGCCTGGAAGTCCCCCTGGAAGAGGGCCTTGAGGGCGCTGATGCCGGACACGACCACGGTCCTGAGGGCCGTGAAGACCGCCTGGGCCGCCCGCACCAGGCCCTGCCAGCCCTGGGAGAGGGCCTCCCCCAGCCGGGCCAGGGCGGGGAAGCGGGCGCTGGCGGCTTCCCACAGGGCCCGGAGGGCGCCCAGGGCGGCGTCCACCAGGACTCCCCCCACCCGGATGGGCACGGAGAGGACCGCCCGCAACCCTTCCCAGACCCTGAGGGCCCCTTGCCGCGCCCGGTCCAGGTCCAGGGTGAGGAGGCCCACCACCACGTCCACGAAGCCCCGGACCACCCGCACCACCCCGGCCAAGCCATCCCCGAAGATGGGGGCGAGGCGCTGGAGGAGGCCCCGGAGGAAGCCGAAGAGGAAGCCCAGGCCGAACCCCAGGGCGTACATGACCCGGTCCCAGGCGGGGAGCACCCCGGCCAGGGAGGCCTGGAGGCTCTCCCCCAAGGGGCGGAAGAGGCCCGCCAGGGCCTCCCCCAGGCCCCGGAGCTCGGCCAGGACCGGGGCAAAGGCCCCCCGTAGGGCGTTCAGGGTGTCCATGACGCCCTGCCGGAAGGTCGCGCTGGCCTGCCAGGCCTGGCGGAATAGGGCCACCGTCCCCGCGAGGGCGGTGAGGAGGAGGCCCAGGGGGTTGAGGAGGACGGCCCGCCCGGCGAGGGTGGCCCCCTGGGCGAGGGCGCCCAAGGCCCCCCGGAGGAGGCCCGCCGCGCCCAGGCGGGCCATCTCCCCCCGCAGAAGGGCGAGGCCCAGGGAGAGGCCGCGGAGCTGGCGCGTGAGGCTTCCCGCCGCCCCCTGCAGGGCCAGGAGGCCGAGCCTCGCCTGGGCGGAGGCGAAGCCGATGGCGGCCAGGCTCCCCACCACCAACCCCCCGAGGACGAGGAGGCCCCCCAGGACCCCGAGCACCCCCACCACCGCGCCCCGCAGGAGGGGGAAGCGCTCCAGGAGGTCGGAGACGCGGTGGATGAGGCCGGTGAGGCGCTCCACCACGGGGGTCACGATGGGCAATAGCGCGTTCCCCAGGACGATCCACACCCGCTCCAGGGCGTTCCTGAGGAGCTGGAGCTGGTTTTTGAGGGTCTGGCTCCGGTTTTGGAACTCCTGGAGGACGCTCCCCGTGTACCGGGCGGGGTCGGCCACCAGCCCGAGGGCCGTGCGCAGGGTCTCCAGGGAACCCACCAGCTTGGCGATGTCGTCGGCGTACTCCATGCCGAAGAGGTCGGTGAGGAGGGTGAGCTGGTCGGGAGCGGCCCGGAGGCGGTTCAGGAAGTCCAGGATGGCCCCCGCGGCGTCCCGCCTAAGGGCCTCCTGGAGCCCCCGCGCAGTGAGGCCCAGACGGGCCAGGGCCTCCTGGAAGGCTTTGGGCTGGGCGGGGGCGGTGGCCAGACGCTGGAAGAGGGCGTTGAGGCCCGTGGCCGCCACCTCGGGGGCGGTGCCCAGGGCGAGGAGGCTCGCCCCGAAGGCCGCCACCTGCTGGCCCGTGAGCCCCAGGAGCCGCCCCGTGCCGCCCACCCGGCGGAGGACTTCCACAATCTCGGGGGCGGTGGCGGCCATGTTGTTGGAGAGGTAGTTGATGGCGTCCGCCACCCGCATCACCTGGGGCTGGGTGAGCTCCAGGACGTTCCTCAGTTTGGCGAGGGCGTCCCCCGCCTCTCCTGCGGTGATGCCGAAGGCCACCCCCACCCGGGCCGCGTCCTGGGTGAAGCGCACGAGCTCCCCTAAGGGGATGCCCGCCTGGCCCGCGGCCGCGGCGATCTGGGCGAGCTCGGCGGCGCTCATGGGAATGACGCGGGTGAGGGCCAGGAGCTCCCGCTGCAGGGCCTTTAGGGCCGGGAGAGGGGCGTCCACCACCTTCCTGACCTCGGCGAAGGCGTCCTCAAAGCGCATGGCCGCCCCGGTGGCGAGGACCAGGGGGGCGGCCAGGGCGGCCCCGGCGGCGGTGAGGGAGGCGGCGGTCTGCAGGCGCTCCAGGGCGGCCCCGGCCCGCAGGGTGGCGCTCTCTATGGCCTGGATGCGGGCGGCCACCGCCCCCGCCGGACCCGAGATGCGGTCGGCGAGCTCCATCAGGACCTGGAGGCGGAAGAGGGCGCCGGTGAGCATCTAGGGCCTTCTCAGGGCCATCTGGACCAGGGCGGGGTCTTCCAGGTTCACCACCACCCCGGAGAGCTCCCGCCGCTCGGGGATCCAGAGCACGCCCCGCGCGCGGAAGTACCTGCGCCGGGGCTCGTAGTGGGCCCCGAGGAACGCCTGGGGGTCCAGGTACCGCTCCCGGATGAGGTTCACGTCCCCGCCGGGCCAGAAGTCGGCCTCCAGGGGGGCCCGCCGTATCTCAAAGTGCAGGTGGGCCAGGTAGGGGCGGGCCGGATCCCCTTTGCCCACGCTCCCCACGGGCTCCCCGGCGAAGAGGTAGTCCCCCTCCCGGGCCGCCCGGTGGGCCAGGTGGGCGTACTGGGTCCAGAAGCGCCCGAGACCCGGCAGGTCGTGCTCCATGAGCACCACGTTCCCCCACACGCGGTGGAAGGCGGAGTGGACCACCCTGCCCTCGGCCACGGCCACCACCGGGTAGCCCAGGTCGGCGTCCCCGGAGGTGCCTTGGAGGTTGATGTCCACGCCGGGGTGCTGGTCGGGCCGCAGGCCCTGGGCCCGGCGCCACTCGGGGTAGCGGGGGTCAAGGAAGCCCGCGTCCACGCGGTTCACATTGGGATCGGGGGGTAAGGGCCAAAGCAAGCGCATAAACAGCTCAACCCCCTGGGCTTCCCCAGGGGGCACTTACCCAACCTTAGCCGTAAGGTACCACAGGGGGTGGGGGGGTGTCTAGGGGCTTCTGTTCCGCTCTCGGTCTTTCAGGCCCTCCTCGCCTCTTTTCGGGGGCTCCATGAGTTCTTTAAGGAGCTCCCTCTTTTCCTCCTTCTCCCGGAGGTTGGCCTTCTTGCCCGTAAAGAAAGCTATGAGAACGCCAGAAACGGAAGCGGCAACAGTTCCCAGGGCGTAGAGGGATTGCCCCTGGCTCACCATGTGGTAGCCAAGGAAAGTCACGGCCACTATAAGCAGCGCCGCTACCAGAATGCTCCCCATCTCCCTGCGGGCGATATTGGAGACCATCTTCCGCTCAATCTCCCGACGATGCTCGCTTTGGCGCTCAAACTGGGTCAGGATGCGTTTAGCTGCCCCAGGAACGATTTTCTCGTACCCCCACAACATCTCCGGAGGGGGTATGGGCCCCCTGTACCCCATGAAGACGCCGATCAGATCGCCCTTGAGTTTCACGCCCAACCCCCGACCGCCCTCGTGAGCAAGACGCTCCAAGAGCTCGGCGACGTGGGGGTCTTCTTCAGCCAGCCTCTGGAGGGCTCTGAGAGCCTCCTCGGTTCTTGGGTTCAGCGGAGCCCGCTCAGGGACGGCTTCCTCGGGGGACCCGTTGTTGGGCTCACTCATCGCCCTTGCCTTCTGCCAAGCCAAGGATGATGGCCAGAAGCACGGAGGCGGCCAGCTCCCTCTCGCTGGCCTGGTTAACCCACTCGGCGAAAGCGGCCTTGAAGTCCTCGCCAATGGCCGCCCAGTCGGCCGCGATAGCCAGGAGGTCGTTGATCTCTCCAGCCTCGCCGGGCTCGCCCAAGAGGTTGAGTTCCGAGGTAACCCCGGCCAGGTCAAAGGGGCGGGAAAGAGACTCCGCCAGGGTAGGGAGCGCAAAGAGGTACGTGCTGTACTTAGTAGCCCGGTCCAGCCCAGTCATACCCATCCCTCCCGCTGGCTCCACTCTAGCCCCCCTCGTTCTCACTTGCAAGCCGGGGGATCACAAACTCGGGGGAAAACCCTGACGGGCCCATTTCCGGGAGCTCCATGAGCATGGCCCCTGGGTGAACCCAGGGGCCATGTTGTTGACCGCCACTCACCGGGCTAGGTGCAAGTACAACCTATTGAGGACATCAGTCAGAAGCCTCAGGAGTTCGGCATCGGAAGCCTTGGCAGGAGTGGGCAGGGCCGGGGGACGGCGCCTCCTTCCAAAAGGCCTCGGTTGCCGGTGGTATAGGCTTCGTGCTATCGTGCATCTCGTACCTCCCTTTGGGTACACCAGGAAGCTGACCCTAGCTACCGGCTTCCTGGTTGGCCGCATTATATAGCCTGATATAGATAGTGTCAAGTCCTATCTACCCCGGTACCTATTTACGCTAAAGTATAGGCATGGACTGCAGGCCCGATCTTGGCCCCTTTCTACGACTGCTAAGGCAAGAAGGCGTTTCGTTGTATAGGATTTCCCAGGTGTCCGGAGTTAACTACACAGGCTTGCACCGAGCCGCAAAAGGGAAAAGCATCCCCGATCTCCAAACCATCGCCCGCATCAAGTGCGCCCTGGAGGTCATCCTGGGGCGGCCCGTGTCCTTGGATGAGCTTGTGGAGGTGCGGAGAGGTTAGCCGGTGAGAAGGCCACAACGAGTCTGGCCAGAACCCCCACGTCAATCGGCTTTACTGCCTCCTTGGAACCCACTACCGCTCATCATACGGACCTCCCTCCCCCTTCCGGGGGCCCCAGGGCGGGCCGTAAGCCGGGTTCTGTTTCCGCGGCCATCTCTCTGGGACCGGTGTCGCCACCGGCCTCAAGCGGCCCATCCCGCAGGTTCTAACGGGCCGGGCAAGCCCTTCCTGCCTATCGGGCCTTGCACCGGGTGGGGTTTGCCGTGCCCCAGCCTGTTGCCAGGCCAGGCGGTGGGCTCTTACCCCACCGTTTCACCCTTGCCCGCACCGGGGAAGCCCCGGCCGCTGGCGGTCTCTTCTCTGTGGCACTTTCCGTCGGGTTACCCCGCCCAGCCGTTAGCTGGCACCCTGCCCTATGGTGCCCGGACTTTCCTCACCCAGGGGGGAAGTCCCCTGGGCGCGACCGCACGCCCGCCCTGGGGCACCTCCTATTCTACCACTTGCGTAAGTGTTGCGGGAATCGCTCACGCTCCAGGTCAGAAACCCGCCTTCGCCCCGTCCTGAAGGGCGCTGGACGCTGTGAACAGGGGGGAGAAATCGGCCCTCAGAGGCCCGAGAAGGCGGGGGGTGGCGGGGGCTAGTGGCAAGGTTAGGCATGGTCCTGGCCGGGCCTTCCAGGGGCCTTCTAGGGGCGCAGGAGGCCGCCCGCCGGGAAGAACCGGACGCCCCAAAGGAGGAGGGCCGGGGTTCCCCCCGGCCCCGTTCTCCCCCCCCGTCCTCACAAGCCCAACCGCTTCAGAAAGGCCTCCCGGTCCTCCAAGCGCACCCCCAGGGCCCTCAGCTCCTCCGCCCGCGCCATCACCTCGTCCACGAGGGCCATCGCCGCCGCGGGGTCCGATTGGGCCAGGCGGGCCAAGGCCTCCACGAAAAGCGGCCACTCCTCGGCTTCGGCCAGGATGAACACCTCATCGTAGCCGTCGGGGTCCTCTAAGAGCTCCAGGTAGCCCTGCCAGAGCCAACGGGCGTACCCTAGGGGATCGCGTGGAGCCAGGAAGGTTTCCGTAGCCATACCCGGCCCTCAAAGGCCCAGCCTCCGGAGGAAGGCCTCCCAGGTCTCGGGCACGGGAAACCCCTGGGCCGCAAGCCTCGCCCTCTCGGCGAACACTTCCCGGGCCAGGGCCAGGACGGCCTCCCGGTCCTCCTGGGCGGCGTCCTGGAGGTAGTGGCGGAAGCGGCTCCACTCCTCCACGGCCTCCAGGAGCTCGTCCGGGTCCGCTTCTTCCCCCAGGTCCAAAAGCTCCCGCACCCAGTCCACGTAGGCGCGGGCTAGCTGAAGGGGGCGGTAAGCCAGGGCGGCTTCTTGAGCCACGTCACTTCCTCCCACGGGATGTCCAGCTCACGCAGGGCGTTGACGCTGTATCCGGTCACCAACGTCCCGCTGTGGAAAGAGTATACCACGAACCAGAAGGCCCTGAGCCGGGGGCCGCGGATCCCCTCGGGCAGGAAGGAGGCGGGAGCCAGGGCGGCCAGCACCGGCCCCTGGGCCCGGGCGTAGGCGAAGAGGGCCGCCTCGGGGTGGGCGGGGGCTTCGCGGCACAGGCGCTCGTACACCTCAGGGGACGTGCCCGGGGCCAGGTCCCCGTCCGAAACCCGCTTTGCCACGTGGATGTCCAGCGCGGTGGCCCGCCCGCCGCCAAGGGAGGACCGCAGGTTCTCGGGGACAGACCGGGTCTTGCGGTTGAAGGGGCTACCCGCCATCGTCCCGGCGGCGAAGAGCCAGTCCCTGGGCTCCGGCTTTTCCCGGCCCCGGCTTTCCGCAAGCCGCCTGAGACGGTCCCTCGCCTCGGGCAGGGCGGCCAGGGCCCTCAGGTAGGCCCCCCAGAGCTCGGGATGGTAGTCCTTGGGGTCCGGGCTCCACTCGTCTTCCGTGGGGGGGCGGCCGAAGCCCGGCTGGGGCTCGTGGGCCGGGGGCTCCCTCCAGGCCCGCCTCTCCCCCTCCTCCCGGGCGTAGGTGACCAGGACGGTCCGGCAGTTGTAGTGGAGGGGCGGGACGTGGGTGCGCCAGAAGGGGTCGTCGGCGGGGAGGACCACCCCGGCCAGGGGCCGGCACACCTCGGAGGTGCGCCCGTCCAGCACCACGGAGAGGCCCCAGTAGGGCCTGAGCTCCCGGGTGGAGACGGCCTCCTTCCACCGCCCCGCCCCGTAGGCCAGCTGGAGGTTGGTGCGGAGGACGGCCTCCAGGCGGTGGCGGCTCCCCTCGCCCCAGGCGCTTTTCACCCGCTCGGAGAGGGCCTTTTGAAAGTCGCCGAAGGTGGTCCCCTCCCTCAGGGCCTCTTCCAGGGCGTCCATGACCTCCTGCACCATGTCCAAGGCGGCCAGGCCCGAGACCCAGAAGGCCCGGCGCCTCGCCTCCTCCCGGAGGGCCCGGAACTCGGGGTCGGGGAGGGGGAGCCTGGCCCGGAACCAGGCCAGGGCCTCCTCGGGCCGAAGGGGGTCGGGCTCAACCGTCCAGGCCACTGTCCTGGCGCTGGGCCAGCCTGCCCGCCAGCTCCGAGAGGGTCAAGGCCGCGTCCAGGAGCTGGGCCAGCTCGGCGAAGGGGATGCCGGGGTAGAGGGCGAGGAGGCGCCGCCTCAGGTCCTCGTAGTCCTGGGCCTCGGCGATGACCCGGAGGAGGTCGGGGAGACCGGGCATGGGGGCCCGCTCCAGGAGGCGGTCCGCCAGGGCGTCCACGAAGGCCTGCCCCGCCACCATGCCCCGGGGCCGCCTTTCCTGGAGGGCGCGGGCGGGGAGGACCGCCTCCCCTTCCCCTGGGGCGGGCACCCCGAACTCCTCCCGGAGCCAGGCCTCGGGCAGGGCGAGGCCCATGCCCTGGAGGGCCTGGAGCACCCGGGCCCGGCTCTCCAGGTCCCGCTCCTCCTCCACCTCGGGCACGGGGTAGGGGGCGAGGTCCAGGAGCTCGGGGCCGAAGTTGAAGGCCACGAAGGGCTTGAGGAGGCCCTCCCGGAGGGTCTTGGCCAGGGCGCGGGCGTCGGCCCGGAGGAGGTCTATCCGCACCCGCTCGTGCACCTTGGCCAGGGCGTAGCTCCCCCCGTCCCCCTCGCTGGAGGTGAGGGTCTGCCCCAGGACCGCCTGGGCCATCTCCCGGTTCACGAGGCGGATCAGGCTCTCGTACACCTGGGGGCCCTGGCCCTTGGCCGCCTCCAGGATCTGGATCTCCGTGTCCTTGGAGATGACCCCGGCGGCGTCCGCCCCCAAGGAGCGCACCGCCTCCTCCAGCCGCCGCCTTTCCTCCTCCCCGGCGGCGGGGTCGTACCGGCCGATGCGGTAGGGCTGGCCGTAGGTCTCGGCGAAGATCACCCAGTCCTTGAGGGCGTAGTGCTTGAAGAGGTAGAGCCAGGCCAGGCTCCGCATGAGCCCGGCCCGGGTGGGGAGGCCCGAGCGGGCCCGGTAGCGGTGCTCTATGGCCGCTCCGTAGGCGAAGGGTTCCGCCTTCCCTCGCTCCCCCAAAAGGAGGAAGCGGTCATGGGCCTCCTCGTAGGCCAAGGCCCCGGGGTGGACCCAGCGGAACCGGGCGGGCTGCCAGAGGAGGCCGTCCCACTCCCAGGCCACGGCCACCACGCTCACCCCCTGGGGGATGGCGGAGAGGAGGTCCAGCATCAGGTCCTCCAAGGGGAGGTTCCACCACACCTCCTCCAGGGCCCCGAGCACCCGCCTCCCCTGGCGGGAGGCCTCGGCGGGCTCCAGCCGCCAGTCCAGGCCGATGACGGCGAGCTTCCGGGTCTGGAGGAGGGAGAAGAGGAGGGCGTCCTTCTCCTCCATCTCCAGGAAGAGCTCCGCCTGCTCGGCCAGGTAGCCCTCGGCCCCCTCCCGGAGGATCCGGGCCAGCCGCTCGGGGGTGAGGCCGCGGGAGGGGTAGGCGGCGAAGGGCCGCCACACCGGCAGGCCGCCCCGGGCCGCCTTGGGGGGCTCCTTGGGGATGGGGTTACCGTAGGCGTCCAGGATGGGCATCAGAAGGCTCCTTTCCAGCCCGCGAAGGCCCGGCGGAGGACGCTCGTGTACTCCACGGGGCCCCTCGGGTTCTCGGCGGCGTGCAGGGCCAGGGCCAGGGCCCAGAAGCGGTCGGCGTGGCCCCTCTCCGAGCGCTCGGCGTCGTAGCGCACGTTCCCGGAGGGGGTGACGATCCGGCGCACGCTGTGGAGGTCCTCCCGGAGGGCCCGGTCCTCGGGGATGCGCACCCTGCGGTCCTCAAAGAAGAGGCGGAGGCGCTGGGCCAGGTCGGCCTTGACCTCGGGGGTGAACTTCACCGGCTCCACCTTGTAGCCGAAGGCCCGGCGGGCGTTCTCCGCCAGCATCTCCCCGAGGCCCGTGGCGTCCAGGCAGGCCCGGCGCACCTGGGGCAGGAGGGCGTGGAGGCGGGCCTCCTGCTGGGCGAAGGGGGCCCGGTGCAGCGTCTCCAGGAGGCGCACCCAGTAGACGTCTCCCACCCGCTCCAGGACCACGAAGACGGTGAGGTCCCGGTGGCGGCCCACGTCCACCCCCAGGTAGGCCTGGTCGGGGTTCCAGGGGCCCCGGGGGTCCTCCCGGGCCTCGGCCTCCAGGATGAGGCTCCAGGGCAGGAAGGCCTCCTCGGCGCTCAGGAACTCGCATAGGTACTCCTGCTGCCAGATGAAGTCGTCCGCCAGGCCCGCGCGGAGCTCCTCGGGGTCCACGGGCAGGCCCTGGGTCACGGCGTCGTAGATGGTGACCTTGTGGCGGCTCCAGGCGGGCCCGCCCTTCTCCCAGAGCTCCCAGAACTTCCCCCGGGGGCCGTTGGGGGTGCTCATCACCCGGATTCGGAGGTCGGGCCTCCGGGTGATGATGGGGTACATGGCCGCCCAGATGGCCTCGGAGTCCTGGTGGAAGGCGAACTCGTCCAGGACCACGTTCCCCGTGTAGCCGCGGGCGGTGCGGGGGTTGGCGGGGAGGAAGATGAGGCGGGAGAGGTTGGGCAGGCGGATCTCCAGCTGGGTCACGCTCTCGCCCCCCTCGAAGAAGCGGCTCTCCATGAGGGTGCCCACCTGCCGCATGGCGTCCAGGTGGGCCTTGGCCCTCTCGGCCAGCTCCCGGCTCTGCCTCTCCCCCGCCGAGAGGAGGACCCAGGTGCTCCCCCGGTGCTCCACGGCGTGGAGGACGGCCTCGAGGGTGAGGGCGAAGGATTTGCCCGTCTGGCGGGCCCAGAGGCCGATCTTGAAGCGGCTATTGTCCCGGATCCACGCCCGCTGGTAAGGGAGGAGGTCAAAGCCCATAGAGGTCCCGCTTTATCGCTTCTATCACCTCAGGTTCAATCTCCCGCACCCGGAGGGCCCGTTCCACCTTCTCCGCCGCCTCCTGCCTGAGGGAGCGGTCTATCCGCTCCAGGGAGAGGGCCACCCGGGCCGCCTCCAGCCCGAGGCGCACCACCTTCTCCGGGTCCACCTCCGCCTCCCCCAGCTCCAGCCCGTCCAGGTAGCGGAGGACCTTGTGCACCACGATGTTGGCCAGGGCGGCGCTGTAGGAGAGGCGCTTGCCCGTGGCCTCCTCCACCGCCTCCACCAGGCGCTCCATCTGCAGCACCTGGTCCAGGGCCGGGGCCAGGTGCCGGGCGTGGCGGTGTAGGCCCGAGGGGGAAGCCTCATACCCCTGGGCCTGGAGCCAGCGGGCGATGCCCTCCAGGGTGTAGGGGCGCCCGTCCTCCTCGGTCTCCTCGCCCAGGAGCATGGCGTCCACCCGCTCCCGCACCTCGTCCGGGAGCGCGCAGACCTTGCAGAGGCGGTGCCTGCGGTAGTGGAGCTTCACGGCCGCACCCACCCCACCAGGGCCAGGACCAGGATGACCGCGAGGAGCCAGCGCTCGGTCCTGCGGTGCCTCCGCTCCTCCTCCAGCTCCTGGCGGAGCTTCCGGATCTCGGCCAGGGTCTCCTCCTGGTACCGGCGGATAGCCACGGAGATGGCGTGGAGTTCTTCCCGGACGTCCATCGTCCTTCACCGCGGCAGGAGGACCCCGGCGTCCCGGATGGACCCCTCCACCAGGTCTATGCCCTTCTCGGTGAGCCGGACCACGCGAAACTCCCCGTCCTCGTCCCACTCGGCCTTGAGGTAGCCCTTCTCCTGGAGGTAGCGCACGGCGGCGTTGAGCTCAGAACGGGCAGGGAGGATGTGGGAGTACTCCAGGGTCCTCACCAGGACCCCCCTGGGCATGGCGTAGGGGTCCGCCACGTTGAGGGGCGACTCGGTTCCCATCGCGTGCAGGTAGAGCACCTGCAGCACGGCTCCCCGGATGACCTTCTGACGGTTTGGATCGCGAAACATCGCACCTCCTCAGGGGAAGAGCTTGTGGACGGGCAGGCCCATCATGGCGCCCACTATGGCCAGGAGCAGGGCCAGGACCAGCCAGATACGCGGGTTGGCCCAGAGGGAGCCGGGGCGGCCCCGCTCCGCCCGCATCCAGGTGTAGATCCGGAGGGCCAGGAGCTCCTCCCGGTAGACGCGGAGCCTCTCCTCGGGCACGCCCTGGTGGGCCAGCTCATCCACGAGACCTTCCACCACGCGCATGAGCCCGTCCACGCGCTCGTCCACACGCCCCCCTCCCAAAAGGCCTACCCCCTGGGCTTCCCCAGGGGGCACTTACCCAACCTTAGCCCTACTTTACCTCAGGGGGTGGGGGGGTGTCTAGGGTAGCGCGCCTGGCCAGACGCACGAAGAGGTCCACCGCGTCCAGGGGGGCTGTGATCTGGAGCCGCCTGGCCGAGGCGTTCCACACCGCCAGGGGGGTGGCCTTCCCCTTCCCTAACCAGGCCTCCAGCACCTGGCGCTCCCCAGGGTGGAGCCCGCGGAGGAAGGCCTGGTAGTCCGACCGCCACAGGCGCAGGTGCTCCCGCTCTACCCCCAGGTCGGGCAGCGGGGGGACGTACACGGGCAGGTAGGCCGGGGCGTCGGCTTGACGGGTGGTCAGGGCGTAGGACGCCGCCGGGGAGCCTTCGGAGGGCCGGGGGTCCTCCGGGCTCAGGGGAATCCACCTGGCCTCCCCGTGGACCACCCGCCATAAGGCCGTGGCCACCCACTGGGCCCGCCACAGTTGCAAAGGATCAAACACGGTCCACCCCCCTGGCCAGGGTCCACCCCTCGTCCGTCCGGATGGCCACCCCCTCCTCCTCCAAGCGTTCAAGGTACCGCCTCACGGTGGTCCGTGGCCACCCTAGCTCCGCGGCCAACCTGGCCACGGCCACGGGACCGCCGTGGGCGGACAGAGCCCTGACCACCTCCACCGCCCGGCCTTCCAGTGTCCACTCCATGTTCACGCTCCGCTTCACCCTAAGCGTGGCCGTGGGCTCGGCCTGGTCCGGGGGGAAGTGGCCACCCCTGTCCACCTGGGCCGCCCCGGTCCGGCCAGGGGTGGCCAGTCCCCCTTCCCGGGTGGCCACGTCGGTCCTAGGGGTGGCCAGGGGAGTGGCCATCTGGCCAGGGGGGTGGCCATCCGCGCTGGCCACCCCATTCCCCCTGGCGGCCACCCCGGCCAGGTGGGGTGGCCGCCAGGCGAGGAGCTCCCCCACCACCTTCCCCACCACCCAGGTCCCCACGGGGACGAAGAGGCTCATGGCCAAGGTCTCCCAGAGGGGAAGCTCGGGGGCCGCCCGGCGCATGGAGAGGGCGTTCCCCATCCACACCAGGAGCAGGGCGGCCAGGGCCCCGCCCGAGGCCCAGGAGGAGCCACGGAGGAGGGAGTTGGAGAGGAGGGAGAGGATGAAAGCGGCGAACTCCAGGCTCCCCGCCAGGCCCCAGGCCAGCCAAGGGGGAAGCTCCCCCAGGGAAAGGGCGTACCACTGGGCCAGGTGGCCCGCGCTCATGGCCGGGTAGCGCGAAGGGAAGCCCGCCAGGAAGGCCAGGACCTCATCCTCTTCCCCCATCGCCCACCTCAAAGAGGCTGGGCTGGCGCCAACGGGGCGCCCGGTGCTTCTGCCAGTGGGCCCAGGCCTCGTCCAGCCCCCGCACCGCCGCGTAGAGCTCCTCAATGCGGGAGACCAGGCTCTGGCGGAAGGCCCGGAACTCCTCTTCCTTGTCCGCCACCTTGTAGACCTCGTCCCCCGCGGGGTTTTCCGCCACCACCACGGGGAGGATGCCCCGCTTGCGGAGCTCGGCCATGATGGCCCGGCCCCGGCGGTCCCCCCCGAACTGGCCAAAGTCCGCCCGGGCCACGCCCCACTCCCCCCGCCGGAGGAGCAGTTCCGCCGCGGCCCGCAGGTCGCCTTCAGAGATCTCCACCTTCACGCTCCACCTCCCCCGCGAGCCGGTCCGCCAGGGCCAGGACGGCCTCCTCAGGGGTCAGCCCCCGGCCCTCCTCCCCCAGGGCCCGGGCGGTGTAGCCCTCGGGGTGGGTGGCCAGCTCCACCCGGGCCCCCAGGCGCTCCAGGAGCCTCAGGGTCAGCCAGACCGCCCGCCGCCTGGGCACCGCCCCCTCCAGAAGCTCCTCCAGGCTGGCCAGGGTGATGTAGCTTTTTTTGCCCATGCGCACCACCCGGAGGAGGCCCCGCCGCATGAGGTCTTCCACCGCCGGGCGGCCCACCTCCAGGAGGGCGGCCACCTGGTTGGGGGTGAGGAGGGCCTTCCCGTCCCAGCCCAGCTCCTTCAGGCGCTCGCGCAGGCTCACGCCACCTCCTCCACGGCCACGGGCCGGGCCTCCAGCACCCGCCAGCCCGCCATGACCTCCAGGGCCCTGGGCTCGGCGTAGGGGCCCTCCCACCGGCGGAGGGGGCGGAGGTAGAACATGACCCCGCCCCCGTCCCACTTCAGGAACACCGTCCCCTCCCCCGTAAGCCCCCGGATGCGCAGGCGGTAGGGGGTGCCGGGGTCGGCCCGGAGCTTGCGGATGAGGAACCTATGGTCCACGGCGCACCTCCACCCAGGCCCGGGAAAGGCGGGGGTCGCACCGCCAGCAGAAGATGTCGTCGGCGATGCGCCCCGTGCCCCCGCAGAGAGGGCAGGGGCGGAGGCGAAGGGCCGCCTCCTGGGCCTCCGCCTCGTCCCGGTAGAGCTGGGCCAGGAAGGCCTGGCCGTGCCGCTCCGCCAGCCGGGCCCGCTCCCGAAGCTCCCCCGGGGTGAGGCCGTAGCTGCGGATGGTGTCCAGGGCGCTCTTAAAGGGCCGCCTCACGGGCACTCCACCCCCTTCATCCGGTGCGGGTGGGCCAGCACCTCCCGCGCCTTCTGGTCCGACTCCGCCTCGGCGGCCAGGCGCACCGCCAGGGCCCGGCGGGCCAGCCGGGAAAGCTCCCCCAGGTCCACGGCCTCGGTGTCCCGCGCCTCGTTGGCCGCCCGCACCATGTCCCGGGCCAGGTCGTAGAGGGCGTAGGCCACCCGCAGGTGCCGGGGAAGCCCCTCTTCCGCCAGCTCGTCCACCAGCTCCTCCAGCTTGCTCTTAGGCTTCTTGTTGTTCATCCCTCACCTCCCTGCGGCGAAGCCACTCCAGCTCCGCCTCCGCCAAAATGGCCTGAATCCCCCTTCCCGCCTCCTCCAGGGGGCGGGGGCGAACCCCCCGGAGGGCTTCCGCTAGGGCGGCCCGGACCTCCGGGTCCTCCCTGAGGAGCCGAATGAGCTCTTCCCGGGTCATCAGTTCCCTCCCCGGGGCGCCGGGGGCCGGACCCCGAAGAGGCCCTGGGCCAGGGCCATCTCCAGGACCTGGGTGTGCCGGTCCACCAGGGCCGCGTAAATCGCCCTGCGCTCGTGTTCCAGGGCGTTCTTCTCCTCCGTGGCCACATCAATGGCGGCGTGAAGCTGGTCCAGCCTCTTCACCAGGGCCCGGTACTCCGGGTCCTGGGCCAGCAGGACGCGGGCCCTGGCCTCCCGCTCCTGGGCGGAGCGCCCCTCGGCGGCCAGATAGGCCCGGGCCTCCCGGTCCTTCAGCTCCCGCTCCACCGCGCGGCGCTCGGCCCGGAGGGCGGTCAGCCGCTCCCCCACCTTTCGGATGAGGGCGGGGAGTTCCAGCAGGCGGACCACCTCTTTAGCGGGTGGCAAGTTAGAAGGGAAGCTCATCGTTTTCCTCCTCAATGACCTTGTTTGTTTCCTCCAAGGACATGACGGGCGTGACCAGCACTCGCCGGATCACCTGGCTGTAACGGCCAGTACTCACATGTATCTCAGGACGCACCTCTAACACCCTCACGTGAGAGACACTTCCCATCACAGATGAGGGGCGGAGGTCGCGAATGGCCAAATAGGTCTCCTCCTGCATCCAGTCCAGGTCCTTCGGGATTATGGCGATGGGGTTTTTCGGCCACGTACCATCTTCAGTCAGGTAGATGTAGGTAGCTTCGTAACGCACGGGTGGAATATCGCCCTCTATTTGGGGGAAAGGGCGCCTCCTCACGCCGCACCTCCTGCCAGGTTCAGCCGGGACGCCAGGCGCCGCACGTGGGCCGGAGTGATGGCTCCCTTGGGGATTTGGTTGAGCTCCACCAGCGTGTCCATCTGCTTGATGAGGCGGACCACGTCCCTGAGGATTCCGCCCGTGAGCCGGTGCACCTCTTCCAGCACGGTGCGGGTGTAGCCCGAGCTCCCGTAGATGTCCACCAGTTCGGCGGCGGATACCGGTCCTATCTGGGCCACAGTGCCGATGCGGGACTCAATGTCCCGGTAGCGGCGGATCTGGGGGGCGTACTCATCGGTGGTGATGAGCACGAAGGTGGAGCCGGTCTCGTCCGCTAGGTACTTCGCCGTCTCCAGCGTGGGGCGGTCCATGAGCTGGGCCTCATCCACAAAAACCGCCCGAGGCCGGAGAAGCAGGGCGTCCCGGATCATGGTGAGGAGGACCCGAAAGACCTTATGCCTGGTAATGCGGAGCTCCACCGCCAGGTCCTCCAGGAAGGCCACGGGGCTGTAGGCGGGTTGCGCCCGCACCCAGGGGGCTTCGTGCTCCATCGCGTAGTAGCGGCAGGTCAGGGTCTTCCCCACCCCGGCAGGCCCTACCACCAGGGCGAAGGGGAAGCGCTCCTGGACTGCCAGGGCCAGGTGGCCCAGCAGGGCCCGGGCGCCGGCGGTGGGGATGAACCCGTTGCGGGGGTCCCTCAGCTCCGCCTCGGAGACGTAGCCCCCAAACACCTCGTCAATGAGCCTGTTGATCTCTGCTTCCGTCATGCTTCACCTCCCGTTTCCCCTTCGCCCGAGGGGAGAAGGCCCCGCTCCCGGAGCCACTTCTCGCCCAGGGCAATGGGCTCCCAGATCAGGTCGTCCAGGCCGTCCTCCAGCTCGGCCGCGGCGGCCTGGATCTCCTCCTCCGAAGGCCGGGGGAGGGGCTCCTGGGCCATCGGGCGGACCCGCTCCCGCCGGGCCAGAGGGGCAAGGCCAGAAAGGCGTTCCAGAATCTCCTCAAACCGCACGGCGGGGCCCAGCTGGGCGGCCAGTTCCTGGGCCGCCTCCCGCACGGCCCGGATGGCCGCTCTGTCGGCCGCCCGCTTGGCACGGGCCTCGGGGCTGTCGGCCCGAAGGGGCTCGGGAACGAGTTCCCCGAGGACCTTTAGGCTCCCATCGGGCTGACGCAGAGCGGCCCGAAGCGGCTGGCCGGGCAGAACCCGGACGTCCAGGACCACGATCTTCTGCCCTTGCCAGGGAATGAGGGATCCGTCCTCGGGGCGGAGGTAGTAGGTCTTGCCGTTGTAGGCCACGGTGCCGTTCCCCCGCACCACCCGCTCGGTCTGGTAGGCGGTGAGGAGATAGAGGTCGCCGAGGTCCAACCTCACGAGACGGTGGCGGGGGACAAAAGCCCTGAAAAGGTCGGCCCGGGAAAGGTTGCCGTCCACCGGCTTCCGGTGCCAGTCCTGGAGGAGCCAGGCCAAGGCCTTGGCTTTGTACTCCTCCTCCAGGAGGAGGCGGTTCGGGTAGGGGTCCTCCTCGGGAGGCATGCCCGCCGCCACCCAAGCCCGGGTGTTGGCGATCAGTCTTTTCAGCTGGGTAGAATCCCGCTCGGTAGCGTCCCGGCCCGCGTAACCGGGCAAAAGGGCTTCAAACTCCTGGTGGAACGCGCCGAAAAACCTCTCAACGCGCCCCCGAGTGTGGGAAACCCGGGGGCGGGAGTAGATCAGCTCAATGCCCAGCTGGCGGGCGAAGTGCTCACTCTTCTCCGAACGATAAACTTTACCGTTGTCCCAATAAATCCGCTCCGGGATGCCGAAGATGTCCCAGGACGGGGCCAGTTCACTCTTGTCCTGGGTCATCAGGATAAGGAGTTGGTCCACGGGGACCTGAGACTCCTCGCGGCTGAACACCAAACTGGGCGAGGCCCCCGAAAAAACGTCCAGAGCCACGTGAATGCGAAGGCGGTAAGCGGTATCCTCATCGGGGTTGAAGACGAAGACGTCGCATCGGGTCATGTCCACCATGACCATCTCCATTGGGTACTGGGCCAGGATGTTCCCGGCCCAGGTGCGGGCGAACTCCCGTCTACCCTCGTCAGAGAGGAGGGCCCAGCGGAATGCGGGGATGCTCTCAGCTGCCTTGATTAACCTACGTACCGTGGAGGCGGAGAGCGTGTTTATGGTAGAGCCGTTTTTATACGGCTTGTATTGCAAAAGACCGGGGTCGTTTAACTGGATAATGCGCAGAATCTTTGAGGCCGAGGCTCCGGGGTGAGCCAACTTCAGACCCAGGATGAGCTGGCGAAGTTCAACGGGAATCCGGTGCGCCCCCTTATCCTGGCGCACCTTCGGCGTGATACCACTCACCCCTTGCTCCCGATAGCGCCGAATGACTCGGTAAGCGTACTCTGGGGTCACACCCCACCGATCGGCGGCATGGAGGACGAGCTCCCATCGCAGGCCCCTTGGTAACCGACCATACTCCTCGGCCACATGGGCCACATCAGCCCAAGCCCTCGTACTGCTGGAAGGGTGAAGCTCTACGGGCTCTTCCGCGTCCTTGCCTCCCTTGCCCAAAGCCAGAGCGAGGAGATCAAGGTCAACCAGGGTACGGTACACGCGACCCATCCGCTCAGGCCTAGTTGGCAGACCCTTTTCCTTGATTACCTTCCAAGCCCACGCTCTGGAAACCCCCAACAGGGCGGCGGCTTCGTCAATGGGTAACCACGCCATCCTCCTCCTCCTCCAAAAGCTCCTCAATAGGTACACCAATGGCCTGGGCCAGCTTAGCAACGGTAGCTATGGACGGATTCTGACGTTGCCCCTGGAGAAGCATAATCACATGCCCATAACTTAGGCCAGCCAAGCGGGACAGACGGTATTTGGACCATCCGCGTTCCTCCAGGAGGCGTTCAACTTTGTGAAGGTTTAAGCGGGCCTTTACTCTCATCTGAGAGTAGAGTACCATCTCGCTCGTGAGTAAGTCAAGGGGTAATGCCAAAGGAGGAAGTAATGGGGACCCAGGTCATGACAGGAGGGGGATTCATGGGGAAAAAACGCCACCTTGAAGGGCCTTTCGCCAAGGAAATCCTGGCCAAAATGCGTGAAAAAGGCTTCCGCAAGCTGGAAGAGTTTGCCGATTATTACGACATCGGCCGCACAACAGTGTATAGCTTGGTCATTGGGCGTAAAATCGGGGACAAGTACATCAAGCCTAGCCTGGACACCCTTACCAAACTCTCCTTGGCGCTAGAAATCCCCGTGGAGAACCTCATTGAGAGGCTTTACCCCGAAGGCTCTTTTTTGACCCGGAAAGAAGTGGGAGTACCCATCCTCGGCTACGTGGGCGGCGGCCCTCCCCAGCTGGAGGAGATCGGCGACCGCACCGTACCCGTGCGGGTGAAGGGAAGCGCCTCCCATCTGGTGGCCTTCAAGGTGCGGGGGAACTCCATGTGCGCCGGGAAGCGGCCCATCTGCGATGGGGACATCATCATCGTCAACACCCAGGACAAGGGCCACCCCGGGGCCATCGTGGTGGCGCGGCTGGACGAGGGCACCTTCGTGGTCAAAAGGATGGGGCCGGATGGCACCCTGTACTCCACCAACCCCGAGGAGCCCAACGGCCCTCCCGTCATCCCCGTGGACCAAGTGGCCGAGATCGTGGGCCGGGTGGTGGAGGTGCGGAGCAGGTTGGAATGAGGGGGGTGGATTATAGCACAAACAGGCCCTTCAGAGCAAGGGAAAACACCTACCCAAGGTCTTTTCCCTTGACACCGGGCCGCCTATCTGGTAGGGCCCTCCAGCCTGAACGCTCCCCAGGTTGACACCCCCCCACCCCCCGTGGTACCTTAGGGCTAAGGTTGGGTAAGTGCCCCCTGGGGAAGCCCAGGGGGTAAATCTTTTACCCCCACCGGAGGGAAGCGTGCTGAGAGTCCTGAAGATCATCTTCACCGCCACCGCCCTCGCGGTCCTGGTGGTGGAGGACCTCATGGACGGGGTGCCGGGGATCCAGAAAAAGGAGGAGGCCCTGAAGCGGGTGAAGGAGCTGGTGGTCGCCATCATCGGCTTCTGGCCCGCCTGGCTTCCGGACTCGGTGGTGGGCTGGGTCATTGACACGGTGGTGGCCATCTTCAACCGGGACGGCACCTTTCGCAAAGGCGCGGGCCCTCAAAGCGCCCCCGCCGGGGCCTGAGCCCCCCCGGTGGCCCCTCTCCCCGGAGACGGCCAGGCTGGAGAACCGAGCCTACTGGGGCGTGGTCCTGAGGAGGCCCTATGCCGAGTTTGACCGACTCTCACGGGAATATCAGTACCTCCACCCCGACCTTTTCCGGCACGCTGCGCGCCGCCTTGGCCGAGGCGCCTAGCCGCATCCCCCTCCACCCCTTCGGGGAGTTCGTGGGGAACGGCACCGTCTTCCTCTACGACGAGGAGAGCCTTCAGGCGGCCCTGCGGGACCTGGCCGAGCGGGGCGTGCCCTGGGTCCTGGACTTCCACCACCAGACGGTGCGGGTGGAGGAGGGCCAGGGCCAGGAGGCCCCGGCGGCGGGCTTCATCACCGGGCTGGAGGTGGGGGATGACGGCTTCGTCTACGGCCTGGTGGAGTGGTCGGAGACGGGACGGGAGAGGGTGAGCCGGGGGGAGTACGCCTACGTGAGCCCCGTCTTCTACTACGACCCCCGGCCCGACGAGCAGGGCCGGTACCGGGTGCTGGGCTACCACTCCTTCGCCCTCACCAACAACCCCGGCATCCGGATGCAAAAGCGCATAGAAGCGGAGGCGGACATGCTGGAGAAGCTCAGGCAGGCCCTGGGGCTTCCGCCCCAGGCCACGGAGGACGAGGCCTTCCAGGCCCTGGAGAGGACCCTGGCCGAGGCCCGGGTGGGCCGGGTGGTCCTGGAGGTGGGCCTGGGGGCCGAGGACGAGAAGGAGCTGAAGGCCAAGCTCCTCAGGCTCCTGGCGGCCCAAGACGCCCTGGCGGAGCTGGAGCGGACCCGGGCGGAGCTGGAGGCCCTTAGGGCCGAGACCCGGGAGGAGAAGGCCCAGGCCCTGGTGCGGGCCGCCCTGGAGGAGGGGCGCATCCTGCCCCACCAGCGGGAGTTCTGGCTGGCCCAGGCCCGGGCCGACCTGGAGGCCGCCCGCAAGGCCCTGGAGGGGATGCCCCGGCTGGTGCCCACCAGCCTGCCCCGGGCCGAGGCCCCCAGGGCCCCCCTGGAGGAGGACCCCGCCGAGCGGCTGCGCCGGGCGTTGGGCGTGAAGGACGAGGCGTGGAAGAAGTGGGGGTAGCGTATGTTTGACACCGAGCGCTGGCTAGACGAGTACCTGATCGCCCTGCCGGTGAAGGCGAACGCCCGCGTCCGGCAAGGGGCGCTGGTCATGGTCTCGGGGGGCTACGCCGAGGAGGCCGCTCCCGGCACCGGCAAGATCGCCCTGGGCGTGGCCCAGGAGACCGTGGACAACACCGGGGGCGCCGACGGGGCCAAGGAGGTCCTGGTGCGGCGCGGGGTGTTCCGGTTTGAGAACGACCCCGCCGACCCGGTGGGGCCCACGGAGCTGGGGAAGGACGTCTACGCCACCGGGCCCAACACCGTGGCCAAAGGGAGCTCCGGCCGCTCCAAGGCGGGCCGGGCCCTCCGGGTAGACGGGGACTACGTCTGGGTGGAGGTGTGGTGATGCTGCTCAACAGGGAGAATCTCAACGCCCTCTCCCGCTCCCTCCGGGCCCTGGTCTTCCAGGCCCGGGAGGAGTACCGCCCCTTCTGGAACAGGATCGCCCTGGAGTCCAGGACGGAAGGGCGGGTGGGAGTCTACACCTGGCTGGAGGACTTCCCCACCATGCGGGAGTGGAAGGGAGAGCGCCAGGTCCAGAACCTGAGCCTCAAGACCATCAACCTGGAGAACGCCGACTGGGAGATGACCTTCGCCATCGCCCGCAAGGACGTGGAGGACGACCTCCTGGACCAGGTGGGCGCCAACGCCCGCGAGTACGCCTTCCGCTGGGCGCAGCACGACGACTACCTGGTGACCCAGCTCCTCCTCAAGGGCTTCAGCGCCCAGGGGCCCGACGGCGCCAACTTCTTCGGCACCCACCGGGTGGGCAAGAAGAACTACCAGAACGCCGGCACCGCCCCCCTCACCCGTGAGAGCTTCCGGGCCGCCCTGGCCAATATGCGCAGCCTCCAGGACAGCCGGGGCTACCCCCTGGGCTTCTTCCTGGACCGCCCGCTCCTCATCGTGGGCCCCCAGCTGGCCCCCACCGCCACGGAGATCGTGGGGGTCCAAACCCTGCCGAACGGAGGGGCCAACCCCGACTACGGGGCGGCCGAGGTCTTGGTCAACCCGTGGCTGGTGGACAGCTACGCCGGCTACTGGTTCCTGGTGGACGGCTCGCGGCCCATCAAGCCCCTCATCCTGCAGCGGCGCATGGACCCCGAGTGGGTGGCCCTGATAAACCCCGAGGACGACCACGTCTTCCGAAAAAACGAGTACGTCTTCGGGGTCTACGAAAGAAAGGCTGTAGGCTACCTCTACTGGCAGCTGGCCTACGGCTCCACCGGCGCCGGCTCCTGATGATCACCCTAGAGGACCTCCGCCACGCCCTCCCCCTGGACACCCTCCTCTACCTGGTGGACGAGGAGGGGGCGGGGGTCCTCACCCCGGAGGGGGAGGCCCGGGCCCAGGCCGCCCTCAGGGAGGCCTGGGGCGAGGTGGAGAGCTACCTCGCCCAGCGCTACGCCCTCCCCCTCCCCGCCCTGCCCGAGATGCTGCGAGCCAAGGCGCTGGACATCGCCGTCTACCGGCTCGCCCTCAGGCGGGGCATCCGACCCGGCACCGCCGACGAGGTCCTCCTCCAGCGGTACCGGGACGCGACCGCTTTCCTCAAGGACGTGGCCGTGGGCAAGGCCAGCCTCCCCCTTCCCCCGGCCTCCGCCCCGGCCCGGCCCCTGGGCGGGGCGAAAGTCCGGGGCAAGCGGGTCTTCAGCCGGGAGAGCCTGGAGGACTTCTGATGGGCGCGCGGCTTAGGGGGGACTGGCGGGACCTTCACCGGCACCTCCACCGCCTCTCCGGGGGCGTCCCCGAGGCGGTGAAGCGGGCGGTGGCCGAGGGCGTCCACGCCCGCACCCAGCGCCGCTTTGAGGAGAGCCGGGGTCCGGACGGCCGGCCCTGGCCGCCCCTCTCCCCGGCCACCCTCCTCGGGGAGGTGGGCCGGGACCGGACCAAGTCGGGGGGCCTCTCCGCCCGGGCCCGGCGGCGCGTGGCCCTGCGGCGGCCCCTCATCCGCACCGGGCGCCTCAAGGCCTCTATCGGCTGGAAGGTCGCGGGGGACGCCATCGCCGTGGGGACCAACCTGGTCTACGCCGCCATCCACCAGTTCGGGGGAAGGGCGGGCCGGGGGAGGCACGTGCGCATCCCCGCCCGGCCGTTCCTGGGCCTCACCGAGGAGGACCGCCGGGAGGCCGAGGCCCTCCTCTTGGAGTGGCTTTCCCGGAGATGACCGCCCCTGTGCTCGCCTACCTCACCGAGGCCTGCGTCCACGCCGGGCTTCCCCGGACCCGGGTCCTCGTGCGCCGGAGCCGCGAGGAGGCCTACCGGACGGTGCCCGCCGCCCTCCTCGCCCTCACCTCGGGGAGCCTGCGGCGGGACGGGAGCCGGGTGCAGGCGGGGCCCGAGCGCACCACCCGGACCCTGTATCGCGGGCTCGTGCGGGCCCGCCTGGAACTCTATGCCCGAAGCCAGGAGGAGCTGGACCGCCTCCTGGTGGGGGTGCTCCTCTATCTCTGGCACACCCCCTTGGACGCCGGGGGATCCTATCAGGCCAAGTTAGACGAGATCTCGCTCTCGTATCAGGACGAGGAGGGCTTCCTCCTCCCCGAGAACGGGCTCGCCCTGGAGATCCCCGTGGAGGTCTACCTCCTGGAGGGGGTGGACTGGGTGCCCGTGGCGGTGGAGGTGGAAGGGCTCGTAGAGGAGGTGTGACATGCCCAAGGAGACCAAGGAAGTGGAGGACAAGGAGATCACCCAGCCCGACCCCACCGTGGAGGAGCTCGCCGAGCTCCTCAAGGTGGAGCCCTGGGCCCTGGCGGGCCTCCGGGTGCGGATGGGCTGGGCCGTGGGGACCCGGGTCTCCCGGGCCCAGTTTGAGCGGGCCCTGAGGGAGTTCCTCCAGGGGCCCACCGCAAAGGAGTAGGAGTAGGAGGTGAAGCGTGGCTAGACTGCCAGGAGTATACCCCGAGATCCAGGACGGGGGCCTGGGCATCGTGGCCCCCAGCGGGGACGGCCAGCGGGTGGTGGTGGGGGTCTCCTCCAAGGGGCCCGTGAACCAGGTGGTGGGCCTCTCCAACCTCTCCCAGGTGCCCACCCTCCTCGGCACCGGCCCCCTGGCCCGGGCCGTGGCCGACCAGCTGGCCTACGGAGGCGGCCAGGTCTACGCGGTGCGGGCCGCGGGGGACATCGCGGGCAGCGTCGCCGCCAACAGCGGGAACCCCGCCTCCCCCGCCGTGAGCGTGAGCGGAAGCCCCCTGGACGCCTACGAGATCGTGGTGCGGATCGTCCGGGGCGGGGACGTGGGCACCGCCACCTTCACCTACAGCCTGGACGGCGGGGACACCGTGAGCGCCGAGATCGTCACCGCCGCCAGCTACAGCCTCCCCGGCACCGGGCTTACCTTGAACTTCGGCGCCGGCACCTACACCGCGGGGATGGCCTACCTCTTCCAGGCCACCGCCCCCAGGGCCAGCGTCTCCAGCGTCCAGGCCGCCGTGCGGGAGGCCCTCAACGCCCCCATCCTCTACGAGTACATCCAGGTGGCCCAGCCCACCGACGCCGCCATGTGGGCTGCCCTGGACGCCCTGGCCACGGAGGCGGAGGCCCGGTTCCGCTACATCTGGTTCCTCACCGAGACCGCGGCCCCGGGCAACAACGTGGACGCCTGGGTGAACGCCAGGCTCGCGGAAAAGACGGGGTTCACCTCCAAGCGGGTCATGATCGTGGCCGCCTGGGGGGAGGTGGTGGACACCCTCAGCGGGAGGCTGGAGGTCCAGAGCCTGGCCGCCCGGGTGGGGGCCCGGATCTCCAAGAACCAGGTCCACGTCTCCCCCGCCTGGGTCCAGCTGGGACCCCTCCCCGGCGTGGTGGCCGTGGCCCCCTTCGTGCAGACGAACTACGGCAAGAAGAGCCTCTTCAACAACGCCCACGCCCTGGCCCTGGACACGGCCGGCTTCACCACCGTCTACCGGCTCATCGGGCGGGACGGGGTCTACCTGGTGGACGGCCGCATGGCGGCGCCCCCCACCAGCGACTACGCCACCGTCCAGAACCGGAGGGTGATGGACAAGGCGGTCACCCAGGTCCGCCAGGCCCTCCTGGACTTCGTGCAGTGGCACGTGGACCCCACGGACCTGAACGCCTCCCTGGCCAGCCTCATCGCCCGGGCCAACACCCCTCTCCGGGTCATGCAGTCCCTGGGGGAGATCGCCCGGGGCCGGGTGGTGGTGCCCCCCGGCCAGGACATCCTGGCCTCCCGCACCCTCCTCCTGCAGGTGCGGGTCGTTCCTCTGGGCTATCTCAGGGAGATAACCTTGGACATCGGCTTTGAGAATCCCTTCCTGGCCCAGGCGTGAGGAGGTAAAACATGCCCATCAACGGCCGCTACTATGACTGGGAGCACATCAGCATCCAGGTGAAGGGCGTGCCCCTGGCCGACGTCCTCTCCATTGACTACGAGGACTCGGAGAAGGTCAACGCCATCTTCGGCAAGGGGCGCACGCCCAGGGGCTACACCAAGGGGAACTGGGAGGGCTCGGGGAAGCTCACCCTCCTCCGCGAGGAGTACGACCGCCTCCGGGCCGCCGCCCCCGAGGGGAACGTCTTCAAGCTGGAGCCCTTTGACATCGTGGTCTCCTACGACAAGGGGACGGCGACCGTCACCGACACCCTCACAGACTGCCTCTTCACCAAGCGCTCCTTCGGCGGCGTGGAGCAGGACACCGAGAAGGTCACGGTGGAGCTGGAGTTCACCATCCTGGGCGGCGTGGAACACAGCTAGGGGTGAGGGATGGAGAAAAAGCCCTTCTACACGCTTGAGCACGGGGGCCGGCGCTTCGGCTTCAAGCGCCCCACCGTGGACCAGATCAACCGCCTCACCGCCCGCATCTCCCGGGTCCCGGTGAGCGCCGCCATTGAGTTCACCGCCGAGCTCGCCGAGGAGCCCGAGGCCTGGAAGGCCCTCCTGGAGGAGAAGCCCGGCCTCGCCCTCCAGGCGGCGAACGGGATCCTGGAGCTTTTGGGTTTCCCGACCGCCTGAGGAGCCTGGACGCCGACCTCCCGCCCATCGCCCAGCTCCAGGCCCTCATCCGCCACTGGCTTCACCGCGAGCCCCCGGACGACCCCGACGCCTTCCTAGAGCTCGCCCACCAGGCCGTCTGGTTGGAGAAGCGCTACCTCCAGGCCAAGACCCCCGGGTAAAGGCCCGGGGGTTTCACGTGACATCCTCCCCCGGATAAATCCGGGGGCATCCCTTTTAGGATACGCGCAAGAGGCAACCCTTGCGCTTCGGTTCGTGGACTCCGTGCCATCCCAACTGGAACGACCGGACCACGGGCCGTGCCACACGGCCACTACTCCCCTTGACGGGAGATACCTGGAAAGCCCGCTCGTAGATGTTCAGGGCCCCGTTGACATCCGCTTGCGCCTTCCAGCCGCA
>Ga0079997_134525_pt1 | contig 27208 bp, 23 predicted proteins | sample PerSpoCPS_CMetaG_FD_69200 | JGI IMG/M metagenome (GOLD analysis project Ga0079997, IMG submission 69200) | Archaeal communities from Yellowstone National Park, Wyoming, USA - Perpetual Spouter C (PS_C) MetaG (SPADES assembly) (version 2) | ecosystem: Environmental > Aquatic > Thermal springs >... | reverse complement strand
CAGGTCCGCATGGAACTTTCAATTCCCTTTATGGGATTCTTATATTATATCCATTTTTAGCTGAATCCCATAAAGGGAATTGAAAGGGTGGGATTTTAGACCATGCGTAAAATGGATATAATATAAGAATCCCATAAAGGGAATTGAAAGTTCCATGCGGAACTGTGTATCTATCTTTTAGAAAGATGAATCCCATAAAGGGAATTGAAAGTACAACTGTATAACTTAATTGACAATAGTAGTTCAGAATCCCATAAAGGGAATTGAAAGTTATACTTGGTTTTACAAAGGCAAGAGCAAATTTTATGGAATCCCATAAAGGGAATTGAAAGAAATTTAAGAAAAAAGGAATAAACTCAAATACTACCGAGAATCCCATAAAGGGAATTGAAAGTCAATAACAATTCTATCTAAAATGTCAATGAAAGTTTGTCTGAATCCCATAAAGGGAATTGAAAGAAAATCAACAAAAATTGAGAAGCAATACTATCCAATTCTGGAATCCCATAAAGGGAATTGAAAGCTTTAATTTGGAAAAGGCAAATTATATTAACATTCGTTATGAATCCCATAAAGGGAATTGAAAGTTTATAGTAAATTAAAACCATTTTACCCATTCCAACTCTTGAATCCCATAAAGGGAATTGAAAGTCTAAATTGTCAAGATAAACTTTATTTAAACGAGGTTTGAATCCCATAAAGGGAATTGAAAGAAATGTTCGTGCGTCTGTTCTTCTGGCACTATGATAGAATCCCATAAAGGGAATTGAAAGAATTAGAGAAAAAGCGAAAAATGATTCCAAATATGAGGCAGAATCCCATAAAGGGAATTGAAAGGTTAAATAGTCCATTCCGAATGGATTATCAAGACCGTCAAATCCCATAAAGGGAATTGAAAGGCGAGAGAAATGGCATGGTGGCAAATTGATGAGGAATTTGAATCCCATAAAGGGAATTGAAAGGATTATTGGCCCCCATTGTTTGCTATCAGGCCCTGCATGGAATCCCATAAAGGGAATTGAAAGCCTGTATAGTCCACAATAATAGTAATATTATAAAGAAGGAATCCCATAAAGGGAATTGAAAGTGCTACTCAAGGACCTGCACCTGCCAGCAAACCCCCAGAATCCCATAAAGGGAATTGAAAGTTTTACAAGCCAATAATCAAGTTTCTTTAATTCCTCTTCAGAATCCCATAAAGGGAATTGAAAGCTAATTCGGCAATTGGTACATTTAATATATCTGCAGGAGGAATCCCATAAAGGGAATTGAAAGTAGATAAAGCAGATTGGATACAAATAATAAAAGGCGAAGAATCCCATAAAGGGAATTGAAAGTAGAAAATCTAGTATCATTTCCTTATACCTTGAAGCCCAGAATCCCATAAAGGGAATTGAAAGTTTGGGTTAAACCAATTATGTCTTATTAATACATTTTTCGAATCCCATAAAGGGAATTGAAAGTTGAATAGAAAAAAGAAGAATTAACTATTTAAAAGAATTCGGAATCCCATAAAGGGAATTGAAAGAACAAGAAGAACCGCTGGAAATATGAAAAAGGATGGTAGAATCCCATAAAGGGAATTGAAAGATGTATAGAAAGAATAACTTAACCGCATTGGGGAGGGGTGAATCCCATAAAGGGAATTGAAAGTTCCAAATTGGTGATAGTGAAGTTCTGACGAAAGACTTTCTGAATCCCATAAAGGGAATTGAAAGTCATGCAACATGGAATGACGATAATAGCATGCTAAGGAATCCCATAAAGGGAATTGAAAGTAGCGGGATGTATAAATGTCCTTTTGCGTATGTTCGGAATCCCATAAAGGGAATTGAAAGGTATAAATACCGGTATTTTGGTATTTTATGCAAAAATTACCGGAATCCCATAAAGGGAATTGAAAGTATTTTTTGTGTGTGCGTGCATTATGTATTAATTAATTGAATCCCATAAAGGGAATTGAAAGATTTACTATAAATGATTGGGCTATCGCTTGTTTGCAAATGAATCCCATAAAGGGAATTGAAAGTTTACTTCCGTGAAAATAACATTTCTGTCTACATTCTGAATCCCATAAAGGGAATTGAAAGTAGTTTTCAAGGTCTTTTTGCAAATTTTACATTTTAAGAATCCCATAAAGGGAATTGAAAGTAATTTATTTATAGGGGCCCCCATTCCAAAGTCTTATCCGAATCCCATAAAGGGAATTGAAAGATTATGGAAGTGCAGAAGTTTTATTATGGGGTTCAGATGGAATCCCATAAAGGGAATTGAAAGTTCATTGCTATTGCACTATAGGCCCCACTTTTAACAAAGAATCCCATAAAGGGAATTGAAAGGAATGCCTGTTCTTTGCTTCGGTATTTTGTCCAATCTATGAATCCCATAAAGGGAATTGAAAGTCGCATAGATTGCACCGTTTGCGTCAAATTCACTTGAAGAATCCCATAAAGGGAATTGAAAGATCCAGAAGACATCATAATTAGTGGTGGAGCAGTATCAAGAATCCCATAAAGGGAATTGAAAGCTGAATTGCCTTTAATTGCTCAATCGAAAGATGACTTAAGAATCCCATAAAGGGAATTGAAAGAATACCCCTCTTTAGATGGGGATGGCTTATTAGGTTTAAACAGAATCCCATAAAGGGAATTGAAAGAAAAAGTCTTGAACAATATCTTCAATAGTGTCTTCAATTTTGAATCCCATAAAGGGAATTGAAAGGAAAATTAAAAAGAAGACTAAGGTTAAACCAATTGGAAGAATCCCATAAAGGGAATTGAAAGAGAACCTTATCGAGAAAACAATACAGCTTCTAGAAAAGCTTGGAATCCCATAAAGGGAATTGAAAGTGTTGATATTGTTATAATATAATTAATTTTTAAAGCTTGAGAATCCCATAAAGGGAATTGAAAGACAATGGTTATGGTAGCGGTGATGCTACAAGTATGGGAATCCCATAAAGGGAATTGAAAGTTTTGTATCAAATTGTCTAGATAATCCTCATTAATGAATTGAATCCCATAAAGGGAATTGAAAGTTTTCGTTTAGATGATATCGACATGCTTTAAAGAAGAATCCCATAAAGGGAATTGAAAGTTATTAGAAAAAAAAACCTAAAAAAGAAGAAGAATTCTCGGAATCCCATAAAGGGAATTGAAAGTATATAAAGCAGGAAAGAATCCTTTAGGAATCGTCGCAGAATCCCATAAAGGGAATTGAAAGACAATATGTTTTATGGATTCGCTTTTTTGAATAGGCTCTGAATCCCATAAAGGGAATTGAAAGTAAACAATTTAGCTTTTCTTATTCAATTACTTGGAATAGAATCCCATAAAGGGAATTGAAAGCATAAATACTTCTCGTCCTTCAGACGAGGATGAAAAAAGAATCCCATAAAGGGAATTGAAAGTCTCACTTTCGGTCGGGGATGCTTCACTTTCGCTTAACCGAATCCCATAAAGGGAATTGAAAGAGAAAAAAAGCTAAACCGTTTAATGTTATAAGCTATTCACTGAATCCCATAAAGGGAATTGAAAGTAGAAATATTGTTGATATTTTAAATATTAATTCTGAGAATCCCATAAAGGGAATTGAAAGCAAATACATGTTAAGTTCGGTGTTTAATTCAAAGCGAATCCCATAAAGTGAATTGAAAGTTTAGCTGAGCTTAAGCAGGCTCCTGCTACTCAAGGAGAATCCCATAAAGGGAATTGAAAGTGATATAGGGGAGTGCGGTATCCTAGATTTGCAGTTTCCGAATCCCATAAAGGGAATTGAAAGTTTATATCATCATCAACACACCAGCCTTTTTCTAAATTATGAATCCCATAAAGGGAATTGAAAGATCTTCTGTTGTACCAGTAAGACACATACCATATTTCGCCGAATCCCATAAAGGGAATTGAAAGTATTTCTTCTTCTATCTCAATCTTTTTAAAGCTAATATGAATCCCATAAAGGGAATTGAAAGAGAAATCAAAGAATGCTGGATGCATGAGTGGGCTAAAGGAATCCCATAAAGGGAATTGAAAGTGATATCTTACTAAAGTTTTTGATTTTACTCTCTTTACACGAATCCCATAAAGGGAATTGAAAGAATGATGGTTTACCTAAAATAAGTTTCATATTTGACCCAGAATCCCATAAAGGGAATTGAAAGAATAAACCTTGTTCACCTTTTTGTCTGTATGCTTTAATGAATCCCATAAAGGGAATTGAAAGAATGGCCCCCAGTCTAATTTTCCGCTGTAATTATATTGCGAATCCCATAAAGGGAATTGAAAGTTTGAATTTCCAATAATTGAAACAAAAAGTGATTTTCGAATCCCATAAAGGGAATTGAAAGTTATAAGAGCTAGCGATTTTGGATTAGATTGTATGAGAATCCCATAAAGGGAATTGAAAGCTTGGCAAATTTGAATTTGGATCCTAAAAATAAGAAAAAACGAATCCCATAAAGGGAATTGAAAGTTTACTTCCTCTACGCTTAAATCAGGCCTTATTATATGAATCCCATAAAGGGAATTGAAAGGACCTAAACGTGATAGATTTTCTGCTTGAGAAATAGGAATCCCATAAAGGGAATTGAAAGTACGAATAAGCAAGCTAACCATGATATAAAAATAAAAACGAATCCCATAAAGGGAATTGAAAGACCTTAGGCAGTTTTGCAATCTCCTCATTAACTTCTTCGAATCCCATAAAGGGAATTGAAAGAAATGAGATTGATTTTATTCCATGGGCTGAAAGTTATACGAATCCCATAAAGGGAATTGAAAGGTATTGTTTGGCGGTAGGAATATTGTTAAATATCCAGAATCCCATAAAGGGAATTGAAAGATATACAGCTGAGAACTTCCTAAAGCATGAAAGCATAATGAATCCCATAAAGGGAATTGAAAGTACTGATATCGCCGCTGCTGTTGGATTATAAAGTGTAGAATCCCATAAAGGGAATTGAAAGGAAGAAAAATTTACAGAGTTATTGGTTCGTGTTGACGTATTAGAATCCCATAAAGGGAATTGAAAGTGGCGAAGTTTGAGTAGAAGGTGTAGGCGAAAGCATGAATCCCATAAAGGGAATTGAAAGTTACTTCTACTAATTTTTGGAAAGTCTCTTCCTCCAAACAGAATCCCATAAAGGGAATTGAAAGCGAATCGATTAAGCACATGCTTATATTATATAATAATAGAATCCCATAAAGGGAATTGAAAGATATGATTTATCGATGTATCTTTTGTAGTAGATTAAAACCGAATCCCATAAAGGGAATTGAAAGAGGCTCTACCGTTTTTTGAAACAGCTGGAAAAAGACAAGTGAATCCCATAAAGGGAATTGAAAGAGATGTGGAAATGAGATTGAATATGACGCTGACGAGCCTGAATCCCATAAAGGGAATTGAAAGTCAAGCTTGGGCTTAAATTTAGTAGGAGCATATTTGGAATCCCATAAAGGGAATTGAAAGTAAATGTCTTTTATTATACCGCATTTTGAACATTTTCCGAATCCCATAAAGGGAATTGAAAGTAGGCGATGGCTACCATATCGTGCTTTGCAAATTTACATTAGAATCCCATAAAGGGAATTGAAAGTCGTTTTTATCTAATTGGATTGCATAATAGTTTGCTTTTTGAATCCCATAAAGGGAATTGAAAGAGGAAAACTATATTTTCCTCAAAAGTTATGACTTGATGAATCCCATAAAGGGAATTGAAAGTTATTTTAAAAAGACCACTTTGGTTTGCATAAGAAGGTAGAATCCCATAAAGGGAATTGAAAGGTAACAAGCCAAAGCTCTTTGCCTTCAATTTTCTTCTTGAATCCCATAAAGGGAATTGAAAGCTTTAGGCCATTCCATGATAATTTGGCCGGCCGCCGGAATCCCATAAAGGGAATTGAAAGTGCATATACCCCCTATATATACGCTTTAATTTATCTTGAATCCCATAAAGGGAATTGAAAGAGCTCAGTTTTTTGATCAATATCCAAAATGATTTTTTTGAATCCCATAAAGGGAATTGAAAGTGATTAAGAATGCTTCTGCAATTGCAAAGGTAGTTTCTCAGAATCCCATAAAGGGAATTGAAAGTACGAAATGCTTCAAAAGAAATCTGTCATAGAAGGCTGCGAATCCCATAAAGGGAATTGAAAGTTATTATTTTCTTCCATAACTATATTTAATATTTTTTGGAATCCCATAAAGGGAATTGAAAGATCATATTTTTTAATGCATCCATTAATGCACCTGTTGCTGAATCCCATAAAGGGAATTGAAAGTATAGAATGTTGCATCTAAATAACCTTCAAATTCTGAGAATCCCATAAAGGGAATTGAAAGTATAAAATCTAAGTTGAGTATGCTTAACAATATAATATTCGAATCCCATAAAGGGAATTGAAAGGGTATTTCGTCGTGGCTAGTTAAAAAATTGTTTAAATGAATCCCATAAAGGGAATTGAAAGAAATTTTTGTTAAAGATATGCTTGTAATAATCTGCGTAGAATCCCATAAAGGGAATTGAAAGGTAAGGATTTTGAAGTAAGATAATTTTGAAAAACTAGTCTGAATCCCATAAAGGGAATTGAAAGTTAATTTCTCATTATAAATGTGGGAATTGCGGGTTTTGAATCCCATAAAGGGAATTGAAAGAATCTGAGGAGGTTTATAAAATTTTAATGCTGAAGCTTGAATCCCATAAAGGGAATTGAAAGTTGGATTGAACAGTAAATTCCGCATTTTCATATGGTATGAATCCCATAAAGGGAATTGAAAGGATAACTACGCTAAAGGAATATTAGATTATACAGGTGAGAATCCCATAAAGGGAATTGAAAGTTACTTTAAGTTTAGACAATCAAGTAAAAGTTCAGAGAATCCCATAAAGGGAATTGAAAGATTAAATTGAGATTCATTTATTATTTCAGAACGATGCTGAATCCCATAAAGGGAATTGAAAGTTATTCCTTTGCTTAATCCAAAGCTACCCAATATGAAAGGAATCCCATAAAGGGAATTGAAAGCGAGTAAAAAAGACATAATCGAAAGGATAACTATAAGGGAATCCCATAAAGGGAATTGAAAGATATCTTACTTCAATGAGCCATATGTTATAATGAAGCTCAGAATCCCATAAAGGGAATTGAAAGGCAGAGATAATAGGCAAAACGCTAATAATATATCTTCCAGGAATCCCATAAAGGGAATTGAAAGATGATATGGGGCGCTATCACGGGCTTAGTGGCCATACTAAGAATCCCATAAAGGGAATTGAAAGTACTATTTGAGATATTTCCAATTCCTTTTCCTTCAATTGAATCCCATAAAGGGAATTGAAAGGTAATATTGTAAGCAAATATTGACAAATCACTTGTTGCGAATCCCATAAAGGGAATTGAAAGGTATTAGTTACTTTTAATGATAATTGCGGAAGAAGTGGTACGAATCCCATAAAGGGAATTGAAAGTAGTTTCTCTGTTAAGTCTTCTATTCTTATCAAACCCTTGAATCCCATAAAGGGAATTGAAAGTAGGCGGTGCGGCAACAGGTATACTGGGATACGCTATAGCGAATCCCATAAAGGGAATTGAAAGTGGAAGAATGCAACACAATTATAGAGAGCATAAGAAGTTGAATCCCATAAAGGGAATTGAAAGATTTCTTTTTTTTTGCTTTTTTGCTGAACAGACTAGACTATGAATCCCATAAAGGGAATTGAAAGTTAATACCCTCGGCACTCATGGATCCTTAACAGGTTCAAGAATCCCATAAAGGGAATTGAAAGATCAAATTGAGATTTATTTATGATTTTAGAACAATGGAATCCCATAAAGGGAATTGAAAGTGCAAGCTTTTCAAGATCATCATACATCCTCACAACTTCGAATCCCATAAAGGGAATTGAAAGGGGCTTTCCTACATATTTTGTTTCTCGTTCTGTTTTGAATCCCATAAAGGGAATTGAAAGAAGCTCAACATTATAAACGAAAGCATATGTAGCAACTAGAATCCCATAAAGGGAATTGAAAGTGCCTTCTTGAAGCTCTTTAATCTTTCTTCAATCTCAGCGAATCCCATAAAGGGAATTGAAAGAATAAATGAGCAAGATGAAAAAAGCGAAATAATTGGAATCCCATAAAGGGAATTGAAAGATCTCATCACTGAATTTATCAAAATTATTATCATTTATGAATCCCATAAAGGGAATTGAAAGTTCGATGCGGGTGCTACAACGACATTAGCACCGAAGGTGAATCCCATAAAGGGAATTGAAAGGTCTGCTTTTTTGAAGCTAGGTTTGGATTGTAGTATTGGAATCCCATAAAGGGAATTGAAAGTTATGCAGATTTAGATGTGCGCTCATATTTTATCAAGAATCCCATAAAGGGAATTGAAAGTAATGTTGGTTTAAGTATATCGAATTCGAATTTTACGGAATCCCATAAAGGGAATTGAAAGATTGTAAATTCTGCATTTTCATATGGTATTCCTCCAAAAGAATCCCATAAAGGGAATTGAAAGGGAATATCTCCTTCGTAGCTTATATGTTGCCTTACTATCTGGAATCCCATAAAGGGAATTGAAAGAAGATGTGGAGGAACTGCGTTCAGAATAAACAATTGTATGGAATCCCATAAAGGGAATTGAAAGACTAGACTATTCGCAAAGTTAAGCAATTTTTCATAGCGTTGAATCCCATAAAGGGAATTGAAAGAGGATATGCGTTTTGGATTGATAGCTTACATGCTAATGGAATCCCATAAAGGGAATTGAAAGAGATGCTTATCAAAAATTAGTCGCTACGACAAATCCAAGAATCCCATAAAGGGAATTGAAAGTTCATTATAAACCACTCTGTAAGGGCTTCAGTTTTTTCGGAATCCCATAAAGGGAATTGAAAGATACTCCAACTTATAACGCTTTATTACCCAGCTTACCGAAGAATCCCATAAAGGGAATTGAAAGTTATTCCTTTGCTTAATCCAAAGCTACCCAATATGAAAGTGAATCCCATAAAGGGAATTGAAAGAATTCGTTTTGCTAAATTACCATTTTTGTAGCATACAAAGAATCCCATAAAGGGAATTGAAAGACCGAAATATCGAATGAACCTTGTTTTTTTGCCTGTTGAATCCCATAAAGGGAATTGAAAGCGTTAACCATACATATAACATATATCCCAAAAGATAGAATCCCATAAAGGGAATTGAAAGTAATATTCCTCAACTCAATAGGTTTTTCAAGCACCTGGAATCCCATAAAGGGAATTGAAAGACAATTAATGCTGATCTACTCGTACTAATTACTCTTACTGAATCCCATAAAGGGAATTGAAAGTTATCTGCTAAAAATCCAATATATACGAATCTACCTCCAGAATCCCATAAAGGGAATTGAAAGCCACTACAAAAAAAGGAAAAAATAATTCGAAATTCGAATCCCATAAAGGGAATTGAAAGAAGCATAGTAGTAGAGACTCCTCAAGCAATTAAATTAAGAATCCCATAAAGGGAATTGAAAGTATAATGAAAAATGGAAATTCAAAACAACTGTGATTTAAGAATCCCATAAAGGGAATTGAAAGCAAATACTGAGGTGAAACTACATGATAAATATGGAACAAGGGAATCCCATAAAGGGAATTGAAAGAGGAATTTCTGCAGTAAGTATTCTATTAACTACTTCAGAATCCCATAAAGGGAATTGAAAGAGCCTATAATAATTTTATTTGCTTTTCTATTACAGTTTGAATCCCATAAAGGGAATTGAAAGGTATTTAGTAAAAATCTCATCCAGCTTGGCTGTAGAGGAATCCCATAAAGGGAATTGAAAGTACCGTATTCCTCAAATACCTTTTCCAAAAATTCAATGAATCCCATAAAGGGAATTGAAAGAAGCTGAACTATTTTTGATTTATCCTGAATACATTGTCGAATCCCATAAAGGGAATTGAAAGGGCATAGTAAACATTGTTGATACATCAATTTCGTATTCTGAATCCCATAAAGGGAATTGAAAGTTAAAGTCATTTACAATACCAAAAAGTGTTATTTGGTCTTTGAATCCCATAAAGGGAATTGAAAGTATAATAAAGACAATACAGCTAATATATATCCAACATTGAATCCCATAAAGGGAATTGAAAGTACTTGATTTGTGAAATATGCAGAAAAAGAAAAGTAAGAATCCCATAAAGGGAATTGAAAGTTAAGACGAACATAGTAGAAAAGAAAAGAGCTCGCAAATGAATCCCATAAAGGGAATTGAAAGTTAAAGTCATTTACAATACCAAAAAGTGTTATTTGGTCAATCCCATAAAGGGAATTGAAAGAGAAAAACTCACTAAAACGAAAAAGAATATTATAAGTATAAGAATCCCATAAAGGGAATTGAAAGCTTTAAATCACTACCTTGTATATAGTTAAATATTTCTACAGAATCCCATAAAGGGAATTGAAAGTATTTGAATGTCCACACTATCATCAACGTTTTCGTTCCCGAATCCCATAAAGGGAATTGAAAGTTAACTGTTCTTTATTCTCCGGTCCAAACAATAAATGCCGAATCCCATAAAGGGAATTGAAAGTCCATTTTTCATTTACCTAAATAGTGCGGCCATTAAAAGGAATCCCATAAAGGGAATTGAAAGATAACCAAAGTTTTGAAGCAAAGATAATTAAAGGAGAAGAGAATCCCATAAAGGGAATTGAAAGTTATTCTTTCAATGAATATACTATCTAAATTTGGAAGAATCCCATAAAGGGAATTGAAAGTTTTTAGTAACCTTTTTAAAAGACTGACCAGCACCAAAAGAATCCCATAAAGGGAATTGAAAGGAAAGTAAAACACTACATTCTTTCATGCGAAGCACTAGGAATCCCATAAAGGGAATTGAAAGTCTTCTTCCAAATTTCTATATCGATAATCAAATTCATCGGAATCCCATAAAGGGAATTGAAAGTGATTGGTCCTCCAGGTATCGGTAAAACTGAAATACGAATCCCATAAAGGGAATTGAAAGGAAAATAAGTTGCATTTGTTGAAGATGGAGAAAGATTGAATCCCATAAAGGGAATTGAAAGTTAATCCATGAATGGGTTATATCGATAGAGCTTCTTTGAATCCCATAAAGGGAATTGAAAGAATATTCGGAGCAGGAGGTTATTTGTATCGATTAGGTAGAATCCCATAAAGGGAATTGAAAGTGTTCATTGTTTCAGTTAAGAAAACTTGAATGTCGAATCCCATAAAGGGAATTGAAAGTTGAATGAAAATGTAAGCCTTATAGTAACTTTATCCATAGGTGAATCCCATAAAGGGAATTGAAAGATTCGGTGGTCCCATGGGGCAAGTCGGCCAATACTTTGGAATCCCATAAAGGGAATTGAAAGGGCCGGCCTTCGTGGTTTTTCAGGTTTTTAAAAACCGCGAATCCCATAAAGGGAATTGAAAGTCTTTGGAAGTTCTATTCTGACGATGAATACTATTATCTGAATCCCATAAAGGGAATTGAAAGTTATATTCAAGTCTTGCTTGAAAATATGAAACTGAAATCGAATCCCATAAAGGGAATTGAAAGATCATAGCATTTATATAGCTCCGCAGTAGCTTTATTAAGGAATCCCATAAAGGGAATTGAAAGTTTTTTGTGAGGGGGCGCTACTCCCCTCTAATGCGCCAAGAATCCCATAAAGGGAATTGAAAGTTCAGCTTTCACAATGCCAATAAACTATGCAGGTGGTCGAATCCCATAAAGGGAATTGAAAGCAACAATAAACAATTTTGAAATAGGAATCGATTTTTCTTCGAATCCCATAAAGGGAATTGAAAGTAAAATAGGAGTCCTATACAATCATTCATAATATATACGAATCCCATAAAGGGAATTGAAAGAATTTCAAAAAAGCGAAGTTTTTAAATAAAATATTTAATTGAATCCCATAAAGGGAATTGAAAGATTATAGTAAATTGATTGACGTATCCATGTTCTTTTAACCGAATCCCATAAAGGGAATTGAAAGTGTATGGAATAAAGGTTTAGAAGGAAGATCAGCGTAGAATCCCATAAAGGGAATTGAAAGTAGACGTTGGTTACCTTATCGTGCTTTGCAAATTTACATGAATCCCATAAAGGGAATTGAAAGTTTCTGGAATTATACTTGGATTAATAGCATGGAAAAGAATCCCATAAAGGGAATTGAAAGCTGTAGCAGGAGGTATAGGATACTTAATTTATAGAGCATAGAATCCCATAAAGGGAATTGAAAGTAGATCGTATTGATACAGACCACCTGCATAGTTTATTGGAATCCCATAAAGGGAATTGAAAGATCTAAGGAGAAGAATACATACTGAATAAACTAAACATGAATCCCATAAAGGGAATTGAAAGTGTTTTTAGGAAAACAAACGGCCTCTATCCTTCAAGATGAATCCCATAAAGGGAATTGAAAGGATCTTTACGGAAATAATGGATGAATTTGATATTAGCGAATCCCATAAAGGGAATTGAAAGACCATTCATCATAAGATACCCATTTCAAAAATTCCGAAGAATCCCATAAAGGGAATTGAAAGCCCAACGTCATCAATGCACCAATTCCAATTAAGCTGTAGAATCCCATAAAGGGAATTGAAAGAATGAATTTATATTAGGATACCATGTATCACGAATTAAGAATCCCATAAAGGGAATTGAAAGATATAATTTTGGATTTAATTTACCTATTGCACCGCCTAATGGAATCCCATAAAGGGAATTGAAAGATAGTCATTAGCTTGGAGCAGAACCTTGCAAAGACGAATCCCATAAAGGGAATTGAAAGTTCACTAGAATACATTTGAATAACTTCATCATAGTATATGAATCCCATAAAGGGAATTGAAAGTTTAAACATGTATGACATACAGAAAATAACTAATTGGATAGAATCCCATAAAGGGAATTGAAAGTAGGAATAAAAAATTCTGCACATTCTTGACATAGCACTTGAATCCCATAAAGGGAATTGAAAGTTGGATATTACCAACATACAAATGTTCATTTTGGGTGCATGAATCCCATAAAGGGAATTGAAAGGACAAAAAGGTATACATCACTCCGCCATTAAGCATAGAATCCCATAAAGGGAATTGAAAGTGCAATAATAAGAATATAACAGGCGATTTGTATTACACGGAATCCCATAAAGGGAATTGAAAGATTTCCATTGTTTTGGGAATTCATAGTTATTATTTTCGGAATCCCATAAAGGGAATTGAAAGCATTTCTTTGGTATCAGCCAATAAGTGGTGCAGGTTTAGCTGAATCCCATAAAGGGAATTGAAAGAATTCTTCCCAGCAAATTATACAGCTATATACATACACTGAATCCCATAAAGGGAATTGAAAGTCGAATGCATATTCTGAATCAGTACATATTAATAAATCCGAATCCCATAAAGGGAATTGAAAGTAAGAAAGTATTAGGTAGAAACACTCTAACCGCTGCAATTGAATCCCATAAAGGGAATTGAAAGTAAGTATAAATAACCAGTAAGAATTTTTAAATAAATAATGAATCCCATAAAGGGAATTGAAAGTTTATCCTATTTTCTTTTAGCTTTTACGATGTCGTAGAATCCCATAAAGGGAATTGAAAGTATCCTTCTTCTCCGCCAAGCTTTTGTCAACATTCTCTATAACGCTTCTTTATTTTTTGAATTGAGAAATGAGCAGTTAAAGGGAAACTGATATTTTCATTAATTGAAACGAAAAGATGCGATAAATATATTTAACCCCTCCCAAACAAGGAATTTTTTCAACAGATTGAAAAAGTTGCTCGATTTTCAAAGTAAACTAAATAGCGTTATATTACGTTTAATGAATTTTCCATCTGATATTAGGTTATAAGATAAAAAACATGAAAACTCTTTAGCTTTATATGTGAATAGAATATTTTGTTTCAAAGGCAAGAAATATCGACCTAAATTAAATTTTTAAGTGTATAAAAATTTAAAGTATATGCTTGGCAAATATTCTGCGCATGATATTCTCTTGATTACTGCTATAACAAATCTGCATGTAGGGACTGGAAGAGGAGGGGAAGTTGTAGATTTGCCAATTCAAAGAGACAGCTATGGCTTCCCTACAATTTATTCTTCGAGCTTAAAAGGAGCCATAAAAAGTTATATTTATAATAAGCTAAATAAATTTACTGAAATATTGTTCGGACCTGATGGAAGCGGTGAGTTTGCTTCGCCTGTAGCTTTAACTGATGCTTATTTGCTAGCCTTTCCTGCAAGAAGTCTGAAAGGTGTTTATTGTTATCTTACTTGCCCTTTACTTTTGAAGAGATTTAAAGAATATGCAGATATGATAGGATATAAATTTGAAAATGAAATTGAAATTTTATTAGAGAAACCACAAGTTAATATCTGCGATAATCCTCAAAACATTTCTATCGGTGAAAAAGCAGTAATAAATGAGGAATTAGTTTTAGAAAATTTAAATATAAACAAGGGAGTTGCAAAATTGAAGGAAATATTAGCATTAGATAAAGAATTAGTAATTATATGTGATGACGAATGTTTAAAACAAGTTGATCGCTCATTAATAAGATTGACAAGAGTTAGATTAAATAGAAGTTCAAAGACTGTTGAGCATGGTCCTTGGACTGAAGAATATGTTTCTTCCAAAACTACTTTCTTTTCAACAATATATTATTCAAAACCGCCTAACTCAGTTTTAGATAAATATGAAAAAGACGAAAGTCTAAAAATTTTAAAAGACCAAATAATTAAAGAATTAGAAATCAAGGAGATTAAGGATATAGATGAAACTAAGATAAGAAACTATTTAGAAAAGAATTTAAAGCTCCTAGTTATCGGTGGACATGAAACGATAGGAAGCGGAATTGTGAAATTAAATTTCCTTAAACCTCAGACAGCTCAGCCATCACAGATAAAGGGAGGTTAAGTTAAATATGAGTAAAGAAGGTTTTAAACCTGAAGAAGATCCGATAAAAGTCTCGATTGATCTTTTTGATAGTATTTATGGGTCAATCTTCAAGAAACTTAAAGAAATTCCAGAAATTAAAGAAGTTACAAATATGGAAGCATCTTTAAGAGCTAGAAGCAGAGAAATGCCTTCATTAATACAAGAAATAGGATTAATAGGAGCTTTAAGCTATTGTTTCTCTAAAGGAAGTGAAGATTATAATGAAATTATAGAACTCATAAAAGGTAGAGGTAGCAAAGAACAAACTGAAGAATATATAAAAAAGATTAAAGATTATGCTGAAAAAACAGATGCAGGATATTCCATATATCTTTATATTTTATTGAACGCTATAAATTATACTGGAATTTTAAACGTCGACGTCAATAAACCTTATGATGCAATAAAAGCATTAAGTATGAATATAAACAAAACAAGGATTATTGAACGTATGATTATGCCTTATTTATTACAAATTAAAAGATTATGTGAAGGTATGCTAAGAAGTAAATAATCATGGAGGAAAACACAAATTGGTCTTTGATTCAGGAAAAAGTAAAAGAAAAGAACTGGTTATTTACAATTCGTTTTACGAATTCATCTTATCTTAGGGTAGGGGGATATAATGCGAGACCTTATTCAATTGAGCTTAACGTATATGAAAAGGTTCGTAGTTCTAAAATTAAAGGCTTCCTTAGATGGTGGACTCGAGTACTAACTCTAGGACAGAATCCTAGCCTGACTAATTATAAGGATGCAGATGAAGAAATAAGCAAATATGTTGGTTCGGAGAAAAAAGAGTTTGGTCAGTCTAAATTCTTTTTAGATATAAAGTATGAAATAAATAAAAAAGCTATAGAAGAATTTAGAAATAGAATACCAGAAATAATAGATTATATTACCAATAAGAAAAAAATAGGAAATGAACAATTAAGAGATTTAGGTGATGTAGCAAGAATAAAACTTATTTCGTTAGAAAGAAAAGAAGAAAAAGATAATCCTGATAAGTATATAAAGCGATTAATAGAAGAATTATCTTTATATCCTCCTTATTCTATAACCGTTACACTTTCTGTCTATACTCATAAATCAGACTTCACGCACATACTAGCATCAGGGTTAATAAATTTATTGGGTTCAGCAATATTAATGCTAATCTTTTCAGGTTTTTCTGCTTTTTCTGCAAGGGGATTTGCAGGATGTAAGTTATTAGATATAAACATTAATCCTAAATTGAATGATATAATAAAAAGTGATTTATTAAAAAATATTTATAATATTTGCAAAGAAATAATAAATTCAAGAGATAAAAAAGTCTTGGAAGAAAATATTAAAAAACTAATAAAAAGTTTAAATATTAAAGAATTAAAAAGTATACCTAATGTTCCAACTTTAGATTCGTCTTTTAAATATTTTCAGTTTAGAGTATTTGAAGTTAAACAGAATTATTCCACTGAAAGAATACTGAAGATAATTAATGAAAGTGTAATGAAAGCTACTTGGAAGCGGCTAGCTAGACCAGATAATAGAGAAGCTATTAAAATTCCAGGCGAAGGGTATCATACATGGATATTAGGTCTACCAAGAACACAGCGAAATACAGGTTATATTGTATTCAGAAAGGGTGAGAAGAAAGAAGCATTTAGAAGAAAGTCTGCTATTGGAATTAATATTTTTGAAAATAATAATAAGAAATTCGTCATATTACATGGCTTTATATCGAATGATTGGCCAGTTATTACAAAAGATAAACAAGGTAAAGAATTGATTTTAAAACATCTTTCTTCTATACATAAAAAAGGAGAAAAAGAAATTATTGAAAAAGAAATTACTAAAATAATGAATGTCTCTAGCAATTCAGAGGCTGTACATATAGCCTTCGATCAAGCTTTTAGATACATAGAAATGAAATTAAAAGAAGTTGAAGGTGGACGGTAAAATGAAATTTAAATATTACTTATCTGGGTGCGAATTCGATTTTAAAGATACTGATGCCTTAAATCTATTATCTCTCTCGATAACTCATGGCTCCTATATAATTGCTGAAAAAAGTTCTTCAAAAGAGAAACAAATAACAGAAAAAAGAGAAGAAATAGATTACGAAACAATGGAAAAAGAGCTTTTAGAATTCTTAGTTAAGAATTCTTCATATTATTTCAGATCAAAAAAGGAAGAAATAAAACAGTATTTGAATAGTTTAAAACAAGCTCTTACTGAATATATAGGTAACAGAGGAATAATTAGAGAAATTGAGATGAAATTAACTTATAGAGGTTCCTTTGGTGTTAGTTCAACTTTTGGCCAAATTCCTTTTGAAGTAGGCCTTTACATTCATCCTTATTTTAATGTGCCTTACATTCCTGCTTCAAGTATAAAAGGAGCTATAAGAAGTGCTTACTATTATTACTTGGTTAACCATGAAAATGAAAATCCCAAAAAAGCAGATAATGAATGTAACAGGTTGTTTGGTGATAGCAACTTTGCAGGTTTGGTAGGATTTACAGATGCATTTCCTATTCAAGAAGGTGAAAAAGAGAAAGGAGAAAATGGTTATATTTTGTATCCTGATATCATTAATCCTCACTATAAAGATGCAAGGAATGAAATGGAAGTTGAACCTAAACCAATAGTCTTTTTGACAGTTGCACCTGGTACCATTTTCAAATTTTACATGTATGTAATTAAAGAAAGAGATAAAGAAAAAAGAAAGATTGAAATCGATGCAAAAAAGGATTTGGTAGAAAAGCCTATTCCGGATATGGAAAAGCTAGGTAAATTAGACTTAGCTTTATTGTATGGTTTATCTATGGGTATAGGAGCCAAGACTGCTTTAGGTTATTCACAATTCGTGGTGGTAACCTATGAGTAAAGAAGATCTTTGGCTATATAAAACAGCAGCATTACTACATGATCCTCCAGATAAAGCTTGGGTGATAACACGTAAGATTTCAGTTCCAGAAGTTTTAAGAAAACATGATAAATCAATTAAAGCACATGAAGATAGAGCTTGGCAACTTGGAACAAAAATTCTTAGAGGTACTGTCCTAGAAAGAACAGTAGCAGACTACAATTTGTATCTATTTTCAGATAAAATAAGACACTCTGATCATTTTGCTTCAGGTGTGGACAGACAATTATTATATTCGATTATTCCAGAAGAAAAATTACATGAAGTTGAGACAAAACCTGAGAATACAGAGCTTTGGAATTTTAAAAACATATTTGATCCATCCATAAAGGTTCCAAAGGAGGTTGATAAGTTAATCCCTCCTGAGGATAAATTAAATTATTTTCTAAATGATTTAAACAACATTTTAAAAGAAATAAAAAATTCTAAGACAGCTTATTTTCTCTTCTTTGCCCTTTATGAACTTGCATGGATGTATTATGACCTGCCTATAAGTCCAGCAGATATTAGAATACCTACCCACTCGGTTTTCGACCATAATTATGCAACTGCCACGGCAGTAAATCTCTTTATAGGAGCGCAAAGCGAAATGCCTGAAGGTTTAGTGATCACTATTGATATACCTGCTGTTCAAGAATATATAAGCGCTTCGAGGAAGTTAAGAGATTTAAGAATATCAAGCTATTTGATTTCTTTGGTTGCATGGAAAACTGTTGAAAAATTCGTTGATTTATATGGTCCTGATATTTTGATACTTCCTACTGCGAGATTTAATCCTTTCTTCTATACTTATCTTTTAGGAATTCTTAAAAAAGAAGATAAAGGTGTAAAAAAACTTGAAGAAATATTCAAATTCTTGAAACTAAACATAAACGTAGCTGATAAACCAAGCAAGATAGAAATTGTAAGTGAAGGTAAGTTTCCAAGATTTAGTGTAATGCCTCCGACAATTACTTTTGTTCTGCCGCCGATACAATATTTGACAACAGATGAAGAATTTATCCAATTAATGAAAGAATATGGAATAAATGAATTAAATAGAGAGAAATTAAAAGAACTCATTAAAAAGATATTTGAAAATACATGGTTAAAAATATACAAAATCATAAAAGAAAATATAAATAAAATAACAAATGAAAAATACAAATTACTAAAAGATATAATTAATAAGCTAGACAATATAAAGGATAAGTTTAATTTTGAAACATCACCATTTGATTTAAGAATTGTAATTATTGATATTAAAGATGATATAACAAGTAAAGGTATTTCTGATTATCTGAAAATATACGGAACAATTTTTGATGAAATAAATATAGAATTATCAAAATTTAAACATTTAAGAGTTGATCCATTTGGTAAAATAAATCTAACGGAATTAACCACAAAAATATATAAAGGTGAAGATGAATACAGAAATCTTCTTCCTTCAGAAAGAACTTTTGATTATTGTACTGTGTGTGGAAAGTTACCAGCGATATTAAATGTTTCAGATAAGAAAGTTGTCATGTATAACTTACCAGGATTAGAAATTAAATTAGATGAAATTTTTGAACCTTATTTCGCTGAGAGTGAAAAGTTCTGTCCTTATTGTTTAATAAAAAGGATTATTACTATTCCTATAGAATTAGATAAGAAAAGAACTATAGCTGAAATTATTTTAAATGAATTTTTCAATTACTTGGGGTATGAATTTGAAATAGAAGTTCCTTCTTTGGCGGATATTTCTACATATGAATTTAAAGAAAAGATATTAAACATAATACTCAGTACAATACCTAAAAAGGAAGAAAGAATGATTCTTTTAGGAAAAATTGAAGAGATCGTAAAAGAAGATATAAAAGAAGTAATAGATATAGAAAAAATTAAGTCTATTAATATTGCATGGAAGTATATAAGTAAAACTTTTGATAAAATTAAAGAAAGTAAAGAGATAGATGATAAGTCAAAATTAGTTAATATTTTCTTGCTTAGCGAATCAGAAATAATTTTCTTAAAAAATGAAGAAAGAAAGAGAAAGTGGGGGAATCTTGCAAAAACCTATGGGGTTGATATCCTCCCTGGAACATATTATGTCTTAATTAGGAGTGATGCAGACAATATGGGTAAAATAGTTTCAGGTGAAGCATTCTTACCTTTGTCTTTAGACCTAAATTATGATGAAAGAGAAAAAATTAGAAAAGATTGCTTAAAAGAATATTTGAAAAAATCCTATAATTTACAAGATATAATTGATGACAAGGAATTAGAAAATAAACTTACTATGTTAATTAATAGCATGAATATTAATTCAGTTATCAGTTTTTCATATCATTCTTCTGTGAGTAAATCTCTAATGATAAACTCTTTAATAGATAACGCAATTGTTGAAGAATTTGATGGCTTCACAATATATGCAGGCGGAGATGATCTCCTTGTAATATCTCCTGTATCTCAAGCATTAAAAATAGTAAACCTCACAAGCAAGAACTTCCAAAATGGAAACCATAATGGATTTTATCAAATTGGTACTAATTACTTCATTCCTGCTTTATTAACAGGAAGAAGCTATGTTATGTATATTGCTCATTATATGTATCCCATGTATGCAATAATAAATAGTTCAAATAGATACTTGGATGAATTTTCTAAGGAAAGTAAATGGAGCATTTCAGGAAAAGAATATGAAAGTAAATGTGGCAAGAGCGAGTCTTTAACTAAGAATTCTTTAACTTTAGTATATTCTCCAAGAGGTTCAGAAACTTACGCTGTATTACCATTATACAAGTTAGATAAGTTAAGAATGGAGAAGCAAGATGATAAAGACAAAAATAAATACGGAAATATCTTAGATATTCTAAATGAAATCATTCAGGATTTAATAAATGAAAAATATTCTACTAGATTAATATATAGCTTAATTGAAAAAGAAAATTTAAAGACTTGGGATATATTAATGACAAGACAACATCTTTTAAAAGAAGACATAATTAAAAATGTAGTAGAACGCCATATTAAAATATCTGAAGAAAAAGAAAAAAGAAGTAAAATCGAGGCTTTTGAAAAATACATTAACTTAATAAGTAATATTTATAAAAATAAAGAAGGTTTATCAAATGAATACGAAAAATGGCTTCTAACACAATTATTCAAAGCTGTTCGTGTGTATTGGGGAGGTCTAAGAGGAGTATAGTATGCTAGCCAAATTTAAAATTTTAGGTTCAATGTTTTTCAGAGGACCGGGAGAATTTGATCCAAGCTCAAGAGGAGTCTATTCAATGGGTAGAAGCTTCATATTACCAACTCCCTCCACCATTGCTGGAGTATTTGCAACACTGTTCGGTTCTAACTTTTCAGCTTCACGGGATTGGTTATCTGAATATAAAAATGCATTAGGAAACATAACTATAAGGGGACCGTGTGTGCAAATCATTAGCAAAAGTAAGGAGAATTCCGGTATCTATCTTGATTTTAGTTTCAAAAATAAACTAATTTCTTATAATATATTAAAAGAATACGCAAATAAAATCAAAAGAGTTATAGCTGAGAATAACTATGCTATTAAAGAGAAAATTTTAGATGAGCTGGATGAAGAATTGAAAAATCAAACTGTCTCTCCTAAATTACAGGAAAGAATTGGAGTGGGATTAAAAGTAAGAAAAGAAAATATCAAAGCGGTGGATGAAGATAAAGGCTTAATTTATAGTGCTCAATATGTTGACTATTCCTTTGGAAATTATTTAATGGCTGAAATTTATTACGAGATAATAGGCGATTCGAATATAAAAGTTGGTTCATATAATGCTAAATTAGGAGGAGAAGGAAGGGTTTGCCAGTTAATAATTGAAGAAGGTGGTGTAGAGAAACTCTTAGAATTAGATGAAAAGGCAAATGTATTATATGTAGCTTCTCCAGTACTTTACGATACAGGTAAAGATATTTTAGAGGTTATAAAAAGTGAACTGGGCACAGAAATTGAAATATATGGAAAAGTTTCTTTGTTAGGAGCAGGTTATAGCTTGCTAAATAAAAAAAGAAAGCCAATATATCAAGCTTTGATTCCTGGTTCTTTAATCTTCCTGAGCACCGAAAAGAATGGTCCAGAATTATACAGAAGCGGATTAGGATTTGCAAAGGAAATAGGATATGGTACAGTTATACCTCTCTACGTAAAAAATAGCATGTAAAATAAAAAATTAATCAATATTAATTTTTTATTAAACAAATTTCATTTTAATAATATGGCTAATATTTTAGTTACTTCTATGGGATTATCACCAGGTATTGTAACAGAAGGTATTGATTACGTTCAAAAGAATCTTGGTATTAAAATTGATAAAGTACTTGTAATAACGACCCAAAGAGCTCTAAATGATTACGCTAATCTTTTATTAACTTATGCAGAAACTGAAATGAGTTTTAAGAATATCGACTTCCGCTATACTCTACCTAAAGAAGATATTAAAGATTATAGAGACCAGCTTGAAATGATCGAAGTAATGCGAAAAGCTATTTTAGAAGCAGATCCTAGAGCTAATGAAGTAATCGTTAATATTGCAGGAGGAAGAAAAACTATGTCAGCAGATTTGTTACTTCTTTCGTATATGTTTAACGTGAATTATGTTATTCATGTTTTAAGTGATTCTGCAGAGGTTACATGGAGAGAAATAAGTGAAAAAGTTAAAAATAAAAGTTATGATGAACTAGAACCAGAATTAAAAGGAAAAGTTAAGAAAACTTTTCAACCTGAAGATCTAAGCGCTGTTACTTATCCGCTATTTATTTTAAAAGATAAAAATTACATGAAAGCTGTTTATCTTTATTTAAACGGTAATGCAAGATTCGTTTCTAATTTAAAATACAAAGGAAAGAGCTTAAAAGAATATGTAGATGGATATAAATTACGCGAAAATGCAGAAGCAATAAAATCGCTGATTAACTTTCTTGAAGACACGAGTCCTGAAAGAGCTCTCAAAAAAGAAAAATACGAACTTAAAAAAGGCTGGCATCCGGTGAAAGATATTGATTTTAATTTATTAAAATCATTAGTCGAGAAAATTGAAGAAATAGAGTTTGTATATAGAATCTATAATATAGACTTCAATGTAACCAGCAAAGAATGCAAAGTTCAAGAGGATGGTTATACCGATTATGATGATTTAAAAATTGTAGGATACAAAGTATTTCTAACTCTTCCGATGAAAAATAGTCATGCAATTACACTGGAACTACATACTACAGCATACACAAAAGACCAAATAGAATACGTTAAAAATTTACTAATAAATTTAAAAGAATGCAAAAAATAATGCATAAAATGAAAATTTTGAATGAAAAATAGAAAGCCTGAAATAAAGTTAGGAGAGTTCAATTATCCAGATTATGAAATTAAATTTGAATTAATAAAAACAGGCACTAAACAATATATCTTTATTTATCATAAATCAAGAAGAAAAGGTAAAATAAGGATAAAAGAAAATATTATAGAGAGTTTTGTTGCTTTTATTAGTTTTTTAAAAAATTCTATAAATTTGAATTTAAGTATTAATGATGCTAAAAAAGTTTTCTCGTCATTTAACTTTAAAATTGACTTATCTGATGAAAAAATTAACGATTTATTGGCTAGCAAACAAAATAAAAATAAGAAACCTACGCCTGTAGTAACAGTTTCTAAAACTGAAGATATTCTTGCTAAGTATTTGAAAAAGCTAAAAATACCTTTTAAAAGACAAGTTAGAATAGGTAATTATACCGTTGATTTCCTAATAGAGCCTAATATCGTTGTAGAAGTTGAAGGACTTGTGCATTATAGAAAAGACGTAATTGAGAAAGATTATAGAAGGGTTAATTATCTTGAATCCCAAGGATACATTGTTTATAGATTTTACTCTAGAAATATAAAAGAAGATCCTAAAGGTATAGCAAAAACAATCTATGAAATTTGGAAAGGAAAAACACCAACAATTCAGAGAATTCGACAATCTCTTCAAAGCAATTCCCAATTCAATACGCCTTTTAAACATGAAATTGAGAAACAAAAAGCCTTTTCATCGTCTCATTCTTATATTCTAAATCGCCTGAATGAAATTGCTAAAGATATGGAAGAGAATAGAAATATTTCTTGAGTATGAGCATTCTTATCGTTTCTGTTTGGGGTGAACCTTCAACATGGAAATTAAGAGATTATCATATAGAATTAGATTCAGAAATTGAGAGAACATCTGAGATCTCGAATGTGGATAACGAAGAAAAACCAGCTACATACCAAGCAACGAGAAGTTATAAATCAACATTAGGAGCTTTTTTGGAATGCTACAAAGATGCAAATTGCTTATTACTGGCTTCATCTACACTAGGAGATCTTCCTAAGAATAGTTATGAAGAAGTTAAGAAAAGTGCTGAGAGAAAAATAAGGGATTATTTAATGAATCAGGAATATTGCAGCGATTCTTCAAAAGTAAAGGTAGTTATTTTGCCAGGAATAGGAAGATTTGGAGAAAATTTGTTTAGAGGTACGATTAATGCTTACAGGCTTGGCGCATTTCTCGAAATACTTAATTCTTTAAAAGAAATGAAGCCTCAAGCAATAATACTGGATTTAAGCCATGGATTGAATTATATGCCAGTTTATACAAGACTGGCAACAGAAGACGCGGTGATTTCATATCTTGTTAATGAAGCGAAAGACGAGAAATTAAGATTAATCGTTTACAACTCTGAACCGGTAATAGCGAAGGAAGAAAAATCTACCACAACTCTTATTAGCATCGTAGAGAATATCTCGTTGAACAAAGATTTGGCTATTCAAGCCTTATATACCAAAATTGCATCATTTTCAACCTCAAATCCAGTAATCTTGAAGTCTCAATTCGGTAAAAGACCGCCTAAATTAGAGCATTGGAAGGATTTATGGATGAATTCCGTGAAATTTGCCAAAGCCGCTATCTACGGACTCATTCTCCCTTTAGCAGAATACATAGAGAAACTTAATGGTATGGATTTCATCAAAATGGAATATGAAATAAGAAAATTTGCTTATTTAGAAAAGGCCGAAGACTTTGTAGAAAGAAATGAAAGAGAAGTAAAATATTTATTTTCTCCTAATTCTAATTTAGGTTTAATCTTTGAAATTGCCAAGAAAGCTAGAAGTTTAAAAGAAGAATACAAACAAATATCAGAACGTGTTGAAGGAGGCTTTGATCTTGATTATTTGAAAAGATTAAGCGAGCTAATATTATATGGCCCTGGAAAAGAAATAGCCAAAAACGAACTCAATCAACTTACAATGAGAGTTAAACTTGCAAGATACATGAATCAAGAAACAAGTAAGTGGATGCTTTATGCAGCATATATCGAATTTGGAAATCAAAGAATTGATGAAAAACCTTTAATAGTTTTGTATGAAAATGAAGCAAAAAGAAAAGAATTAGAAAGAATTGATGTAGGAAAATTTAAGAAAATTTCAGAATTCGAAAAGATTGATAAGAGCTCGATTATCTTAGAACAAAGGAATTTAGTAGCGCATGCAGGATTGGAGAAAAATGTGACATTAATACTAGATAAAGCTGATAAAATATTTATAAAATATAATGAAGAAATGAGAACAAAAATAGATAGCGTTTTACAATCTTTATTGAATTGAAAAGTGTTTTAAATTAGATTCTAAAATTCAATATTTCCAATTCTAAAAAGAAACAATGAATCCCTCTAATTAACTAACCTTAACGAACTTACTAAAGGTTTTATATTAATCATTTATTACTATTTAAGAGAATAAGTATTAACAAAACTAGTGGTAGAATGAATTTAAGCTTTAGGAAAATTATTCTAGTATGAAGAATTTTCATGTTATTTCGACAGGTACTTCTATATTAGCTAATTTTTCAAGAGAAGCGAATAAAGAAAGAAAGTTCAAAGATGTTCACGATAAATATTTAATGAAAGATTGGGCAACATTAAATCCTAATGACCAAAGGCAAAAAGATATTGAAGCATACATTCCTGAAGGAAATGAAGTTCATGAAACTCTTTATGAATTCATTAAAAAAGATCCCAAATCTGCTTCAGCTGAACTGAATTCATTTTTAAGCTTTATTAAAGAATATGGACAAAGCAAAGATTCAATAGAATTAGCTCTTTATTGTACAGACACCGCGAATAATAGACTTTGTGCTCAGCTTGTTTATGAATATTTACAAGAAGAAGGTTTCAGAATGGTTGGCGAACCTATTAAAATAAAAGGGATAAGCGCATTGAGAGATTTCGAATCTGGCTTATTAGAAATTCTCGATAAGGTAGTTAGAATAATAGTTGATAAGTCAAAGCAAGGCTACGATATTTTTATCTCGGCTACAGCTGGATTCAAGCCCGAAACTACTTTCTTCGTTATTGCAGCTTCTTTATGTTCTTTGAAGTCTCCTACCGTTTATTACATACATGAAAGCTTCAAAAGCATAGTAACTTTGCCTTTGCTACCTTTGCAAGTTCCTGAAGAATATTTGAAAATAGCTGAAGAATTTAAAGAGCCAAAGCATCAAAATGAAGTTTTAGATATTCTAAATAAAAAATTCAATCGAGGATATGATTACTTCGTATATTTGTTGAATAATAGAATATTAGAACAAACTTCTGATTTCATGATTAAAACAAGTACATGGTTGAGGAAAATATTAGAAATAAAGAACTCTTACTAATCCCATAAAGGGAATTGAAAGTGAACTGAAAAATTTCTATATTTTGTAAGCATACTTAAAAAGCTAAAGCTTCCACGATATATTTCCAATTTAGCAAGAAATCAAAAGATTTAAAGAAATCCTTCAATTTAATTAAAGTAACTTTAGCGCTAGACCTGATCGATTTATTGCTCTCCGTTCAAAGAAAATTTTCTTTTAAAGTATTCAAGTTTTATCTTTACAAAGAATAAGGCTTTGGTTATTGTAAAATAAATAAATAGTTTAGATAAATTATTTGTTAATGTATGTGGATTCCAAAATGGCTTGGAGAAGTTTATTCTAAACTTTACGTGAACTTTGGTGTAGAACCTTTCACTTTTGAAAATGCTAAAAAAATAATTAATAAAAATAATAAATGGATAAATGTAGCCTTTAGTAAACTTCATAAGCATAGAATATTGTACATATATAAAAAATCCAAACCTAGATTATATAGAGTAATTAAGCCAGAATCATTTGTTTTAATGAGTTCAGGAAAAATAAAAAACTTGGAAAAAATTAGGCAAGAAAGATATATTCAATTAATTTACGATACTTTTTTAAATCTTTCAAAAAATTTTCGTTTAACTTCTTTATGTATATATGGTTCTGTTGCACGTGGAAAAGCTAAAT
>Ga0079997_119758_pt1 | contig 27299 bp, 26 predicted proteins | sample PerSpoCPS_CMetaG_FD_69200 | JGI IMG/M metagenome (GOLD analysis project Ga0079997, IMG submission 69200) | Archaeal communities from Yellowstone National Park, Wyoming, USA - Perpetual Spouter C (PS_C) MetaG (SPADES assembly) (version 2) | ecosystem: Environmental > Aquatic > Thermal springs >... | reverse complement strand
CAGCATGCGTCGAAATCGGCCGGGTACAGTCCGTACATCCCTGTGGGTTTCGCTCCTCCGGGTGCGTGGACGACCGCGGTCACGTGCTCCGAGTGGACGTTGGGCCTCTTCCCCTTGAAGTAGTCCTCGTCGACGATCTCCTCGGCCGTGATTATCGTGACCTTCGCGGCCCTGGCCTTGAACTCGTCCTCGTAGACGGGCCCCAGTATCTCCGCATTGCCCGAAGGATCGGCCCTGTGGCAGTGGATAACGGCGACGTCCGGCACTATAGCCCTCACGATCACTATCTCGTCATCTGTGAACGGGTCCTTGACGACCTTCCAGGTTCCGGCCCTCTCGTGGAGCTGGACGAGGTCAGAGCCCAGCACTCCCCTCACCGGCATGAAGGGGATCCCGAAGGCACCTGCCCTTATACCGGCCATGAAGGCACCGCAGGTGTCCTCGAGGAACTCGACCTCTCCCCTCTCGACGGCCCTCCTGAAGTTTACGGGGATGCCGAACCACTCGAGCGAGACCATTGCGGCCCTGACGCGCTTCACCATTCCCTTCTTCACCATGTACTCCAACCCCACACCTGGCTCCCTGTCGACGAAGCCGAGGTTCCTGACGCCTGCCCTCTCCAGAGCGAAGATGAAGGCCATCGGGTTCCTGTAGAAGGAGATCCCGCTGATGGTGATCGTCTGCCCCTCCCTGACCAGAGCGACGGCCTCCTCCATGCTGACCAGCTTGTCCGGCATCGCTCGAATGAAATGCGCGGCAACGAAAAAGCTTTCGGTTCAATCGGCTCAGGCGACGACGCCCTTGGACCTGAGCGCCTGTATCTCGTCCCCCGTGTAGCCGAGCATCCGGAGCACCTCCTCGGTGTGCTGGCCGAGGAGGGGTGGAGGTGACCTGATCGGAGGCCTCTCGTCGTCGAAGAGCACGGGGAAGGCGAGCAGCGGTATCAGGCCTGCCTTCGGGTGCTCCACCTTCTGTATGAGCCCCCTCTCCTCGACGTAGGGGTCGCTCAGGGCCTGCCTCACGGACTTCACAGGGGCCACAGGCACGTCAGCCCTCTCCAAGACCTCCACCCACTCTTCCACGGTCCTCTTCAGGAAGACGGGCTCCAGAAGCGAGAGGAGATCGGCCCTGTTCCTCACCCTGTCTGCGTTGGTCCTGAACCTCTGGTCGTCGGCCAGCTCGGGGGCGCCGATAGCCTCGCAGAGCTTCCTGAACTGGTTGTCGTTGGCGACGGCGACGATGATGTAACCGTCGGACGCCCTGAAGGCCTGATAGGGCACGATAGAGGGGTGGGCCGATCCCATCCTCCTCGGTTCCTGGCCGCCGATGAGGTAGGCGGAGGCCTGATGGGTGAGGAGGTAGAGCTGGACGTCCAGCATCGAGACGTCTATGTACCTCCCCTTTCCGGTCTTCGACCTCTCGATCAGCGCAGAGAGTATGGAGATGGCTGCGAACATCCCCGCTGTTATGTCAGCTATAGGCACGGCGAACTTGACAGGCCCTCCCTCCGGTTCCCCTGTAAGGTCCATCATCCCGCTCATAGCGAGCGCTATCAGGTCGTATCCAGGCTTCTGGGCGTAGGAGCCCGTCTGGCCGAAGCCGCTGATGCTGCAGTAGATCAGCGATGGGTTCACCTTGGACAGGGACGCGTAATCGACCCCGAGCCTCTTGGCGACTCCGGGCCTGAAGTTCTCGACCACAACGTCGGAGACCGCTGCGAGCCTCCTGACGATCTCGACGCCCTCCGGCTTCTTGAGGTCGACCACGACGCTCTTCTTGTTCCGGTTGACGCTGAGGAAGTAGGTGCTCTCGCCGTTGACCATGACGGCGAACTTCCTCGAGTCGTCGCCCTCCGGAGGCTCCACCTTGATCACCTCAGCGCCTAGGTCTCCCAGCAGCATCGTGCAGAAGGGCCCCGCCATCACCCTCGAGAGGTCGAGGACCCTCACTCCATCCAGCGGACGCACATCAACCGGAGGAAGTTCCTCAAGTAAAATCCTGATGCTGTAGCCTTTGAGCGGCCCCTCTCCGGTCTCCGGCGTCCCTCAGAACTTGTAGCCTATCTTCCTGAGGAAGGCCTTCCTCTCCGCTATGTCCTCATCGCCCTCTATGCCGAGCGGTTTCAGGCCGTCCACCACTCCGAGCACTCCCCTGCCCTGCTCGGTCTCGGCGACGATGACCTCGACGGGGTTGCCTGTTGCGCAGTAGAACCCGGCTATCTCCGGTACCTCCCTAAGCCTGGGAAGGACGTTGATCGGGTAAGCGTTCCTGAGGAGTATCACGAGGAGGTGGCCGCAGCCGATCTTGAAGGCCGTCTCGGCCGCGAGCCTCTCCAGCTCCTCGTCCGTTCCCGAGTGCCTAACTAGCCTCTTCCCCGACGACTCGCAGAAGCCGATCCCGAACTTGATGCCGGGGACCGTAGTGACGAGGGCCTCGTGGACGTCCTCGACGGTCTTGATGAAGTGGCTCTGGGCGAGTATCAGCTGCACGCCCTCAGGCAGCTCTACCTTAACCACCTCAATCTTGACGCTCACGCCCTTCCGCAGCGCTGGGCTCTTATGAAATTTCCGAGAGGGTCAGGGCTGTGGGCGCTCCGTCAATGCCGCCATCACCCAGCTCTGAGGGTAGCTCGAGAGCAGGCCCCTCCTCAGGAGCTCATCCCACCTGACGACGTCCAGCGCGACCAGCACCTCTCCCGGCAGAAGGACAGGAACCCTGAACCTCTCCTGGTCCTCGACGCTCAACCTGGGGCATGCGGTGTTCACCAGCGCCTCGTACCTACCTTCGAGGTCCTCCGGCCTCACCTCGTCGACCACCACCAGCTCCGCCTCGTATCCCCTCCCCTTGAGGAGGCCCGTGAGCCACCTCGCCAGACCCATGTACATCTGTCCCGGCTTCACCGAGACCACAACGCCGACCTTCCGCGAAGTCCTGAAGGCCAGTATCTGCGCGTACCTCTTCCTCAGAACCCTCTCCGCCATCTCCCTCAACGGAACGACCTTCTGCGAGTGGGGATCGGCCGCGAAGACCTCCTTCTCCGAGATCAGGGCGAGGCCCAGGCCGTGGAAGACGGAGCCGAGGACTAGGTGAGCGTCGACGTCCCTCTCCAGCGCCGTCATCGTCGAGTAGTCGCACCCGAGGACCTGGCCCCTGTGCCTCAGGTGGTTGGAGGGTTCGCCGATCAGGACCAAATGCCCCGCCCGCCTCAGGTCCTCCGCCAGCCTCTCGAGGAGGTCGAGGTACTGGATCGTCGCGCCGAGCGCCACACGCCTGTATCCCTGAAGGGCTTTCAGTATCTCCGGAAGCAGAGACGCAACAGGCTCGTAGTTCTGGTACCTGTGCTCCAGATAGAACACCGGAATAGAATGGGATCTGACGAACTCGGCATGTCCTATATGGACTATGGCATCGCATCCCAGCTCGGCTGCCTCCCTCAAGGCCAGGTCGCACCCGCCCCAGCACATACCTCCAGAGAAGACGACCTCTACGCCCATCCCTTCGAGGAGGCTCGAGACCTCCCGAGCGACGTCGATCAACCCCGGAGGGGCCTGAATCAGGACCCTGCGCGGTGAAAGGTCCCTCACCCAACCCTTTAGCCCCTCGAGCTCCCCGACACCCACCTCCTCCTTCACCCTTTGTCCATCGGGCGCTCAGATAACCTCGGGACGGTCACGAGCTCGCCACTCGGCAATCTCATCATCGCGCACCCATACCTCCTCACGACGGCATTTTAGCGTATGTCAGGGAGCGGGAGCTGGCAGCGGGCGTTTCAGCATGACGGAAGGGCGTCGGTGTGAAGTGCGGCTCTGCGAATCGTGGGTCAGAGGCGTGCATTTATGAGTAGCCGGTGCTTGAGAGGGACGGATTGCCGACGCTGAAGGAGGTCCTGGGACCGCTGATCTCCGCGGCGAAGCACGTCTTCATGAAGCCCTACACCATCAAGTACCCATACGAGAAGGTACCGGGGATGCTGGAGGAGAACTACCGGTACGACCCTAAGGCCGGGATCGCCTATCCAGGGACTAAGGGCAGGCACCTCCTGAGGATGGAGAAGTGCACGGGTTGCAGCCTCTGCGACATCGCCTGCCAGAACATCGCCGAGGCTATCACGATGGTCTACGCCTACGACCTCTTCCTCGACGTCCCTGACGAGCTCTTCAAGGAGTACGGTGATCCGGGTTCGCCGGTGACCGGAGTTGCTGCGGCGGTTGCTGAAGCTCTGGCGGAGGTCGCCGAGGTGGGGGAGGTGAAGTACGGCTACTCGCACCCCGTGGTGCCGGTGTTGCCCGATCTTAAGACCGTGACCAAATCGGACGGCTTCAGCTCCGTCAGGCTCGTCATCGGTCCAGTTTGGGCGAGGGGGATCGACTTCCTCGTCTTCAGTTACCTCGAGGGAGCCTTCAGGGCCCTTCAGGGATCCGGCTACACCGTGGCCCTAGTTGAGGACCAGTCTCCAGACAAGGCGGTCTACGAGGTCTCGAAGGACGGAAAGGCCGTCAGGCTCCGCATCGAGAAGAGGAACATGAACATACCCGTCAACAAGAAGTCGTACTTCCCTTCGGTCGACTACGGCAGGTGTGTCTTCTGCGGCTTCTGCGTCGACGCCTGCCCCTTCTACGCCCTCGAGATGACGCCGGACTTCGAGCTCTCCTCGCTCTCGAGGCAGGGCCTCGTCTACTTCCCTACGGCCCTCGCCTCGCCGAAGGTCTCCACTCCGCCACCGACCATAAACCCGATAGACGCGGTAATGGGCTGGCTCAGACGCAAGCTCTTTTGAGGCTTGAGGGTCTTCAATCCCTTCGTCGGTTGGGTCGAGTTCAGGGACAGGCCTGAGAGGATCGTCTCGCTCAACCCTTCGATCACCGAGACGCTCTTCGAGATCGGCGCAGGGGAGAGGGTCGTCGGGGTCTCGAGCTGGTGCCACAGGCCCAGGGAGGCGCTGAGCAGACCGAAGGTAGGGAGCTACACGCACCTCCTCGAGGAGAAGCTGTTGTCCCTCAGACCGGATGTCGTCTTCACCACGACCGGAGCTCAGAGGGGCGTCCTCGAGAGGCTCGTTCAGCTGGGGATACCGACTTTCCCGATACCGTACCCGAGGGACGTCTACTCGATCCTCTCCATGGTCTCTGAGGTCGGAGGGCTGATAGGTGAGCAGGAGGCTGCGCTGAGGCTCTGCTCGGAGCTCCTCGAACACCTACATCGGCTCAGTTCACTTGCGAGGGAAGGTCAGAGGCCTAAGGTCTACGTGGAGATCGATTTGGGAGGGCCGACGATCCCAGGTTACTTCAACCACATCAACCACGCCCTCCACCTCGCCGGGCTGAGGAACGCCTTCGGCGACCGGGCAGTGGATTATCTCTACGGCATGGAGGTCAAGGGGTACGAGGCGGTCGATGTGGTCGTCGAGCTGAGAAGGAGGGACCCAGACGTGATCGTCTTCGAGTCGAAGAGCTTCCATCCGCGGGAAAGCGAGGGCCTCGAGGTGATGCTATCGAGGGGCCTCTCAGATCTGAGGGCTGTGAGGGAGAGGAGGGTCCTGACGATTCCGGCCGACACGCTGGCTCACTACGGTCCCTCGTTCCTCAGGGAGGTGGGCGGCGTCCTCGAGAAGGTCTGGGCCTTAGTCCCTTGACCTTTCACAAGACTTCTGTGAAACGCTTCACAACTCCCTTGCCGCGCTGAGAACCGTGAAGCGCATAAGATTGAAGAGTGAGGACCTTTGGAGCAAGCCCCAGCAGATCAACCTTCGCCGGCCCCTTTCACACCCCTACACTTCTTGTGGAGGAAGTGGAGGTCTCCAGCGGATCCATTGGAAATCGAGGGGTCTTCCAAGGCTCCTGGGCGCTTTCACGGTTGTGAAGTGTTGTGAAAGGACCCTCACCCCTTGTTTTCTTGTGGAGACCCTTTCAATTCCCATTTTTCGGGGACGATTCGTCGTTAAGGGTTAAGTCGTTGTAGTTTCTTCGTCGAAGAACTCCGATTCCTCAGGCCATCATTACGGTATTCACAACCGCTTTCGTTTTCACTGTTCGAACAATAGCAACTTATCAGGTGCAGTGGAAGCAGGTCGGAAGGACATGGAGGAGCTCCAGAGGAAGGAAGGGGGTGCGGAGGACCCCCTCTCCGAGCTGATCAGGAAGAGCCTCACGAGGTCCTCGATCTTCAAGAACAGGGACGTCCTGAGGGCCGATTACATTCCGGGCAACTTACCGCACAGGTGGGAGCACGTCAGGCGACTCGGCGAGATCCTCGCTCCGAGCCTCAGGGGAACGAGGCCCAGCAACGTCTTCATCTACGGCAAGACTGGGACAGGGAAGACGGCGGTCGTCAAGCACGTCTTCAAGAGGTTCGAGGAGGAGGCGGCGAAGCTGAACCTCCCTTTGAAGTTCGTCTACGTCAACTGCAGGGTCGCGGGGACCGAATACAGGGTCCTGTCCGAGCTCTGCGCAGCCCTCGGGGTTAAGGTGCCCTTCACGGGCCTCTCGAAGGCAGAGGTGATGAACCGCTTCAGGAGCGCCCTCCACAGGTCCGAGGTCCTCATGGTCACATGCCTCGACGAGATAGACCACTTGGTGAAGTCGAGCGGCGACGAGTCGCTCTATCAGCTGACGAGGATCAACGAGGGCTCTCCGGGAGGGCAGATGTCGATCGTCGGCGTCTCGAACGACCTGATGTTCAAGGAGATGCTGGACCCGAGGGTCCTCAGCAGCCTCAGCGAGGAGGAGATCGTCTTCCACCCTTACACGGCGGTCGAGCTGGTCGACATCCTCAGCGAGCGGGCGAATGTCGCCTTCAACGAGGGCGTCGTCTCAGACGGCGTGATACAGCTATGCGCCGCGCTGGCAGCTGCGGAGCACGGAGACGCCCGGAGGGCTCTGGACCTGTTGAGGGTCGCGGCGGAGCTGGCGGAGAGGGAGGGAGCCGAAAGGGTCGAGGAGAGGCACGTCAGGGCGGCCTTCGGCGTCATAGAGCAGGGAAGGATCTACGAGGCCCTCTCGACGCTCCCGCTTCACGGAAGGATCGTGTTGCTGTCGGTCTACCAGTGCGTCAGGGCCGGGATCCAGAAGGTCACAACAGGGGCCGTCTACAACCAGTACAGGAACGTCTGCGCTGCCCTCGGAGTGGAGCCGCTCACCGACAGGAGGGTTAGCTCCATCATCTCGGAGCTGACGATGATGGGCGTCCTGAGCAGCGACGTCGTGAGCTACGGGAGGTACGGGAGGACGAGGAGGATAGCGCTGAACGTGCCGATGGAGGAGCTGGAGAACGTCTTCCTCAACGACGAGGCCCTCTCCAACCTGATCGAGCTCCCGGTCAGCGAACCGAAGGGATCTTGAGCTCCAGCGCCTCCCTGAGGAGCAGGATAGCGAAGCGGCTCCTCGGGTCCGGGTATCAGGTGACTCCTGAGGCCCTCGAGAGGATTACGGAGCTCGGCGAGGACGTGGCTGACGAGCTGGTCAGGTGGCTCGCCTCTAAGGCCGGAAGGGGGTCCCTCGTCGACGCGAGGACGCTGGAGGCCTTCCTCGTAGAGAGGTCTGGAAAGGGGGAGGCGGAGGAACCGGGGCCAGCGGAGGAGAAGACGACCTGGGAGGAGGTCGAGCTGAAGGTCCTGAAGCCGACCTACGAGGAGATCAGGATGGAGGGGAAGGCGGAGGAGTTCACGGTCTACAGGGTCAGCCGCTTCGCTGCGCTCTGGAGAATGTCCTCACGGAGGGGGATCCCGTTGAGCTCGATCAAGGAGCTCATCGAGTCAGGAGGGGAAGGGTATGCGGTCTGCGAGGTGAGGGAGGTCTCGAGGGGCGACGGATATTACAGGCTGAGGCTCGAGGACCCCAACGGCATCTGGAGCGCCATAGCACCGGCGAGGGAAAGGTCGCTCTCCGAGAAGGTCGAGACGCTCTGCGGCGACATGGTCGTGGTGGTCAGGGTTGTGGCGAGGGGGAGCAGGCTGGTCGTCAGGGACGTGATGTTCCCCGACGTCCCCCAAACTGATCGGCCCTTCAGGGGCCCCGACGTGAGGGTCTGCGTGATCTCCGACGTCCACGTGGGGAGCGCCCGCTTCAACAGGAGGGCCTTCAACGACTTCCTCGACTGGCTATCGTCGGAGCACGCGAACCTGAACCTGAGGTTCCTGCTGATCAACGGGGACCTAGTCGACGGCGTCTTCGTCTATCCAGGACAGAGGGAGGAGCTGGAGATCAAGACGTTGAGGGAACAGTTCGTGGAGGCCGGGAGGTTGCTGGCTAAGGTCCCGAGGGAGGTGAAGGTGGTCTACGTTCCGGGTAACCACGAGCCGGTGAGGAGGGCCCTTCCCCAGCCACCGGTCCACGCGGAGCACAGGAGGGCCCTAGACCCGGAGGGGAGGTTCGTCTTCTTGGGGAACCCGGCGCTGGTCGAGATAGGCGGAGCGAGGCTTCTCCTCTTCCACGGCCAGACGCTGGACGACGTGATCCAGTCGAGCATGAGGTTCTCCTACAGCGACCTCAGGAGGAGCGCGGGCGAGGTGATGGAGGTCCTCCTGAAGTCCAGGCACCTGGCTCCGTCGATGGAGGTCACACCGATCATACCTTGGAGGGAGGACCACCTGCTGCTGGAGGAGGTTCCCCACGTCCTCGCGACGGGCCACATACACGTCGCAGCCTTCAGGCTCTACAGAGGTGTGAGGCTCGTCAACTCGGGGACCTTTCAGGACCAGACGAAGCTGCAGAAGGGCGTGGGCCTCGAGCCGACGGTCGGGACGGTCGCGGTGATCGACCTGAGGGACCTTACGGTGAGGTTTGAGCAGTTCGCCTGATCAGAAGAAGCTCCTGAGGCTCGTCTGCCTGCCCTTCCCCCCTCCCTCCGACGGCTCGGAGCCGAAGAGCTGGCCGATGTTAGTAAGGGCCTCGTGGGTCGCCTCCCTTATCACAGGGTCCCTCACATACCTCTCCAGCAGCCTCAGGACGAGCTCCACGTTCTTCTCGACCATGCCCCTGTAGACCGTCAGGTGGACGGGCTCGCCGCACACGACGCACCTCCCCTTCAGGGGCGGCCTCCGGTACCTCGAGTTGCAGCGCCTGCAGACGAAGCCCTGCATGAAGAAGGCCCTGAGGTTGCCGACCACGTCTGGCAGCAGATGTGACTCCATGACCCTCTCCGCTACGACGACAGGGTCTACTGAGCTCAGCCTCTCGGCGGCCCTCATCTGGGCCTCTATCTTCTCGAGCAACGTGCCGAGCCTCCTGTAGGACGTGGATTTGACATCGTGGGAGAGGGAGAAGGAAGGGACAGTGAACCCGTAGCCCCTGAGGGCCTCTGGCGTTCCGAGCCGGTCTCCGACCAGCGGTATCGCGCCCTGGAGGCTCTGGGCCTTCTCGCCCCTCGAGGCGGCCAAGTAGAACTCCAGCGGGTAACGGAAGGCAACGTCGACGTTGTGGGACTGCTCGTCGACCTCCTCTGCCCTCAGCACCACCGTCAGCAGGAAAGGCGTGTCCATCAGCCCTCCCGTTCGGTCGGGGAGGTAGAGCGTGCTGAAGTTGATCAGGGGGTCCAGGAGGAGCATCAGGCTGTCCTCGTCGCCGTCGCAGTCCCTCCGCTTCGCCGCGTGCAGAAGGGGATGGGCATAGACGACGTCGGCCTTCACCACGCCTATCACCCTGCAGACAACTGCACCGTAGGTGTGGGGGGAGAGGGCCGCGAGGAGGGAGCCGATGCAGTCCTCAGGGCCCTTCCATCGGTAGAAGGGCTCGAAGCCGTTCAGCTCGAGGTAACGGTCGATGAACTTGGAGACGCGGTAGAGGTGCTCGGCCAAGCTCTCGGGTATGATGACGTCCTGTGGGAAGAGCTCGCAAACCTGTTCCTCCGAGACCAGCGGATCCCCCCTGTAATCGGTCCTGTAGCCGAGAGCCCTCAACCTCTCCAGATCGGTGCCGACCTCCCTAGGGACGAAGTGGGTCAGAGGCGCGTTGGTCGCGTCGAACCTCACGGTGCCGTCCTTGTAGACGTACAGGCCGAGCGAGGACCTCAGCACGCCCTTAACCAGCTCCTCGGGGACCTTGTGACGGCTGGTGAGCGAACGGACGCCCTTCAGCTCCTCGACCTCCGCCCTAGCCCTTCCCAGGGCCGCCTCGAGCTCCGACCTGAAGTCGACGACGAACTTGGTGCTGAGGTGGAGCTTCGAGCCGCATGAGGGACAAGTGTCGGACTGGGGCTCTACAAACTCGGAGCCGCAGACGCTGCAGAACCCGGCGAGGGATGTGGGGCCTCCGCACGACTCGCAGACGGCCCTCCAGGTCTTCGAGCCACAGTCGAGGCACACCCTGACGTTCAGCTCCACAGGGCCCTTCTCGGACCTCGCCGCCGCGACGATCGACCTCCTCTGCCCTCCGAGGAGCCCTACAGGGAAGAGCACGTGGGCGGGCGGCTTCATCCTCCTCTGGTCCGCCTTCTCCGGCCTCCCCATCCTCACGCCGAGCGTCGTACCCATCCTCGGCCTGTAGGGCAATCCCGTCAGGGCTTCCACCGCGTCCTTCACCGAGAGCGAGGAGACGTCGACGGAGCTGAAGGGCCTGAAGAGGAAGATCAGGGCCTTCAACCAACCCTGCTCCAGAACTATGCGACCGTCCCGTACCCTGTGGGGGACCAGCATCGCCTCGAGGGCCCTCTTGGCCTCCTGGTCGTGCGGCAGGGCCTTGTAGGACCTGATGTTCTCCCTAAGCCACCTCCTGATCGCTTCTACCTCCTTTCCGGTGGAGGCGTCCCAGAAGGGCATGTACCTGGGATGTATGGGGGTCTTGGTCTTGGAGGATATCCTGCAGGCCACCTCGACCGGAGGGACGCTCCTGAAGGGGTCCGAGTCGGCGAGTCGGATCCACTTGACCTCCTCCTCGCCAAGCGGTCCGACCACGGGGCCACTCAGCGCGGCCTTCACCTCCTCGACCCACCACTCCTCGCAGTATCCCGGGGGCTTCAGCTGGACGTTGTTCTCGACGCAGTCGCCGAAGCTGACGAGGAGGTCGCCGACGAAGAGGACCTTACGCCCGAACCTGAGGGCCTCCTCCAGCTTAGATGGCGAGTCGACCCTGATGACCGAGTCGTCCTCGAGCTTCACGATGGGAGGCTCGATGCAGTCCACAGGGACCGCGACACCTCCCTTCCCTGGATACTCGAGCTTGAGCTGGGTTCCGACCACGACGAAGTCCTCGAGGACCCTCATCGTGTAAGGGTGGACGCCGACGGCCGACATCGAGGTGTGGGGGGCCCTGCCGTAACGGAGCCTGAAGCCGCCGAAGCGGTCAGACATCGAGAAGACCGGCCTACCCACGATGACCTCCTTAAGGACCGAAGAACCTCCCTTCCCCGATTCTTTCATCATCCGCGCCACCTCCTCCAGCCACTCCCACCCGTCAAGCCCCACCATCTGGACGAGCTTCATCACCTTCTTCGCCCTGCCCACAACTCCGTCGTTCACGACCCTCAGCGCCCCTCCCCTGACGTATGGCGTCTCGACCCTCGGCACCTCCCTGAAGGAAGGAACGGGCACAGGATCGGTGGGGACGCCCGTTATCTCGATGGGGATCCGCCTCACGACGAACTCCAGAACTTCGTCGGGGACGTTGTACTGGAACCTCCCCACCTTCCTCCTGTACGTTCTGGCCTCCTCGATGAACCTCATCACCTCCTCCTCGGTCGGCCTGTAGCGGTCGAGGCCCAGGAGGTTCCTCAGGTAGTCGGCGAGGACGACGGAGCCGGCTATCTCCGTCCCTCCGGCCGATCTGATGGGATTGGCGTAGTAGATGGCGAGGTAGTCGGTGCCGTTGGGGTTCTTCTTGATCTTGACCGCGGCGATGCCCTCGGTCGGTGCCGCAGTCGTTCCTGGAGGCGTCATGACGGCGAGGCAGGTCCTGACGATCGATGTGAGCGAACCGTCGTCGGGCACTTCGAGCTCCGAGGCGAGCCTCTCCGCCAGCTTGAAGGGCAACAGCTCCTTCTTGACGTTGGCGCTCAGGGACCTCAGCAGCTCCGCGAGGCCCTTCCTGCCCATCGCCATCTCGATCCTCTCGGCCATGTCCTCAGCGACCCTGACCTCGACCTCCGGCGTCGGGTACCTGACCCTCTCCCTCACCTCCTTCGCCAACTTGAGGTGCCGCTCGAAGTCCCTCCTCAGCCGCTCGAAGTAATCCTCAAGCTCGGCCCTCCTGTCCGTCACGCCTGTCCCAACGCCGTTCGCTCCAGCTGAAAAGCCCGTCGAGCCTCACACCGACTTACCCGGCTTCATGGAGGACGGTGAGATGACCTGCGGATTCGTTGCAGGCGAGGGAAATTCATAAGAAAGGTGTGGGTGGGAGGACCGGCGATGTCGGAGCAGAAGGGGACGGAGACGCAGGAGCAGGCGCAGGCCCAGAAGCCCAAGGCCGCCGTCAAGATCCCCAAACGGGTCCTCAGGCTCAGGAAGGAGAGGCCCGAGTTCGTGAGGCAGGAGAGCTGGAGGTACGTCAGGCTCAAGCCCAACTGGAGGAGGCCGAGGGGCAAGGACAGCAAGATGAGGCTCCAGGTCAGCGGATGGCCGCCCCTCGTCAAGGTCGGGTACCGCTCACCGAGGAAGTACAGGGGCCTTCACCCGTCGGGCTTCAGGGAGGTCCTCGTCAGCAACAGGAAGGAGCTCGAGGGGCTCGACCCGAAGGTCCACGCCGTGAGAATCTCTGGCAAGGTCGGCAGGAAGAAGGCGCTGGAGATCTACGAGGCCGCGACGCAGATGGGCCTCAGGGTGCTCAACCCGCCCGAGTGAAGGGCCGAACCCATCTCATGTGGCCCTCTCCCATCACCTTATCAGGCCCATGACGAACCCGATCAGGAGCCCGATCGCGAAGGGAGGGCGCTCCATCACGAAGCCGAGAAGGGGTCTGGCGGCGTTCGCCAACTGTCCCACAAACCCGAGAGCTTCCCGTCTCCTCACAGCCTCGACGAGCAGGAGCGCGTAAACTGCGTCAGGGTTCAGGCGGAAGACGCTCCTTACCTCCCTCCGTGCAAGGTTGACCGTCACATTACCCTCCCAGAGCCTGAACGCCCCCTTCAGCACGTCAAGCGCGCTGTCCTGAACCCGGCTGAGGGCGTACTGGAGCGCCAACGGAAGAGGGTAGTACAGGGCCGAGAGCGGCAGACGAACGGCATCCCTATACCTATTGTTCAGCCCGTCTTCCATCTCTGCCAGACTTGGCTCCAAGGGCCCTTTGCGCGATATGAGCTTGGAAGGAATGTGGGAGGGAACCCTCACGGAGTCTATCTGTTCCTTTGCGACGAGGTTCAGCCTCAGCTCGGGAACGGAGTCGGTACGAGAGTAGGGATCGCTGTTGTAGACCTCCAGGGTCACACTTCGTTCATCGCCTTGAGCGACCAGGAGAAGACCAGCGAACCTCTCTGCGACCCTGAGGGCGACGGAGGGCATGAAGTTGACGCCGTGGCTGACGTCGAGGACGACCCTGTCGTATCGTCGGTCGAGGAAATTCAGGCCGAGCTCCGCCAGCGAAACGGCCTCGTAGTCCCTCGGGCTGCTGTGGAAGGCCCACTGACCTCCAGGTCGGCCTACTGCGGGACAGACCGCAACGGTGACGCGTCCGTCGATTTCGAGGCAACGCAGCATCTCGATGACGAACTTCCTGACCCTCTCCCTCAGCTCACCGTAGTTCGTGGAATTGGCCGCTTCCCTCACCGCTCCTCTCAGGCGGTCGTAACACGCGGAGCACCTCCCGTCCTGTAGTTTGCCGAGGTACTCGTCGATCAGGCTGTCGAGGACCAGCAGGACAGCATCGGAATCGCTGTAACGTCTGAGGAGAAGGGGGAGCGTTGTGCAGTGCTCGACGCCTTCGCTTCCGTCCTCCAACACGTAACGGGCCTCACGCCAGCTCGCGGGCTGACCCCATGTCGCGATCACAAGGGTCCTACCGTTCACTACGAAGCCACCCGACGAACTCCCTCAGTCCCATCTTCTCGGCGTCGAACGGGTTAGCCATCAGGGCTCCCCTCTCGTCTCCGTCCTTGCCGCGCTCGAAGGCGTGGAACTCGGAGGATTCGAGCTCGAGCAGCCCGAGACCTGCGCTCTTCCGGCCCCCTACGCCTATGCCGACCTCTGCCACCGCCTCGAGGACCGACGCGAGCAACCTCGCCGGGGCACTGCCTCGCGGTTCGACCTCGCCCGATAGCAGCAGAGGGACCGCAGCATACGCGTCACCGGTTTCGACGAAGTAGAGGACGTTCTCCTGCACCGTCCCAGTGTTCCTGTTTATGCCGATACCGGGCCTCCGCTGGAGGCCAGATCTGATCACCGAGTCGAAGAACTTGAGGCTGCCTGCGAGGGCCAAGTTCCCGAAGAGTCTCCCAACAGGACAGTGGAGGGAGAGGTACTGGACGAGGGCCCATTCCTTGTCCTCGATCTGCCATTTCCCTCCCTCATCCTTCCTGTAGCCGAGGCGCTCGAGCTTTTCCTCGACGTCCCTTTGATCGAAGCGGGTTTGAGGCTTTCTCTCGAGAACCTTGACGAAGTCGTCCATCAGGCCTTTCTCCCTCACATTCCTCCTGGCTTCCTCTGGCGCTTGGGCCCTCCCAACGGACTCGAAGGCCAGCCTCTCGATCTCGCCCATCGGAAGGGAAGGTGCGAGCCTCTCGGCCAACGAGCGGAGCACGCCCTTCCAAGTGCTGGCAGGGACGACGAGGTCGCCGTTAGGCAGCTTCAACGCGTACAACACGTTCGCCTCCTTCGAATGCCCTACGTGGATAGGTCCCCTCGCCCTGAAGTTCAGAACCCCTACGAACTTGACCCTCGATGGGAGGTACCCGCTCAAGACCAACTCTTCACCTCCAGGATCGATTCGTACTCCGAGAGAGGGATCAGGGCGTTGAAGCCGGTCAACCAGAAGCCGTCCACCTTGACCGGTACGCCGACCCTGAGGAAGTGGCTGCGGCTGGTGTCCGAAAGCCGGGCGACGACCAGCGATCCGCTTCTTGCTACCTCCACGAAAGGCCTCAACCTGCCCTGCAGAACGTCCCAACCCGTCTGGAGCGTGTACGTCCTGCCCTCGATTCTCTCCAGCACTACGGATAACCCCAACCCCTCCCAGTCGAGCTTCCTCACCGGTGTGACGGGCGAGATGGCCACATACCACTTGTCGGTTTGGATGCCGCCCTCCCTCGGCAACTCCGACCAGAACGAGAGCACCGCCCGACCGAAGCCCCTCGACTGCCCCCTTCCCACTGCCACCTCGAGGCCGTCGAGCTCGATCCCATCGGGCACCGAGACCCAGGCCCAGAACTCGGTCCCCTCGGCGATCGCCTCGTAGTCGAAGAGCAGCCCCCTCGCTGCGGCCCTGCGCCTCTTGTCTATGGCCACCGATGTGGCCCTGTAGGTCTCCGTACGGACCCTCACGGGCTTGCCGTCCGCGCTCGCTATCAGGTTGCCGTGGAGCGTCTTGAGCAACCACAAGGGCCGGTCGTGCCTCTGCTCACCGGATCCGGTAACGCCCTGAGGAGCCTCGGGTAGACCCTTGCATTCGTGGTATTCCTTGACAGGTCGTTCCTCGGTCGGCGGAATGTACTCGAAGCCGTTGCACTCGTCGCACACCAGAACGTAGGGCGTGGCGGGAAGGCTCCTCGCGCCCCGATAGAGCGGATAGGCCGGAGAAGCGAGGAGGGTCGGACGCTCCGCCTCCCTCCTCAGGTCCTCCTTGGTCAGCTTGCCGTCCCGGTAGAGGGCCGAGAGGATAGCTCCTCGCAGCATCGAGCCGGGTATGTGATCGGCAGGCCTGACGAAGCCGCTTTGCGTCCGCCTTGTGGTCACTATCGCCGGGCTCAGGAGCCTGATCCTAACCTCTGCGAGAACCAAGGCCCGACCACCTCTCCCACAACCAGGACCTGAGGCCGTTGAGCAGGGGCCTCCACTCGACCCCTACCAGCGAGTCGAGGGAGTTGCCGTCCTCGACCTTCGCGTCCACGAGCCCTCCCCTGCCCAGACCGCTCAACCTCAGCTCCGCAATAGCCAGTAGGAGGAGTGGGAGAAGACCCCTCACCTCGTCGCCGCCCTCGACCAGGACCTCGCCGGAGAACTCGGTCCCAGGGAGGACGTGCTCGACGCTGTAGAGGGCCCCTTCCCTTGCCGTCAACGTCCTGTCGTCCAGCGATACCCTCGTCACCACCATCCTGTTGCTCTCGGCCTCCTCGGATGTGAAGTCCGTGACGAAGAGCCTTGAAGAGTCGTCGGGACTGTTGCCGGGCCGGCCGAAGAGCCTGCAGACGTCGCACGCGCCTCCCCGATGCGCACGGTTCATCCGATCCGGATCGACCTCGCCGCAGCTCTCGAAGCCGTACGCTTCTGCAACCCTGCTAGCGTTAGTCCTCAGGACGCCCTTCACGCTGCTCGCAGGGATGTAGATGACGTTGCTGACCGATCCGCCTTTGACGACGGTCTTCCTGACATGAACGATGTCGGCTCCCATTACGTCCGGTATGCCGCCTCCGACCGTGAGGAAGGACATGGCCCTGAGTCTCAACCTGAAACGGATCATTGCGCACCACCCTTTGCGAGCTTGATGAAGGTTAGGACGTCAGCCAGCGGGAAGGGCCCAACACCATCCTGCGACTCCGTCGAACCGAATGAAGCTCTTGACGCGCTGCCCCGCGATACTAACCCGAACTCGCCCGAAAGCACGGTGAGCATGCCGAGCTCGGCCAGGCCCTCGTACGCCTCTCGGTCCTCCTTTTTTCTTTCACCTTCCCTTTCCTTCTGCCTGAGGAAGTACACGATGAGCTTCTCCCTCCAATACCTCGACGGCGAGACCTGAGGCCATGACCTCAGTATCTTGTCCCTCACACCCTTCACCCACTCCTTCATCGGGTCCTCATTCGTGGCGTCATCGGGTCGCATGGCTATGCGGTAAGCCTTCGCGAAGACGTCGACGTAGAAGTTCCTGACCCTGTTGTGGTCGCCCCACCCGTCTGGCACCTCCAACTTCAGCACGAGCTTCCCTACTCCCCTCCAGAACTCCGGAACCGTTGAACCCCCGAGGTCGCTCCTCCTGATCAGGTAAGGCTGGAGGCTATCGATCTCGTCGTCCTGATGCCTCTCTGTCCTGACCCTGACGGAGAGCCTCTCCATCCTGTCCCTTGCGGTGGCACCTGAAGGCGAGCCTGACTCGAAGACGTCGAAGGCTATCGATCCCAGCACCTTGTGCTTCGCTGTCGGATCCTCCCTCCTGAGGACCTGCTTGGAGAGGTTCATCATCTCCTGCGCGCAGTCCAACAGGGACCAGACGCTCATCGCTGCGGGTCCGGCTGCGATCGCGACCCTCAGCCCCCTTTCCAGCCCCAACTCCTTTGAGAATTCCTCGGCCATTAAATGAGCGAAGGGGACGGAGGCCCAAGAGGGCATGAGGAGGATGCCGTCGTCGCCGCCCATGAAGACCGTTCCAAGAAATACGCGGACCGTCTCCCTCTTCGCGGCCTCTTCATCCTTTACGCTTTTCACACCTTCGTAGAGGGCCTCCATAGCCCTGAAGTATGCCCTCTTGACCGCCATGTCAACCCTGAAGCTCCTTAAGCGGGTCTTCAACTTTCCCCAGGTCGTGCAGGAGCGCCACCAACCGTATAACTGCGGGGTCCTCTCTAGGTTGTCCGCCCTCTGAAGATTCGTAGTTCAAGGCCCACGCTATAGCAGAGGTCATCAGGGAGTGGGCAATGAGGCTGGAGGTATTGTGTCCTGGCCTCGTGTCGGCGGGGAACGCGATCCAGAGGTTGAAGACGAGATCTGCCGTTTCAGGATCGAAGAGCTCCTTTGCGGCGTCGAACGTCTGAGGTAGCAAGTTCTCAAGTTCTTTCACGAATTCATGGGGATCGTCATTCCAGTGCCGATCGACAAACCATTTGGGAAGAAGCATGAACGAGTGGGCCTTCAGGGGCGTCGGTGCCTGCGGCGAGATTTCCTGGATCAGAGGAGCCCTCAGAAAGGTCACTATGGCGTCGGCTATGAGCTCGAGCTTTTCGTCCTCAGTGAGCTCCTTACCTTTTTTTGCGATCTCCGCAAGTTTGAGCAGTCTCTCAAGCATCGGTCTGAGCTTGTTAGCGATAGCTTCACGGAACTTCTTTCGGTCGTCTTCGGTGACCGGGCGGACTTTGACCGGCCCTTCCTTCTCCCACACGGGCACCCGGAGGGCCCTGTAAATCGGATAGGGCTCCTTGAATTCAGGCGTGGAGGCGCTCAAGCTCGCCCACCTCGTCCACGTCTAGAAGCTCACCATCAAAGGCCGAACGGGCCTTTGCGACAAGGGCCCTCACTACACCATCGAGCGCGGGGCCTTCCAGCTTCGACCCCGGTTGAACCCTGAGGGCTTCCGCTTCGAGAGGTTGCGAGATGGGCGCGAGCTCCAGCGCTGCCACCTCATAGCGCACCACACCGAAGACATGCCGCGGATATCTCCTGTACTTCGACTTCCCGAGCAACACGGGTCTACCGAGCCTCGAGTCCCTCATGCCCATACCGTAAAGCAGCAGGCCCAGCTCCTCGGGCTTCAGGATCCTGAAGGTGACGGCGCCCTCGAAGGCGCTTCCCGGTGGTGCGGCGAGGAGCTTCTCGCCGGTCGGAAGGTCAACCCTAACGAGGTTCACACCGGTGCCGACGAGGTCGCTGAACTCTATGAGGCCGGCCAGGCCGGCTGTGCCGAAGAGGTCGCAGAGAAGGCATACTCCAGCGGTCTCCTCGCCGGTGTAATCGCAAGGTTCATCACCGTCACGACTGAAGCCCAGGGACCTCTGCCATATCCTGAAGTGCCTCCACCCGTGTTGGCCCGGCGGCGGTGGCTGAAGTGGGCTGTTCGTGGACCTGATGAGGCAGCACCTTATTTTACCGTCCTTCGGTACAAAGCTGAGCTCGAGCCTCGACCTCACGTTGCCCTTAACGCTGCTGCCTGGCACCGCCGGACTCTCTTTGGCCCGTTCTTCCTTGAGGAGGACGAACTGAGCGTAATCCAGCTGGATGCTCTCCTTCAGCTCCTGAACGAGCTGCTCGAGCTCGCGCCTGCTCTTTGCGCGGGCCGCACGGCGTCGCAATTCGTTCTCGTCGATCACGAGCCTCAGCGCACCCGTTCCCACGTGGAGGTAGCTGTCGACCAAGTCTCCGAGCGACCTCGAGCAGGCCCTCAGCTTAATGCGAATTCGGCCTGTGAGGCCGTCCAGCTTGTCGCGGTCCCTAGGCAAAACTCTCAGGACGCTAACTGAGCTTGACACTATCCCAGACCTCCTCCAGCTTTGCCAGGACCCTCCAGGCATTTTCTCCAGAGGCCTCCAAACCCCTCTGCGTTGAGGAGACGTCTCCGGAGAGGTCCAATTCCTTGTCCTTCTCGTCGACCGCCAGCAGCTTGGAGCCCTGCACGGTCGCTCCGGATGCCGCGAAACGCAGGTCCTCAACCCTCAGCTCGCCGAAGCCTCGCGTCTTGAAGCCGCCAACCCTGACCCAGCCTTCGTTGACCATCCGCAGGATCTTGGCGAGGAGGCCGAGGGCGTAGTTGGGGAGATTAGTAGTCCTGAGCGAGAACCTGAACCGGGCTCCGGGCTCTACGTACTCCACTTGGTAGGGGCCGCTGTGTACGCCTCCGGTCCTCCGGTTTATCGCGATGCCTGCCCTAATACCGACAGGGGCATCCAGCACCTCTCCCTTCTCGTTGACCGGATAGGAGTCATTGAACTCCACGTGACCGGTGAAGGACGGTGCGCCGAAGACCTTGCAGAGCAGGCAGGCCTTTTCGTGAAAGAGCACTATGGCGCCTCTAACATCACCATTCTTTATCAAATTCTGGATCTGACCGCGTAAAGTGAGTTCCTTCTTACCGTCCTCCTCACCTAATAACTCATCGAGCAATGTGGTCTCACGAGATTCGGGGTACTCGCGATCCATGCAAGTTCCCTTGCTGAGGCCGCTGCAGACAGTGAGGCCTTTCCGGTTCGCCAGCTGGATCGCCGTGCTCCTGAAGACTCCCTTGAGGCTGCTGCCGGGGATGTAGGGGACAAGCTTGCCGTTCAGGTTCACCCTCAAAACTGCCAGATCAGCAGCCGAGCCCAGCGGCGATACCCTGCCGACGCCTATCCTCAGAGGACTCTCGGTTACGAAGGAGCCCTCGAAGACCACTTCTCTGATGATCACCGAATGCGCGCTCCAGGGCAAACCGCTCAAACCACATCACCCTCCGCCTTCTTCACGAGCCTGCCCTCCTCGACCTCGTATACCCGGTAGCTTCCCTTCTCAAGCCTCAGCCGACCGTAGCCGAGCGTCCTCCTCGCACCGACCTGAACCATCCCATCTACCAGCATTCCGATCAAACTCCTGAGGAGCTTTCCTCTCTCGTCCTGTGGCTCTGGAAAGATGCGGATGTTGATGACGTCCATCCTGAAAGACCACCTGACGTGAGGGACCACCTGCTGCTCCGTGTAGAGAATACCAGGATGCGCTCCCCTGAACTCCCTGTTGATGCCCACGCTCGTCTTCACGAAGGTCAAAGCATCGGTCTCCGGATAGGCGTCGTAGACGCGGACGTGGCTCGCCAACTTCGTGCTGCCGAACGTCCCACAGATTATGCAGTAATCGCGAGTTTTGACCTCTTGTTCAATTTTCCCCTTCTCCCCGAAGTCCCAAGGACTGTGGACCTCCTCACCCTTGGCTCTGAGCATCGCCTCAGCTAGACCCCGCAACACGCCCTTTATACTGCTTCCAGGAATATAGGGAACGGGTCTTCCATCAGCGAACCTGATTGTGATCGGTGTTGAATCGATACCAGAGCCGAGCGGAGACTCCCTTCCCACACCTATCCTCAACGGCGTCTCGTTGACCAGCCGTCCAGTTATTACGGTCAGAACCTCCAGTCGGTCGAGATCGTCGTAGCGCGGCAAGCAGATCACCCGGTCCTCTGCTGCCTTTGTTGTAAATACCACTTCAAGAGTTGGAGGAGTGTCAGCTGCTCGATCCTGTCCCTGTAGCGAATGTCGGCCTCGTAAATCCACTTTGCGAAACTGAGCATCTTCCTCGCATGGTCCTTGTCGGCTCCTTTCACGTATAAATTATAAAGCGCTTGGCTAATGAAATTGGCTGTCGTACGTCCTATGAGTCCTTTTTCACCTCCTTTTTCTCGTCGCCGCGCCTGCCTTAGGGCGAAGCCGGCCGTCGCGAGAAGGGCCTCCCTCCCGCTGACCGAGTCGAGTGTCGCTATCAGGTTTTCTAACTGGGATCGCTCGACCCCGTCCCTAAGGGCAGCAACGCCGATTCGTGTTCCCCAGTCGAGAAGCTCCAGCTCATCGATCGGTTGGGAAGTAGACGATGCACTCACGGAAATCACAAAAACCCATCCAATATAATAGTTTACGAAGCTCGGTAACCGCCTAAATCGTTGCGGCTCAAGGTCCAAACGGCGATCCGAGTAACAACTTCTCGCCTTCACAGAACAGCGCGACAGAGGCGCAACGTGCCCGGCATACTAGAATGGGTAAAGCGGGAAACTCGTGCCGTTTAGGCCCTCGACAGCCTCTCTCGCAGCAACCTGCTAAGAACAGCGCCGTCGACCCTTCCCCTGTACCTCTTCATCAGCTCCCCCATTATCGGTCCGAAGGGGTCGCGCCCTCCGAGCCTCGGCAGCATCTCCCTCACCAGCTCGTCGACCGCCCTCTCGACCTCCTCCAGCGGAGGCGCCAGAAGCCCGAGGGCTTCTAGGGCGTCCTCGACGCTCGACCCAGGATTTCCAGCCAGATAGACCAGTACCTCCCTCGCCGATTCCTTGGCGGTCCTCCCCTCGGCCACCAGCTCGAGGTACCTGCGGATCGCGTCGATCTTGACGTTCTCGACCCTCACGCCCTGACGCCTCAGGTCCTTCATCACCTCGGTGAGGAGGCTAGCGATGAAGGAGGGCGCAACGCCTGTACCGACGAGGGAGAGGAAGTCCTCCACAATTTCGCCGTCGATCAGCTCCCACGCCAGCTGCCTCGAGAGGCCGTAGTTCCTCGAGAGCTCTTCGGCCAGCTCCTCGAGGGGCCTCGGAAGGGATCGGGCTATCTCCTCCAGCATCTCCCTGCTGATCCTCACCGGAGGGACGTCGGTCTCAGGGTACATCCTCGCCGAACCTGGACGCGGCCTCAGGTACTGCGTCGTGCCGTCGGGCCTGGCCCCCCTCGTCTCATCGGGCACCGTCTCGACCGCGACGGAGGCCCTCTCCAGAACTGCCTCCAACGCATCGACGCACTTCCGCTCAGGGCCTGTCACGAGGACGAAGGCGTCGGCTTCGCCGCAAGAGAGCTCCCGCCTCACGGCGTCCACCTCCTCCTTCGTTATCCCGTAGCCCGGCAGCTCGTCGGAGTGAAGTATGCCCTCAACACCGGCCCAGGCCTTCGCGTAGTCGGAGAGCTCCTTGCCGAGCCTGACGTCACCTCCTCCGAGGAGGCCCGCGAACCCTGGGAGCCTGACGCCCATCACCCTCCATCCCTTGGAGAGCGCACCGGAGATCAGCCTGCTCTTGCTGGAGGAGAAGAGGTGCGTGAGGTCCCTGAGCCTTTCGGACCTGACCGCCTCCGGCCTTACGCCCCTCGACCTCAGCTCGTCCCTGACCCGCTCCAGGTGCAGCAGCCTTCTGACCTCGTAATCGATCACCTTGGGCAGGTCCTCCAGCTCCTGGACTCCCTTCACCTCCACCAGCCCGCTCCCGGCGATGGAGATGTTCAGGTCCTGCCTCACTGTCCCTATCCCCCTCTTCACCTTACCCGTTGCCCTGAGGAGCCTCCCTATCGCCAGCGCCACCTCGTAGGCCTCCCTCGGATCCTCGATGACCGGTGCGGTGGAGACCTCTATCAGCGGTATCCCGAGCCTCGAGAGGTCGTAGACGACGGTCCCGTCCCTCTGCTCGACGAGCCTCGCCGCGTCCTCCTCGAGCGTTATCGTCTGTATCGGCACGACCTTCCCTCCTACCTTGACGGACCCTCCTACAGCTACGACGCACGTCCTCTGGAACCCGGTCGTGTTGGAGCCGTCTATGACGATCTTCCTCATCACGTGCACCTCGTCGACGGGCCTGGCGCCCACCATCGCAGCGAAAGTGAGCGCGGTCCTGAGGGCCTCCCTGTTCAGCTCGTGGGGCGGCTCCTCGTCCATCTCGACCAGACAGACCGATCCGAGGTCGGCCCGGTAGACGACGGTCCTGGCGCGCCTCATCTCGAACCTCGCAGCCGGATCGACCTCTCCCAGCTCGCTCTGGGCCTCCCTCAACCTCCTCACGAACTCTACGGTCCTTCCTGTGGTCCTGGGCTCGGTGGGGCAGTCGCAGAAGAGCTTGGTCCTCGTGTCCAGCTGCCTGTGGATCTCGAGGCCCACCTTCAGGCCCACTTCGCGGTAGTTCAGCCCCAAACCCCTTGCCCCTTTCAGCGACGGGTCGCGCCCTCACTAAACCGTTGCCTCGCGCCTCTGCCGAGAAGGTCCGGCAACGACTGAAGCCTGCGCTCCTCACGGTTTATCAATAGACGGAGGGGAGCGGGGTGGGAGATGCAGCTGAAGCTCCAGAGGAGGCTCGCGGCCGACATACTGGGCGTAGGGGAGAACAGGATAAGGTTCGACCCGGAGAGGCTCGAGGAGATAGCCGACGCCATAACCAGGGAGGACGTGAGGGCCCTCATCGAGGAGGGAGCGATATACGCGGCACCGGTCAGGGGCCAGACGAGGAACAGGGCAAAGGAGACGAGGGTGAGGAAGGGAGGGAAGTACGCGACGCTGACGAAGAAGGAGAGGTGGATCATGAGGGTCAGGCCCCAGAGGAGGTACCTGAGGAGGCTGAGGGACCACGGCATCATCGACAGGTCGCTCTACAGGAAGCTCTACCTCCAAGTCAAGGCTGGCAGGTTCAAGTCGATCGCCGACATACGGAACCTCCTGATCGAGATGGGCGTCATGAAGAAGGAGGGGTGAGGTGATGGCCGTTCTGAAGAGGATCCCGCCGAGGAGGAGAAGGGAGGGGGTGACCGATTACAGGGCGAGGCTGAAGCTGGTCAAGTCGGGGAAGCCGAGGCTCGTCGTAAGGAGGACCAACCGCTACGTGATCGTCCAGCTGGTCGAGTCCAAGGCCGGCGGCGACAGGACGGTCCTGACCGTGACATCGAAGGTCCTCGCGAGGTACGGATGGAGGGCTGGGACCAAGAACACGCCCGCAGCCTACCTGACCGGATACCTCGCAGGGAAGCTCGCGGTGGCGAAGGGCTACACCGAGGCGATAGCCGACATAGGGATGAGGACGCCTTCTAAGGGAGCGAGGGTCTTCGCGGCGATCAAAGGGGCCATCGATGCGGGCCTCCGGATACCTGCGTCGGAGGAGATCTTCCCCGACGAGGCGAGGATAAGGGGGGAGGTCATCGCCGAGTACGTGAGGTCTTTGGGAGAAGAGGCGAGGGAGAGGTTCTCGGCCTCCGACGTCGAGCTGCTGAAGGACCTGCCGTCCCACTTCGAGGAGGTCCTGGAGAGGATTAGGAGCGGCTGAGATCTCAGAGGAGCTTCGGCCTCTCAAGACCTCCTGAGCCTCTCTGTGGAGAACTTCATCGCCAGCACTGAAGCTGCGAGGAGCGAGACGGTCGAGACCGCGGCGGAGGCGAGGAGCTGCGTTTGGCCGAGGGGCAGCGAGGGAACACCGGTCACAGACCTCCTCAGCAGCTCGAAGACGTGTGCAATCGGAGAAGCGGCGATGACGGACCTGATCTGCTCGGGGAAGAGCTCGACGGGGATCATGCCTGAGCTCATCGGCAGCAAAAACTGGAGCACGTTAGTGATTATCCACGGTCTCCTGATCCAGAGGAACGCAGAGCCGGCCAGCAGGGAGATCGACATCAAGACCGCGTGGAGGAGGAGGAAGGAGGCCGCAGCGCCAAGGGGGTCGACGAGGACGGGGCTCGATCCGAGGAGCAGGACCATGACGACATAGGAGAGCGCCATAGCCAGAGCCGTGTAAGGAAGGGACGTCACTCCCCTCGCCAGCATAAGGACCTCTACCCTCCCTCCAGCGAGCACCACCGAGTGGAGAACACCCTCTTCCTTGACCTGCCTGAGGAAGTGGCCGACGTTCCAGAGGACGATGGAGGTGACGACGAAGTAGCCAGCTCCGAGCGAGAGGCCCCTCAGCGATCCCTGATCGGCCAGCAACGACGGCGCGTGTATCGCGAAGGTCAGCCCTATCCCCATCGACCAGACCGGTGCGGTGACGAGGCCGACGGCGAACCATGGGCTCCTGAAGAGGAGCTTCGAGAAGGCCCAGAGCCCAGCTTTCAGGTCACTCGGTGACGACCTCATACCTCCCTCCCCTCCTGAGGGCGCGCTCTATCCGCGAGTAAAGGACGGTCGAGAAGACCGCGTAACCTGCGAGGACGACCAGCATCGGAATGAACCTCGCCGGCTCTATGATGCCGTAGAAGACCGCGAGCCTCACCGACTCGGCCACGTGAGGGTGCGGCAGGAGCTGGGCCAGGGCGACGACGATCTGAGGGAAGACGGTCAGAGGATACGCTATGCCTGTGAAGGTGTAGACCGTGGCGGAGACAAGCTCGATGAAGGCCTCGGTCCTGACGAGGAGCGTGAGGATCGCGACGAGGGCGGCGAAGAGGAATAGGGGCACGAGACCTACCGCCAGCACCAGGAGGGCCGGAAGGAGGTGGGAGACGGCCTGCAACCCTCCCCTCACGTAGACGAAGGGCACCGTCACGACGAGGTAGTAGAGCAGGGAGATCAGCGTGATCGTCGCCGAATGGGCGCCGAGGACCAGCTTAGCGTCGACCGGAAGGGTCTGGATGTGCTCGAGCGCGCCCCTCCTTCCCAGCTCGATCACATACTCTCCCACGGCCGAGACCATCACGAGGCTCAAGAGCAGGACGGGGACCCCTGCCATCTGGTAGAGGACCGAGTCGCTGTAACCCGAGATCTTAGCGAAGAGCTCCTCCTCCCTCCTGACCAGCGCGCCTATCAGGAAGAAGAGGCCCTGAAAGAAGGCCAAGAGGACCGCCATCAGCAACAGCTCGCCGGAGCGCCAGAGCTCCTTCAGGTCCGACTCGACGACCACGAGGAACTTCCCGATCGAGCTCATCCCTCATGACCCCTCAACTGCACGGACAAAGGCCTCCTCCAGCGTCGGCTCCCTGACGCTGACCGAGAGGACCTGAACCCCTTTGGACCTGAGCTCGGAGAGGATGACCGGCACCAGCTCCGCCGGGTCCTCCCTAATTTGGACCCTCAGCAGCGTCCTCCCCCTCTCGCTGACCCCGACCTCCGTCTCCCATCCGAGCCTCAGCCCTTTCACATCACCGGAGACCTCCAGCTCGACGCTCCAGGAGAGCCCGAAGGCCCTCTTCACCTCCTCCGGAGAACCTTCGGCGACGACCTTACCCTTGTTAAGGACTATCAGACTGTCGCTCAGCTCCTCCGCCTCCCACAAGTTGTGGGTCGTAACGAGGACGGTCCTTCCCTCGCTCCTCAGCCCCTTCAGCCTCTCCCTCACCTCCCTCGCCGAGATCGGGTCGAGACCTGCGGTAGGCTCGTCGAGAATCAGGACCTCGGGGTCGTGTATCAGGACCCTGCATATTGCCAGCCTCGCCTTCATGCCCTTAGAGTAGCCCTCGACCGGCCTGTCCCTGGCCTCCCCAAGCCCGAACTCCTCCAAAAGCCTGACGGCCCTCGACCTCGCCTCGGATCTGGTTAGCCCGTGGAGGACGCCGTAGAAGATCAGGTTCTCGAGGCCTGTGAGGCGGCCGAAGTGGCCCTTCTCCGGGTCGAGCATCACGCCGATCACTTTCCTGACCTCCTTCGTCTCCCTGACCACGTCATGCCCCATCACCCTCGCCGTCCCTCCGTCTGGAAGGAGGAGCGTGCTGAGGATCCGGACAGTGGTGGTCTTCCCTGCGCCGTTGGGCCCGAGGAGGACCACCATCCTGCCCTTCTCGACCGAGAAGGAGACCGATTCCAGCGCCCTGACCGTGCGTCTCACCCTCCAGATCCTCCGCTCGACGTAGGTCTTCTGGAGGTCCTCGGCCTCTATCGCCGCGACCATCCCTCCCGACGGGTAGGGGCACGCCTTATTGTGGATGTCACCCGTGGTTCGGTGATCGGGGATGGAGAAAGCAGAGCTACCTGATCTGACAACACTGGGGATAGAGGAGGGCATCGTCTACGAGCTGGCGATCGTGACACTCTCTCCAGACGGCTCGCCCCACGCAGCCGCCATCGGTTGCACCTTCCTCAGGGACGCTGAGGGCTGGAGGGCTCACTCGAAGCTCGCGAAGAG
>Ga0079997_139071_pt1 | contig 27472 bp, 29 predicted proteins | sample PerSpoCPS_CMetaG_FD_69200 | JGI IMG/M metagenome (GOLD analysis project Ga0079997, IMG submission 69200) | Archaeal communities from Yellowstone National Park, Wyoming, USA - Perpetual Spouter C (PS_C) MetaG (SPADES assembly) (version 2) | ecosystem: Environmental > Aquatic > Thermal springs >... | reverse complement strand
GGGTTTGGTTGTGTTTTGGGGTGGTTGTGTGGTTTTGGGGTGCAGTTTTTGGGTGGGCTTTTGGCTGTCCGAGAGCCTGCGGGGTGTGTTCACGCCTGCTCGAAATGGCAGACTTCAGGGGGCACGGTTCCCGTGCCCTGTTCCCGTGCCCTTGTGAATGTGCCCCAAACCACGCTGCAGGCGCGATTTTTCGAACACCCTCCCCCCAACCCCTTGACCAAATGCCCCAAAAATGCGGTATAATAGGGGTGATTCAATAGGAATGATGTTGCGGTGTAGAGGCGCACGGCGGTGCGCCCTACGGGGCAAGTGCAGACACACGATCAAATCATAGGAGGCATAGAGCGATGAGAGGAACAACACAAATGATGGGGCGTGCGCTGTTGGGCGCACTGGTTGTGGCGTTCATTGCGACCGCGGGCTGGTCGCAGTCGCTGACTTGGCTGGGCGTTCTGCCGGACGGCAGATACAGCTATGCTAATGCTGTTTCCGCAGACGGCTCCGTGGTGGTCGGCACGGCTTTCTATGACGGCTACGACCCCTTCGGGGAGTATTATTATTATGAGCGTGCCTTTCGCTGGACGGTGGATGGTGGGATGCAAGACCTCGGCGCGCTGGGCGGCGATGAGAGCGTGGCTTCTGGTGTTTCCGCCGATGGTGCCGTGGTGGTCGGCGGGGCTTACAACGCCGCAGGGCGTTGGCGTGCCTTTCGCTGGCAGAATGGTGTCATGCAAGACCTCGGCACGCTGGGCGGCGATGAGAGCGTGGCTAGGGGCGTTTCCGCCGATGGCGCCGTGGTGGTCGGCTGGGCTTGGAACGCCGCAGGGCAGTTTCGTGCCTTTCGCCGGCAGAATGGTGTCATGCAAGACCTCGGCACGCTGGGCGGCGATTGGAGCTGGGCTAATGGCGTTTCCGCCGATGGCGCCGTGGTGGTCGGCGGGGCTTACAACGCCGCAGGGCAGAGGCGTGCCTTTCGCTGGCAGAATGGTGTCATGCAAGACCTCGGCACGCTGGGCGGCGATGAGAGCGTGGCTAGGGGCGTTTCCGCCGATGGCGCCGTGGTGGTCGGCTGGGCTTGGAACGCCGCAGGGCAGTTTCGTGCCTTTCGCTGGCAGAATGGTGTCATGCAAGACCTCGGCACGCTGGGCGGCTGTTGTAGCGAGGCTTATGGTGTTTCCGCCGATGGCGCCGTGGTGGTCGGCTACGCTAGAAACGCCGCAGGGCAGGATCGTGCCTTTCGCTGGACGGCGTCGGGCGGCATGGAAAACCTGAACACGACCTATGCCAGCCTGCTGACCGACGGCTCGGTGCTTCGGGAAGCGCGCGCCATCTCCCCCGATGGGCGGTATATTGTGGGACGGGGCTACAACGCCGCCACAAGGCGCTATGAAGCCTTCCTGCTGGATACGGGCTTCCCGCGGCGCGGGGATGTGGACCGCAACGGCTGCGTGGACGACGCTGACTTGCTGCAAGTGCTGTTCGCCTTCGGCGGGCGCGGCTACCGCAACGAAGACCTCAACTGGGACGGCACAGTAGACGACGCCGACCTGCTGGAGGTGCTGTTCAACTTCGGCAGTGGGTGTTGATCCCCCTCACCCTGACCCTCTCACCCTTTGCAAGGGGTGAGAGGGAGGAACTTATCCAGCCTCGACGAATCCCGATTCACTGACGATGAATCCCGATTCAACGGCGATGAATCCCGATTCCGCGCCGATGAATCCCGATTCACTGACGATGAATCCCGATTCCACGCCAGTGAATCACGATTCAACGACGACGGACAGGAATTCACCATCAGGTGTCGAACCACACAGTGGAGGGATAAATATGGCTGCAGGATACATACCGCGCAACGACGCCGAGTTTCTGGCGTGGATGAATAACTTCATTTCGGTGCTGAACGCGAACTTGGCGACCTTCGGACTGGTCGCCGCCGACCTGACGCCGCTGACCAACGCCCGCAACGACTTCCAAACCAAACTGGGCAACTTCCAAACCGCCGAGACCGCCTTTCGCGCTGCCAGCGAAGCCAAAAAGACCTCGCGCAACACCGCCGAACCGCTGTTTCGGCAGATGGCGCAGCGCATCAACCGCCACCCCGCGATGACCAACGCGCTGCGGGCGCAACTGCGCCTGACCGTGCCCAAGCCGCGCCAGCGTCGGGGCGTGGGACCCGAAATCCCTGGCGTGCGCTTGGAGGTGGACGCGGGGCGCGTGGTGGTGCATTTCGGCACGAACCCCGACGACGAGAGGCGCAACGGCAAGCCCGACTGGGCGATTGGCGCGAACATCTACATCAAGGCGCAGGACGAGGCGGACTATCGGCTGTTGGCGTTTGACACGGCGAGTCCGTATGTGTGGGAGTATCGGGGTGCGCCGAAGCGGTTCAGTTTTCGGGTGGCGTATCGTGGGGTGCGCGAGCGCGACGAGGGCACGCTTAGCCCCGAAGAGACAGTGAGCGTGGGCGGGTAGTAGGGGCGAACGGCGTTCGCCCCTACACCCTGCGTGCGGGAAGGCGGGTGTTCGAAAAATCGGGGTGCGGGAACCGCACCCGTATCACAACGCAATGGGAAGGTTGCGATCGGCGATCCCCAATGTCGTAGCGCATAGGCACTCAAGTCTGCCCGCTCAGCTGGGCGTGTTGGGCAGCCTGTTGGAGGTCGCGAATCAGGTCGTCGGGGTGTTCCAGCCCGATGTAGAGGCGGAAGAACCATGGACGCTTGCCCGCCGAATCGGGTTCGCCCTCGCCCCAGCCAATCATGAGGCTCTCGTGCCCACCCCAGCTCGGTCCGAAACGGAACAGGCGCAGGTGGTCGGTGAAGGTATAGGCTTGCTCGTCCGAAATCGGGATGGTGCGCAAGCTGAAGAGGCTGCCGTAGCCCCGCATCTGTTGCTGGGCAAGCGCGTGCTGGGGATGTTGGGGCAGCCCCGGATGGTTGAGCTGTGCCACAAAAGGCTGTTGCACCAGCCAGCGTGCCACCTGGAAGCCGTTTTGCTGGAGCCGTTCCATCCGCACGGTCAAGGTGCGCAGTCCGCGCAGCAGCAGCCACGCCCCGAACGGCTCCAGAATGCACCCCAGCAGCTCGCGCGTGTGCGCAATCGGCTCCAGCCGTTCCGCCCTGCCTGCCACCACGCCCACAATCAGGTCGCTGTGCCCACCCAGATACTTGCTGGCGCTGTGCAACACCAGATCGACGCCCAGCGCGTGCGGGTTCTGGAACACCGGGCTTGCCCAGCTGTTATCGCAGAGAGTGAGCAGCCCGCGCGCTTGCGCCCACGCCGCCACCGCCCGCAAATCTTGCAGCTGAAAAGTGAGGCTGGAGGGGCTTTCGAGATAAATAAGGCGCGTGGTGGGTCGCCACGCGTCGGCGAACGACTCCAGCGTCGTGCCCACCACGAAGCTCACCTCGATTCCGAAGCGAGGCAGCCACTCGCTTAGCAACGCGCGGGCAGGCGGATAGGCATGCTCCACGCAGATAACATGGTCGCCCGCTTTGAGAAAAGTGAGCAACGCGGCGGAAATCGCTGCCATGCCAGAGGCGAACAGCAAGGCGCGCTCGGTGCCCTCCAACGCCGCCAGCTTGCGCTCCGCCAACGCCACCGTCGGGTTCGAAACGCGCGAGTAGTAATAGACCTCCTGATGGGCTGCACTGGCATATCGCTCGCGTAGGGTGCGGGCGGTGAATAGTGAAGTCTGCACAAGGGGCGGCACCACCGCACCGTAGGGAAACGGTTCCTCTTCGCCCAGATGCTGGATTAAGGTTGCCAAATGATCTCGGTCTTGCATACTGCGAGTCTACCTGTTGCCCCCGTGGCAATAGGGCATAATCGAAGGATGAGTCGTCAATCGGAAGCGGAACCAACGGCGCTCAAGCCGCGGCAGGAGGCATTTTATCAGCGGGTGCGTGCCCTCTATCGGGAGGCGGGCATTTGTGTCCCGTCGCTGCGCGCCGCTTCGCGCCAGATAGGGGCGCCGCCCGATGCCATCCGTGCCATGATTCAGATAGGCATCGATCGGGGCGAATTGATCGACGCGGGGGAGGGTATCTACTTCGCCGTCGAAACGCTGCAGCAGCTTGCGACGCAGCTGCGCACCGTGTCCCCTCCCATCACCGTGGCGAAGGTACGCGATTTGACCCGCAGTTCGCGCCGCTATGCTGCGGCTGCCTTGCGTTGCTTGAAACAGCGGGGATGGCTGCTGGGGTAAAATAAAAAGCGAGGTGCGCGATGCGGGTCGAACTGCTCTATTACCCAGAGTGCCCTTCCCACGAACGGGCGCTGGAGCTATTACAAGAGGCGATGCGAGCCGAGGGTGTGGACGCGCCTATCGAGATTATCCGCGTCGAGACCCAAGCCGAGGCGGAGGCGCACCGCTTCATCGGTTCGCCCACCATCCGCATCGCGGGTATCGAGGTTGACCCGCATCCCGAACTGCCTTACCGGCTCACCTGTCGCACCTTCGTCCACGAAGATGGACGCCTCTCCCCTCTCCCCTCCCTTTCTATGCTGCGACAGGTCATCCGGCAAGCGAAGGAGGTGAACAACGATGGCGATGGAAATCGGTCAATCGGCTTATGACTTTTCGTTGCCCGGTGTGGACGGCAAGACCTACTCGCTTCAGGATTTCGCGGACAAGCCGGTGCTGGTGCTTTTCTTCTGGTGCAATCACTGCCCCTATGTGAAAGCCTACGAGGATCGGGTGATTGCCCTGGCGAAGGAGTTTGGCGACCGAGTCGCGTTCGTGGCGATTAACTCGAACGACCCCGTGCAATATCCCGAGGACAGCTTCGAGAAGATGAAGGAGCGGGCGCAAGAGAAGGGCTACCCGTTCCCCTATCTGTTCGACGCCACGCAGAGCGTGGCGCGCGCCTATCAAGCCACGCGCACCCCGGAGTTCTTCGTGTTTGACGAGGAGCGTGAGCTGAAATATCACGGACGCTTCGACGACAACTGGGAGCATCCCGACCAAGTGAAGCAGGAATTTGTGCGGGATGCGATTATCGCGCTGCTGAACAACGATGTGCCCCACTACTCCCAGACCCCACCTATCGGCTGCACCATCAAGTGGAAGGTCTAACTGTTGTTTTCTGACCGATGCCCTCTTCCCTGATAAGCGGGGAGGAGGGCTTTATTAAAAAAGAGGGCTCGCGCGGCGAGCCCTGGCAGAGATGCTCTCTGGGTTGAGAGCAAGACGACCCTTGCAAGGTTTTTTTAGACGGCGCCGCACTGCCAATGTTCTGCAAAGTCGGGCTTCACATCGCCTCGCCGCCGCGTCCGCCCATGCGCAGCCCGCGCCGACCGCCACCCATCTCTTCGCCCGATTCTTCGGCTGAGCGTGGCGGCGCTCCGGGCGCTGCAGGCGGCGCACCCACAGCCGGTCCACCGCCGAAGCCGCCCATGGCAGGCGCGCCCATGCTGCCGCCAGCAGGCGCTGCCACCGCCGCCAGCGGATTCTCGATATTGGCACGCACACTTGCCAAATCAGGCATCTGCACCGGCGGCAGCGGTTCCGGCATCATGTTGTTGCTGACCACAAACAGCACAATCAGCAACACGACACCCAACGCAATGACGCCAATTGCCACCGCATCCACACCTTTTTGCATAGCGTTCGCTCCTCCACAGTAGATTATAGCATGGAATTTTCTCTCCCAAGCGGGCTTTCCTGCAGGAAAACCGCCTATCCAAACCGAATTACCCCCTTATGAGCCGACAGAACGAGCCTTCACCTTACATGTTGGCGATTGGCGACCCTGTGCGGCGCCAGAGACGGCTTGTGGTGCGCCCCGGCACGCTTATCGAAACGCAACGGGGACGACGCCTCACCCTCACGCAACTGGTGCAGGCGGTGGAGCCATGCACCTTCCTGCTGATAGGCGAGGAACACAGCGAGGCGAAGCACCATCAGTTTCAGGCTGCAGTCATCGAAGCGTTGGTGCAAGCCGGTCGCGCCGTGATGGTGGGGTTGGAGATGTTCGACCGCACGCGCCAATATTTCTTGAACCTCTGGACGCTCAATCGGCTAAGCGAAGCGGAGTTCATCGAGCAGAGCGATTGGCAGCGACAGTGGGGTTTCGACTTTGCCCTGTATCGCCCCATCTTTGAGGTGGTCTATCGCCATCGGTTGCGTCTGGTCGCCCTGAATGTGCCCCGCGCCACGGTGCGCCAAGTCGCACTCAAAGGCTGGGACTCGCTGCCACCAGAGGAGCGAATGGGCATCGACCAACTGGACCTAAACCAGCGCGACCATCGCCAGCTCTTTGATGCGCTGATGAGCGGTCATCCGGGCACTGAGTCGCACACGGAACACGCGGGGCATGCAGGTCATGCCGACCCTGCGCATGAGCGGTTTTATCAGGCACAGGTGCTATGGGACACGGCGATGGCGGAACGCGCGCTGTACTATCTGGAGCGTACCGTGCCCTCACCACGCCTGATTTTTGTCATCCTGGCGGGGAACGGGCATGTGATGTACGATGTGGGGATTGCCCTGCGTTTGCGCCAACGCACGAATCGCCCCCTCGCAACCGTTGTGTGCCTGCCCGTAAGCGATAAACCCCAGATGATAAGCGCGTCGCTGGCAGATTTCGTCTGGTGCCCCCCGAACTGAACTCTTCGCGCTCCGATTCGTCTAAACAGTTGCCATGCGAAACGAGCCGCGCGAGCGATTGGCACATCTGCTGCGGCGGGTCGGCTTGAGCGCGAGCCAGTCCGAGATAGAACGCTACCTGCCGCTGGGCATCGAAGGCACCATCGACGCCTTGCTCCGCTATGATCAGGAGCCGGAGGAGGTGGACGATGCCGAGATTCTGCGCTTGCTGCAGGGCGATAACCCGCGCCTGCAGCCCCCGATGGTCGTCGGCTGGTGGATTTACCGCATGCTCGTCACGCGCCGCCCTCTCCAGGAGCGCATGGCACTCTTCTGGCATAACCACTTCGCTACCTCCGCCTCCAAAGTAAACGATGGTCGCCTGATGCTGATGCAGATTCAGCTGTTCCAGCGGCTGGGCGTGGGCAATTTTCAGACACTGGTGCTGGAGGTGGCACGCGATCCCGCGATGTTGGTCTGGCTGGATGGCGTGCGGAATGTGAAGGGGAAGCCAAACGAAAACTTCGCCCGTGAGCTGCTGGAGCTGTTCACGATGGGCATCGGGCACTACACCGAGCAGGACATCAAAGAGGCAGCCCGCGCCTTCACAGGATGGAGCTTCAGCCGATTGACAGGCGCCTTTGTGTTCAATCGTGCGCAGCATGATGATGGCGAAAAGCGCTTCATGGGGCAACGGGGCAACTTCAACGGCGAGGACATCATCCGCATCGCCGTGGAACATCCTGCCACCGCCACCTTCATCGCCCGCAAGTTCTATCGCCACTTTATCAACGAAATCGACCCACCCAACGAGAAGGTGGTCGCCGCGCTGGCACAAACTTTTCGCGACTCGGGCTATGAGGTTAAGTCGCTGCTGCGTCGCCTCCTGACCAGCTCCGCCTTCTGGAGCGAGAACGCCATTCGCAAGCGGATTAAAAGTCCCGTGGAGTTTGTGATAGGCACGCTGCGGCAGGTGGGAGTGGGCGAGCGGTTGCGCGAGGTGAATCTGAGCATGGCAGCGGGTCAGCGTGTTTTGCTGGCGTTCCTGCGCTTGTGCGGGCAGTGGATGCGTCGGATGGGGCAGGCGCTGCTTTATCCCCCCACGGTTGCCGGCTGGGATTGGGGCACGGCGTGGATTAGCTCCGCCACCATGCTGGAGCGAATGCGCTTCGCTCAAGTGCTGACCGGTCCGGCGATTGGCGTTGGTGGACGCGGGCGCATCGCACGCCCCGCCCTGACCACCCTCAATGCGTTGATTGGGAAGCCTGCACCTGATAGCCTGGAGACCTTCGTGGATCGGCTGGAGCAGACCCTCGACACGCGCCTGCAAAAAGAGACACGACGCAAACTCCTCGACTACCTGCAGGCAAAAGGCGGGTTGAACGCCCTCAACAGCAGCGATCGCGAGTTGGTCAGCGGCGCGCTCCAGATTCTATTTGCCAGCCCGGAGTATCAGTTCTGCTAAACTCTGGCATCGCTACCCTTCAGTCCCGAATCGGCTGCGTCGTCAAAGTGTCCCTCCAGCGCTCACCGAACGATACCCTGCCGCAGCGCCCACACCACCACCTGCAGCGTGGTGCGCACCCCCAACTTCGCCCGTATCGCTGCCAACTCCCGCTTCAGCGTCGTCTCAGAACGACAAATCGCCTGCGCAGCCCTCCGAACCGAGCCTTTGTCTGCCACCTCCTGTAGCACTTCTATCTCGGTTGGCGTCAGGCAGTTGTGAGAGATAATCACCGCTTGCTCGGCAGGGGAAAATTGTGGGGTGAATTTTGAATTCATTGAATGGCTGCCATCCCATCACGAAAGGCAGGGTTATAAACCGCATCAGGTGGATTTGGGCACTCGTCAAGGTTCGACCGTTCACCGTGAAAAGGTAGAGGCAGTTTTGCAGTTGAGAGCTTTTGGCACGCTATGCGGGGCTGCAGGGGACACCGTAGGTGGGAGTGCCGCCACAGGGATTGTGCTGCAGAGCGCGCCGCATCCGTTAGGCGTGCCGGCAATTGGCGAGAATGAGTATGTATGGAGCAGCGATAGCCCTGCGAAGTTGACGATTCCTGCACGGGCATACGCCTACACTTGGGGCTGGGAGCCAGATTTGGGCTGGCTTGTGGACAAGACGGTATTCAGGGTGGAGCCTGATATTCCGACCGAGGACACCAAGCCAGGGTATAAAACAGTGGCTCAGGGGCGCGAGTTGGTGGCACAGAGTTTGGATGGTCAGACCGACAGCCTAATGGATGGGTTGGTCTATCGAAGCCGGTACCTACCCCCGAAAAACACCGATTTTGGCAATAAGAAGGTATACTTTGAGGTGGAGGGGAATAAAGTGGATTATGCAGATTACGAGATTATCGCATATCTTATTGAATATGAAAAGTTAAAACAAGCAAAAGATCTTTGGCAACATGATTGGGCACAGTATGGTCTTCAATATGGGCGCCCCCTTCACCGTTTCCCTACTATTTTGAATGCAACGGGGTAAGATATCCAAGTTCCCAATATGAGAATGACCTTATAACCGATGTGCCCTGCTTACGTTGAAGAATAGAGAAGAAGGAGGTGCATGTATAATGCATAGCAAGTGGATGATGGGACAGTGGATGCAGAGCGAAGGTGCAAATCGATCCGAGCAGCGCTTTGCGCCCGCCTTAGATAATCGCGTGCCCCCAATCTGTGCGAAGATTTACCACATCCGCCAGATTGGGTTGCGTAAAGAGGTGGCACAAATCCCCTTCCTAATAGCCATCCTGCGAGAGGCAGCTGCTAAAAAGGCACCCGATACTATCTCTCCTGGACGCGGTATGCCCTGGCACGCCGATTACTCCACGCATCTCTATGCAGTGACTATTGTAGCGTTGGGGCGCCTGGGTGCCCAGAAAGCTATTCCTGTGTTGGAAACACTTAGCAATCGCTTGGAGTATCTCCAGCTCAAACCCTTTGTGGAAGTTGCCTTGGCGAGGATCAAAGCCGAAAAGGCTGTTCCTATTCCGAAGACATCAAGGGAATGGTGGCTTAAGGTGCGGCGCTTTCTGGCGGAGCTGGATATGTCTTTCCGCGATTTGGCGCGATTATCGCATGGATTAGACGAAGACGACCCTTCCCGGCGACCGCCAAAACAGGAGCGGCTGGCTTTGCGCGCATTAGCAGAAATGGCAGCCGATGCCTACAAAAATGGATACCGCGACAGTTTTCGCTGGCTCAATCAATCGGGCATCATTTGGGATTCAGACATAGCGGCTTGGCTAAGCGTGGAATTAGCAACCCGCTCTCCAGCGCAGCAACTGGCGTGGTTAGTGGATCAGTTTCGCGCTAAATCCACAATAAGGTTTCAGGACGCTTACCTAAGTCAAGCATTGTCCGATCTCGGAGAGATGGCAGTTAGCCCGCTTGAGCAATGGTTAGATGATTTGTGGCGTGAAAGGGCTTCGGAGGTGCGCCAGTCGTCTTACACCCGTACGGATAGGCTACTTATTCAATGCTTTGCACTTCTGTCTGCAACAGGTACTGCTAAAGGGAGAGTAATCTTGATTCAACAGTATAACCGGTGTCGGAGTGACGATTACTTGCGTAATAATCTTGCGCTTATACTGGATCAGTCGCCTTGGACCTTCGTTTCGGACTGGTAAGAGATTATCGAGAAACGGTGATCCCGGTGCTGAAGCGGAAGTTTGGGGATGGCGTTCGTAGTCAGAACTCGACACACTAATTCAACGGTGGGTGGCACCGACACGGTGGTGCAGCTGACCAACTTGCCTGCAGGGGTTTACACGGTGCGGGCGTTTCCTGTGTCGCCGGGTCGTTGGCTGCGCGTGGAGGGTAAACTCTTGACGGAGGTGCCGTGGTTCTTTGCGGCGCCGACGGGGGCGAACAAGGTGACGGTCTACTGGGACGGAGTGCCCGGTGCAACGGGCTATCGGGTGCGTTGGGGTGCAACGAGCGGGAGTTATCCGAACAGTTCGGCGGTGCTGCCGGCGACGGCTCGGCAATACATGGTGTCGGGTTTGGTGCGTGATAGGGAGTATTACTTTGTGGTAGAGGCGGCGTATAACGGGCTTTGGGGACCGCCGTCGGAGGAGGATAGTGCGGTGCCGCATGAAGGAGCAATAAGGTGGGATTCAGGAAATGTCAGCTGGATAATGGAAGATGTTCGGCGTGTGACTGGCTCTACAGCGGGACGCGATATGCTGGATGTTTTAGGACCTGATGGTCTAATCTATTCTGACAGCGGCGTAAGACATCCAACAACCTTCTTTGACGTGAGTCGGCTGGTCTTTACTCTGACGGACTTTCCCAGCTTTGAAATTCCCGTGACTAATGCGGGGCGTGAGGAATTAGAAAACACTTGCACAGGTCCTTATCGTCGCGTTCGTGCGCGCGGCGATCAGAACATTACCGCAGTTCGCGCCACATTTTGGATACCATCCACATTCTCGCCCCGCTTTCCTTACACTCAGATTTTCATACCTTCGGAAGTAGATAACCCAGACAATCCAAGACGACCTGCAGATACGCCATACATGTACTTCGGTTTCGCATTTAGTGGCTTAGATGTTGAAGGCGGACTGATGTACCACAGAGCGGGCAGAGGTGATTTGAACTATCCACGCTGGCAGGCGTACCTGAAGGTTGTGTCTCGAGGGCGAGATAGACATCCAGCAATCACGGACACCCTCAACGAAAGAGGACACATTTTAGATAATACAGAAGGGGGCACGCCGACCCGAGTAGAGCTGTACACTATTGGTCAGGAGCGTTTAGTGGGGCTTCGTGTACAACCCATAGACCCTGTGTTTGGCGAAGAAATATTCCTTAGGGAAATCGCGGCTACGGCTAAGCTCAAACGGGATATGTCAGGATTGCGTTTTCGGCGTGTTTTCTCGATTGCTCAAAGAAAGGAGGCAATGATAGGCTGCCTGACGGGTTATCTAAGAACAGGTAGCTATGTGCGTGGGATGGCAGTTGGATACAATCCCGTTGCAGGAATTGGTGAAGATCCCTTTCTTGAACCACCAGCACAGGTTGGGATAGGAGGTTTGTTTTGGTTTGATTGGAGTGACTATTACACGGATCAGGCAGGTGCATATCCTCCTCCGAGCTTTGGAATCGTGTCATGGAGTGAGATCGTTCGATTCTCGCGCGAGGTTGTCAGCATCTCGCTTTAGGTAAAGGGGGAATCGGTCTTGTTGGTAGGAACCAAATCGGGAACACCAAACCAGTTCCGTTTCGTTGTGTTTGACGGTAGAAGAGGCGTCGCACTCTGCCGAGTGTCGGATGGCAAACTCCGAGAAAAGAAATGGCTTGTCCATTTCTCCGGCTTCTGGTATATCTCTGTAGCAAATCCTGCTCTTTCACCTAACGGGCGCTGGATCTACCTACCACTCCACGCGGACACTGCCATAGTAGACCTTCAGACGCAACGGCTCCACTGGCTGGGGCGTGCCCGCCGTCTTCCAGATGGTGCGTATATCGCAGAAGTCTATCGGTTGTGTTGGTCACCTGATAGCCGTTACCTGTTGGGAACGCCCGGGGGGGTGGCTGGAGAGCTCATTTTATGTCAGCCACTGCAACAGGGCTATCGAGTGTTAGTGAAAGGCGATGTATATGGTTATGGTTGGTATCCTGACGCCCAGCATATCTGGTTTGTGAAAAGAGGCGTAGATGGTCAATTCCACTGGTATCGACGCAATTTGCGCTCGGGTCAGGTGAAGCGATTAGGGGCATCTGAGCGACGACGGATTAATACCGACTGGGACATGACCCTGTCCCCGTTTCGGTGGCTGGATGTGCCGGTCATGAGAATGCTAAAACCGTCGGAGTGGACGCCTCGCTTTGTGGCTGCATGCACCGCGCAAAGACAGGTTCGGGTTCGCTTTGATAGGCAAGCACCCAATCGACGACTGTTTATTGAATGGCGAAATGGGCGTTCAGTTAAACTTGAAGCGCCCCTGGGTGTGCACAGAATGTTCCTCTGGGATTTGTCGGCGAATCATCAGTGGGCACTCGTGGTATGCAGTGAGCAGGGCGGTAGCCGATGGTATCTGGTGGATTTGAATCGTGATTGCTGGGAGCCGTTGGTATTTTCGGTGGATGTAGAACAAGCGATTACGCCATCTGCGGGAGCAGTGATTCGTGCTGAATTTGAACAGAGCGCTCGCTTATTGTTCGGATAGAGGAGCTGTTGCGCTTACCCAGAAGATGAGAAGGTTCGGCAAGAATAGTTGCTGAAAAAGCACTTCCCGCGTCGCTGAGTCGTTGGCTGCGCGTAGAGGGTAAACTCTTGACGGAGGTGCCGTGGATTTTTGCGGCGCCGACGGGGGCGAACAAGGTGACGGTCTACTGGGACGAAGTGCCAGGGGCAACGGGCTATCGGGTGCGTTGGGGCACAACGAGCGGGAGTTATCCGAACAGTTCGGCGGTGCTGCCGGCGACGGCTCGGCAATACACGGTGTCGGGTTTGGTGCGTGATCGCGAGGTTGGTGCGATTAACTGAAGTGCAAAACTTATGTTCTAATTCAAAACATTTGGGTGAAGCGGCGGGCGGCGTCGGTGGGGTCGGGCGCGCCCAGCACCGCCGAGATGACGCAGATGCCATCCGCCCCCGCCTGCAGCACCTGTTCGGCGTTCTCCAGCGTGATGCCGCCGATGCCGAACACGGGGATGGTCACCCGCTGCTTGATTTGGCGCAGGCGTTCGGGACCGACGGGCGCGCCTGCATCGGGCTTGGTGGCGGTGGCGAACATGGGACCTACTCCCAGATAGTCCGCGCCGTCTGCTTCGGCACGAATCGCTTCCTCCACCGTTTCTGCCGAGACGCCGATAATCAGCGCATCGCCTGCCACCCGACGCGCCAGCGGGACGGGCATATCGTCCTGACCCAGATGCACCCCATCCGCTCCCACCGCCAGCGCCACATCGAGGCGGTCGTTGATAATGAGCAGGGCGTCATAATCGCGTGTGAGGGCACGCAACGCTTGGGCATACTCGACGAGCTGGCGCGTGGTCGCCACTTTATCGCGCAGCTGGATGAGGCGCGCACCACCCTGCAGCGCGGCGCGTGCCCCCGCCAGATGCCCTCCCCCCAGCCGCGGATCGGTAATCACATACAGCCCTTTCAGCCTGCCACGCCATTGCTCGCTCATGGCTGGCTCCAATCCTCCACAGTGAGACCCTCAATAACACGAAAGTGCGCATCAGCACTGACCAGAATCATGTCATACGCCAGCGCGCTGGCAGCAATCCAGATGTCATTAGTGGGGATTGGCTGACCCCTTCGTTTCAGATAAGCAACGATTTCTGCATAGAACATCGCTACTGATTCGGTAATGGGCAGGATTCCAGCAGCTTTTTCCAGCGATTGCTCATAAAGCCGTCGTAGTCGCTCACGATGAACTTGATTGGCTACTACGGCAACCCCCGCCAGCATCTCACCCTGTGTAATCACGGACATATAGAGAAACGATTCTGTACCGAGCTGATTGACCTGTTGCATTACTGGAGGGAGCCTCCGCTGCAAGTAGCTCCAGTGATCGGTATCAAGCAGGTATTTCATGGCTTCTCCTGCTCCCAGATCTCGGGGTCGATGCGGCGCAACTCCTCGTACACAAACTTGCGAATCGCTTCCGCGTCCTCTGGCTCCAGCGTACCTGCCAATAGTTGAAGCACCAGCTGGGGCGAGCCTTTCGGCAAGGGCGGATCGCCGATACCCACCACCTCGATATACACCCGTGTGCCTTCAGGCAGCACCAGAGGTTCATCCAATTCAATCACGGAGCCGCGCACTGTGCCCTTGATAGCCACCGCTCCTCACCTCCAAGCCGATTGTACCCAAAGGGTCGTTCAGATGACCAGCGCCTCGGTGTAGGTGCCATACACCTCCTTGAGCGCGTTCACGATTTCGCCCAGGGTAGCGTAGGCTTTAACAGCGGTGAGAATGGGCGGCATCAGGTTTTCGTCGCGTCGCGCGGCGGCTTGCAGGTCGCGTAGGGCTTGGGAGACGGCGCGATTGTCGCGCTCGCGTCGCAGCGACTGCATGCGCTGCACCTGATGCTGGCGCGTCTCGTCGGGAATCTTGAGGATGCGGAAGGGGATTGGCTCCTGCTCCATCACATACTCGTTGACACCGACCCAGATGAAGTCGCGCTCCTCCACGCGCCGCTGGAACTGATAGGCGGCATCGGCAATCTCCTGCTGGAAGAAGCCGCTTTTGATAGCGGGGATAACGCCCCCTTGCTGCTCGATGCGGCGGAAATAGTCGCGTGCGCCCTCCTCCATCGTGTTCGTCATCCATTCCACATAGTACGCGCCGCCGAGCGGGTCAACCGTGTTGGCAACGCCCGTCTCCTCGGCAATCACCTGTTGCGTGCGCAGCGACAGCAAGGCGGCTTCCTCGGTGGGCAGCGCCCACGCCTCGTCAAATGAGTTCACATGAAGCGACTGCGTGCCCCCCAGCACTGCCGCCAACGCCTCGATGGTGGAACGGATGATGTTCACATAGGGCTGCTGCATCGTGAGCGAGCAGCCAGCGGTCTGGGTGTGGAAGCGCATCCACCATGCGCGCGGGTTTTTCGCGCCGAAGGTCTCGCGCATCTCCCGCGCCCAAATACGCCGCGCCGCCCGAAACTTGCCTATCTCCTCGAAGAAGTCGATGTGGGCATTAAAGAAGAAGGAGAACTTCGGGGCGAACTCATCGATGTCCAATCCCCTATCAAGGCACCAGCGCACATACTCAAAGCCGTCCGCCAGCGTGAACGCCAGCTCCTGAACGGCGGTGGAGCCAGCCTCGCGAATGTGATAGCCACTGATGCTAATCGGGTGCCACTTCGGCACATATTGACAGCCGAACTCCACCGTGTCCACGATAAGCTTCATATGGGGTTCCGGCGGAAAAATCCATTCCTTCTGGGCGATGAACTCTTTGAGGATGTCGTTCTGGATAGTGCCCGAAAGCTTTTCCAGTGGCACACCTTGCTTCTCTGCCACCGCCAGGTACATCGCCCAGATGATAATGGCGGGCGCGTTAATGGTCATCGAAGTGGTGATACTGCCTAAATCGATGCCGTCGAACAGAATTTCCATATCGCGAAGCGAGGCGACGCTCACACCGCACTTACCGACCTCACCCTCCGCTTCGGGGTCATCGGGGTCCACACCCATCAGCGTGGGCAGGTCGAACGCCACCGAAAGCCCCGTTTGACCCTGCGAGATAAGATACTTATAGCGCTGATTGGTCTCTTCGGGTGTGGCAAAGCCCGAAAACTGGCGAATCGTCCAGAGCTTGGTGCGATAGCCCGTTTCGTACAGCCCGCGTGTGAAGGGATACTCGCCCGGATTGCCTAAATCACGGTGATAGTCCAGCCCGGCAATATCGTCGGGCGTGTAATAACGCTTGATTTCGATGCCCGATAGCGACTCGAATCGCGCCTTGCGCTCCGTTATCAATTGCTGACCCATCGTTGTTCCCTCCTGGCGTCCTCGCCAGAAGAGATTATACACGATTTGGGTGCGGGGAGCGCAGCGTTTCGTAGCAGTAGAGAATGAGCCGCGCCCGCCGATTGCGCGTGAAGTAGTTCCACGCCCACTGGATCAATACGAGCAGTTTATTCTCAAAGCCGACCAGATAGAGCAGGTGAACAAAGAGCCACGCCAGCCATGCGATAAAGCCTGTGAGGTGGAGTTTGCCAATCTTGGCGACGGCTGCTTTACGCCCAATGACTGCCATATCGCCCTTGTCACGGTAGCGGAAGGGTGGCGTCTGGCGCCCGCGTAAGCGGGCGCGAATCACGCGCGCCACATAGTGTCCTTGCTGCATCGCAACAGGTGCTAACCCGGGCAGGGGCGTGCCTGTCTGATGGGCATAATGAGCAAGGTCACCTATCACAAACAGGTTCGGATAGCCCGGTACCGACAGGTCAGGATTGACGATGAGGCGTCCACTTTTGTCAGTAGGTAGGTGAGCGCGGCTGGCAAGCTGCTCTGCCAAAGGCGCGGCGCGTATGCCTGCTGCCCACAGCACGGTGCGCGCTTGAACCTGAACCGTCTCGCCTTGATAGGTATACTGCACGCCGGTCTCGTCCACTTGGGTCACCAAGGCACCCGTTTGCACCTCGACACCGAGCCGTTGAAGCGACCGGTGGGCGTTCTCGCTCAGGTTCGGCGGATAAGTGGGCAACAGGCGCGATCCCCCTTCGAGCAGCAACAAGCGGGCAGACCGTGGCTCGAAACGGCGGAACTCGCCCCGCACCGTGACGCGCACCAGCTCCGCCAACGCACCCGCCAGCTCTACACCGGTGGGACCACCACCCACAATCACAAAGGTGAGCCACTCTCGCTGGTGTTGGGGATCGGTCTCACGCTCAGCATTTTCGAGTGCCGACAGGACCCGCCGCCGAATCTCTTGTGCGTCTTCGATGGTCTTCAACCCTGGTGCATATTGACTCCACTCCTCGCGCCCAAAGTAGTGATAGGTGGAGCCAGCAGCAACTATCAGATAATCATACAGAACTGGGTCGCCATCCCGAAGATAAACCCTCTGTTGCTGCGGATCGATATCGACCACTTCGGCATTCAGCACGCAAATGTTACGCTGCCGCTTGAACAAGGCACGGATAGGCGACGCAATCTCTGCTGGTCCCAGTCCACCCGTAGCCACTTGATAGAGCAGCGGCTGAAAAAGATGGAAGTTGCGCTTGTCAATCAGTGTGACCTCGACAGGGACAGTACGCAAGGACTTGGCAGCCTGTAATCCACCAAACCCACCGCCAATAATCACCACATGGGGTGTCATCACAGCGTGTGATTCGACGGACATGCCATCATTCCTGCTTTTGCTGCGGGCAGGAGTTAGGCAGGCGCGATCAGCATCAGCCGATAGAGTGGGTCGGACCCAGGATGGCGGAACTCCAGCACCCGCAGCACCCGATAGGGCTCACCACGCCACTCCAGCACCTCATCGGGTAGCGGGTAAAGATTGGGCAGGAACAGCACGAACCAGAGCGGATGCGGCAGTAGCTCCAACTCGGTGTTGTTGTAGAGCCACCGCAGCAACCCTGACGGAGGCGGCACAAATAGCCCCTGCCAGCTCGCACCGCGCATGGTGAAGGGTTCGCCATAACGCTTTAGCCAGCTGCGCAAACAGAGGTGCAGAACCATGTTAGCCTCCTTCCTCGCCAGCCGTGCGGCTGATGAACTGTAGCCGTGCGTTGCGCTTGAGATAGGGTGCGAGGCGACGCACACCCTGCGCTTTCAGCCCGCTGGGGTCCGAAGGGTTCAGCCAATCGGGTGGGAACACCTGCAGCCAACCGAAGCGAAACCCCACTAACGCGCCCACCTCGCGCCACAGGGTCGCCAGCATTTCGCCTGCAATCAGCTCCAGCGCGCCCAGATTGAGCGTTGCCAGCAGCCCTGTGTCAGGATTGTCCAGATAGAGTGGATCGATGGCGTACTCAATCACGGGTAGCATCTCGGCAATCAGCGCATCGATCTCCGCATCATATTCACTGCCAAGCCGTGTTTTGCGCTTCACATCGTCGCGCGTGACGCTCAACATCCTCCACCTCCTGTTGGGCAAGGCTCCATTCCTGCCACAAATGACGCAGGCTCCACAGCGATTCCTGTATCTCCTCCAACGCCGCCTCCAGCCGTTCGTGCCAGTGGTCCGTCCGATCCAGCATCTGGCGCAGGTGGGTGATAAACTCCTCGGTGATGGCTGCTTCCTGTCGCTGCGCCGATTCCACCAGGCGGTCCATCCGCTGGAGCATCTGACGGGTGAGGACGAAGCTCCACCCAATCAGCGTGCTAACAATGGCGAGAAACTGGCTCCACTCCATCAGGTTCCGCCTCCTTCAGGGTTGCCACGCTTGCAGTTCGCGCAGCACGACCTCGCGCAGCGCCTGCTCCACGGCTTCAATCGTGGCAGGTTCAAGGTGCAACTGGCGCGCCAGCCGCTCGCGCTGGGCTTGTGGCAAGCGCAACGCACGCGACGCCAGCCATTCGCTCAAAACGGGCAACAGCAAACGCCAAAGCCATCGGATTAGGGAACGCCGCATTTTCTCCAGAACCCCCTTCCACCCAACGGGACAACAGTGGAATGTCGAGTCAACAGGCGCAGCGGAAATGTATCACTTTTTCGATATCGGCGGGAGTTGTTGCACTGTCTGCAAAACCGCTTCGAAGTAGCATTGGCGCGCAGGTGAGGTTAAATGGGCGCGTTGCTGTTCGACAGCGCGCACGAGTTCCTCCAACGCCATCAGACAATCTATATCCGTCAACAATGTGCGTAACCGCTCCACCGTTGCCTGCCAATCAGGGTGACGCGCCATCAGCTCACTGGCGTTCTGACGCACAGCGTCAGCACGAATACCGTACAAGCGTTCCTGCTTCTTGTCGCTGGGCTTTGCCTCATGCAGGCAACCGAGCTTGAGGACTTCCTTGACCAGCTGCTTCGGTCGAGGGTGACGCCCGATTGGGGGAGCGTACCAACTAACCAGCTGTGCCAGCAGTTCCAGCTCAGGCTGCGTCGCCACCCAGTTGAATTGGAGATAGGTGTCCACCACTTGCAAAAAAGCGGCTTGTATTGGCGTTATTGACGGCACCGACTCCGCGTAGACCAAAACCTCGACTTCATCCGCAAGCGGCTGGAACGCCTGCTCAATTAGCGGGCGAACATCGTCCCAGTTCAGCCCGCCGTTGCCGCAGCCCAGCGCTGGCACGGCAATCGATCGAATCCCCAGCGCACGAACCTGTTCAACCAGGTCTTGCAAGCCTTGCTGGATGTATTCCAATTTCGAGCGTCCTCGCCAATGCTTTTTGGTAGGAAAATTGATAATATACCGTGGTGGAGTCAACTGGTTTGTTGGGTACACCAGCACTTTGCCGATGCGCACTGCACCCTGCTCGCACTGCTGCTTGTAGAACTCGTAGTTATCCGGATAACGCTCCTTGAAGCGCAGTGCAAGTCCCTTACCCATCACGCCGACGGTGTTCACCGTGTTCACCAACGCGTCCACATCGGCGTCAAGCAGGTCTCCCTGCACGAAACGAATCATTCTCGTCTCCACCCTCTTAATAATACCACCCCCGGCAGACCGCTACTCTCGGCTGGTGACTCAATGATTGCAGCAAGGTCAGCACGCGCTGTCGGACCGCGTTGTCGTAAACGCCGATCTCCCGAATACATCCCCAAGGCACCTGCTGATACACCAGAAACTCGGCTTGGCGTCGGCTCTTACGATCAGGATATTCAGCTGTATCCATCCAGACGGATGATCGCATCACCTCCCAGTCAATCTCCGTTTCCAACAGATTCAAGTCGTTGAAGAATCGTGCAGCGGATGTAAGGGGGTGACGATCGGTGAAGACGCAAGGTAGCCCATGGGCTTGCACCACTTGCACCGTGGTAACCAAATAAATGATCCGGCTTTGGGGAGGTGCGCCATGCACATAGCCTGTATGAATCGCATACAACATCGGTGAGCGCGGTGCAAAATAAAACGGTACATAATCCGCCACCACACCGTATGGCTCCACTGGTACCCTCACAACTTGGCGTCTCTGTTTCAAATGCGGATAGGCGATGCTACACCGAGTAAGGTGTTGTGCTTGCCTATCGCAAAGCAATCCCCTCTGTGCAATTCCGTGCAAGTTGTCGATGGCAGTCATATGATATAGCGATACTGCGTTAACCATATTCTATCACCAAGAGAAACTATACCCCACCACACTGGAGCCCTGATGCAGTCTAAAAAGGCGTGTACGGGACGGGTGGGGTTTGAGTTTATCCCGTACACGCGGCGCCATCGAACCCTAATTCCCCTTATTTTCGGTGGAAGAGGCAGTTGAGGAGGCGGGTTTGCGAGTGGCGCTAAGGCTAAGCGTTAGTTGGGTGCTTTCGCGTTCGTAGTCTTTAATCTCGGAGCCGTCCTTTTTGATTGGTTCGCTGGTCTGGTTGAGCGATGCGCTGAGTGTCAATTTTTGCACCACGCCGTCCTCTGGGTGTAGATAAATGGTGCCGTTGCCTTTCATCTCGCCGCGCGTGATGCGGGCTGCCTGCTCCTTGTCGCTGACCGGTTGATAGAAGGCATCCTGATAGAGTTCGATGGGCAGATTGAAGCTCTGCGTGATTTTGACGAGCTTGACACCCTCTATCTCTTCGATACCCTCGTAGCGTGCAGTAATGGGCACACGCAGCGCATTCGCACCCTCGCCAAATGCACGGGTGAACTGCCAAGTGGTGCCGCTGGTGAGTGTACCTTCTGGCAGCTCGATGGGGAACAGCAAGGTCGCCAAGTTGCGCGGGTCGAAACCGGGCAGTGGCGCACCCATCAAGCCGCCTCCACTCTGCAAGCCGCTCAATTTGCCACGCGCCGTAACGGTCGCCGTGCTATCGGGAATAACGGATTTCGCCATATCGAGGCTTACGGGGAAAGGAGAGCCATTGAACTCCGCGTTGAACTCTTCCAGAGCAGTCTGAACAGTCGCCTGCTGATCCTCCAGTTTGGTGACCTTCATCGAGATGCCCAGCGTCATTTTGATAGTACCTGCCATGCCCGCTGCACCGGGTATGGGCAGGTTGCCATTCATCTCGACGGTCACCTGATAACGCTCCTGCTGATCGGCACGAAACTTATACTGGAGTGCAGCCGTGTTGGACTCTTGCGCCAGCCCTGTTAGGACTAACAGCCCGTTCCACAATGCCACGCCCATTATCCATCGTCTCATCGTTTTGCCCTCCTACGATGCAACAGTATACCTCAACGGAACAGCAAGCTGCCCTCGATAAACAGGAACTGGCGTTGGGTATTGTCGAAGCCCCAGCCTATTTTGAGCCGTTGCAGGAAGCGATAGCGGAAGGGCAGTCGGTAGAACAAGCGCACCTCATAGGGTGGGTTGGTGATGGCGAGGCTGCGTCGGTAGCTGATGCCGAATCCGTTGAACAGCTCCTTGACCAAATAGATTTGGGCGGGAGTGTTCCCCGTGTAGTCCAGATCGAGGGCGAACTGCTCCAGCCCCAGCGCTTCGGCGATGCCCGTCTCCAACGGGGAGAGGAGCGCAGGCATTACCTGTCCCGCCACCACTTCGCTCAGTTGCTGACGGAATATCTGCACAGGATTATCGCCCCGTGCGAGCGCCTCCAGCACGCTCCCACGCCCCAGCAAACTCAAGATGCGCTGTTCGGACAGCCCGGGCGGGTCTGAACGCGCCACCATTTGGAACCGCTGTGGGTCATCCAGCGGACCGCGAATGTCCAATTCCACGCGATATCGCTGGGGGTCACCCGTGTAGTCGAGTGCAACCACCGTCGTTGTGGCGCGCACATCCAGTTCGAGGCGGGCGATGGTCTCACCCGTGGGGGTTGTATGGGGATAGGTGAGCAGGATAAGGCTTTCGGGTTGCAGACGCAGGCGGGCAGTGGGCAGGTTTAAAGCGCCGCCTTGAAGGCTGAAGGTGCCACTCGCGCGCGGCTCACCCAGCGTGCCGCTAATCTGAAGTGCGCCCTCCATGCGGGCGTCCAGATTCGGGTTGCGCAGGGTGAAGCCGGGCGCGACCTGTATCTGCACATTCAGTTCAGGGTTGGCGGGAAGCGCAAAGCCCCCTTGCGCCATCTGCATCTCAGCGGGCAAGCTCAAAAAACCGTCCAACACTTTCAGGTGGGCAGCCAATTGGGGCTTTTTCAGCGTGCCCCGCAGGCTAAACTCGCCGTCGAGATGCCCGCGTGCGCTGCCACCCATCGGCAGGCGTGGCTCGTTGAGCGTGAACCGCTGGAGCCTACCGCTGAGCGCCAGCACTGGCTCCTCTCTCGCCACATCGATGGTACCCGTCAAGTCCAGTTGCCCACCGGCGGATGAGCGCGCCTGTGCCTGCACAATACGCGCCTGTTGACCGTCAAACTCCACCTGCAACCCCAGCTCGTACAGGTAGGTGCTGAGCGATTCGAGAGCGAGGCTCCCTTGGGCAATCTGTAGCTCCCCGCGTGGCTTCAGCTCGTTCAGCGTGCCCTCGATGTCCAGTCGGGCGTTTAGGGTGCCAGCGGTACGCTCGACATCGATCGGCAGGAACAGCTCCAGCAAGCGCAGGGGCTGCTCCTTTATCGTTAGGTGAACCGAGATTGGCTCGTCGCGTGGGATGGTGCGGGACGACCACCTGAACGGCAGTTGCCCCGACAGGCGAGCGCGGTAATCGCGCACCTGGATGAGCGCATCCTCTGTTGTGATAGCGCCCTCTCGCACCTCGATGCGGCTGAATAGCAGCTGATCGATGGGGAAAGTGGGGGGCTGCGAGGCGTTTGACCCACCTGACAGGTCCGATGGGTCGGACGGAGACGAAAGGGGCAGCTCCAAGCGTTGCACCGTGGCGCTGAGGGTGAGTTCGGGCTGCTTGGGGCTACCTGTTGCCAGCATCGTGAGGTCGAGGATGCCCTTGATGGGAGGCAGGCTCGGCTCCCAGAGCGGGAGCCATTCCAACGGGAATTGGCTCAGTTCCATCTCGGCGTTCAGCGTTTCGTCCTGCAACGAGCCTTTCGCCTCTAAGCGGCTCGATTCCGCCTGCCAGCGCACCTGAAAATCGAGCTGTTCCTGGCTCCAGTTGCCCCGCGCTTGCAGTTCACCCAGCGACCGCCCGTTCCAGGTGATGTGGAGAGCCTGCCCATCAAAGGCGAGTTGTGGCTTTTCGGTAGTGCCCGACAATTGCCAGCGTGCGCTGAGAGTGCCTTTCAGCGTGTCTGTGCGTTCTGGGAGGTCGGGCGGTACCTCCACGGGCAACGCCAGCATGAGCTGGCGCACCCAGCTCACTGGGATAGCCTCCAACGCGCCTTGCGCTTCTATCGTCGCCGTCTCGGGTGTGTAGCGCAGGGTATCGAGAAGTATCCTGCCCTCGGGCGCGTTCAGCATCGCCTGCAAGGTGAGTGTCCCCTTTGCACCCTCTATCCTCTGCTTCGCAAGGAGGATCTCTTGCATCCCCCCACTTCCTGCGCCCTCCCCCCCCTTATACCAATCGCCAGACCAAACTTCACCAAAACGCGAGAAGCGAACCCCCTCCTGCAGGTTCCCCCTGCCTGCAGGGGGAACCGAACAAGTGCGCCCTGCATGGTTCCCCTCGCAAAGCAGGGAGAGCCAACCCCCTGCACAGTTCCCCTCGCAAAGCAGGGAGAGCCAACCCCCTGCACGGTTCCCCTCGCGAAGCAGGGAGAGCCAACCCCCTGCACGGTTCCCCTCGCAAAGCGGGGGGAACCTAAAGGAGGGGGGCAACGGATGAATTTTGCTCGCGCAGTTGGTATTAGGAAGGGGGAAGAGGGAGGGGGTGAGGAGGGATTCAACTTGCGGTAGCCAAGCTGCATGTCCCGTCGCCTCACCCAACGCCACTCCATTGAGATTCAGGTGCGTTAGATGCCAAGTCGATTCGGCATGGAGGGCGTCCAGGAAGCCCTCCAGCCTGCCTTGAGTATTCAAGACACCGTTCAGGTGGTAACTCTCGGGTAGGTAGGGCGCCAGGACGGAGAGTGGCACCGAATGGGCATTCCACGCGGCTTGCAAGGAGGTGCCTGCGTCTTGGAGCGTGAGCTGCACCTGTCCTTGAGCGATGCCCTCGCGTAGCTGCACTTGCACGGAGTCGAGCTGCAACACCGTTTCGCGCTCATGGCGGGTCAGGCGAAACGGTGTGGCAGCGCTATCCGCAATCAGTTTGTCCAGCTGCACCTTGCCGCCTGTCAGCTCACCCGTGATTTCGAACTGTTCTGGGGTGCCATTGGCGCTAAAGGAGAGGTTCGCCAGACCAGCGAGCTTCACGGGCGATTCGCTCCACTCGGTGAGGGTGGCAAGGTCAAAATCACTTATATGCCCCTGCGCCGTAAAACGGAGCGGGCGCGTGCCATCTTCGGATGGCAGTTCCACCTCGCCACTCGCCTGCGCCACGGCGGTGCGCCGATAGACGATAATCTCGGGCAGGCTTATGCGGTGCTTGTCGAGTATCACCCGTGCTGCCACAAGCTCCATGCCGATGTCGCCCACACGCCCGTCAAAGATAGCGGTTTGCGCCCGAATCGTGGGATGGCTTCGCGTGCCGGTGAGCCTGCCCCGAAGGTAGGCGATTCCGTCCAGCCGAAGTGTCTTGCCCGCATCGCCGCCTTGATTCCCGCTGTTGTAGCCGAGCAAGCTTGCCAGGCGGTTCAGGTCTACCTCATCCGCGCCGAAATCGATATCGAGCGTCGGTGTGGACACCTTCTCTAAGCCGACCGAACCTGCTAACTGCACCGAGCCAATCGCTCCTTGCAGGATCGCAACGGGTATCTGCAATCGCTGGTTCTGATAGTGCAGGCGGGCGCGGAGAGTGCCCAGCGGTGTGCCCTCATAGCGGAGCGCGTCGCTGAGCAGATTAGCCATCAGGCGCGGTTTCTCCAGCGTGCCCTCCCCGAGCAGTTGCACACTCACGGTCCCGCTTAGCTTCTGGTCGCGCAGAAGCGGAAGCCGCTCCAGCCGAATAGCGTGGGCAAGCGCACTTAGTTGGAACGCGGTTCCCGCCGCATCGAGATGGGCGAGCGCATTCACCCGCAAGACACCGCCTCCAAAAGTAGCGTGCGCATCGAGAAGGCGCAACCGTCCACGGGTGAGCAACAGCGGAACCTCTATCTGTTCGAACCTGCCTTGAGCCGTGTCGAGCCGCTCCAGCTGCACCTTGCCTGACGCATGAGACTGGGCGATCAGGTGTCGCCAACCCTTGCGAGGGAGCCAGCTGCCTACGGCTTCAAGTTGGAGGCTGTACCGCCCTGTGGCGTGCCAATGGCGGGTCTCCGAGTGCCTGCTCCCTTGCATCAGGAGCCTCTCGATAGCCGCCGCGTCGGCTCCATGCGCCCGCAAGCGGAAGGCGTAGCGCCATCCTTGACCGCGCGCATGCTTTTCGAGCGCGCCGGAGAAGCCCAGATGACCATCCCGCGTATGCAGCTGCCCCGTGAGGAACGATTCGGTGAAAGAGAGGCTGAATTGCACCTCGTGCCACGGGAGCGGAGTCCGCTGGTAGCGGGCTCCACTCAAAGTGCCCTGCGCAACGCCTGCAAAGCGCAGGGGGCGATTCGGGAGGGAGAGCATCTCCAGTTGCAAAGCGCCCTCGCCATCGCGCAGGCGCAGCGCGTCTGTGGGTAGATAAGGGGCTACCGTCGCCCAACGCAGGCGTTCCGCTGCAAGGTTCAATCGCCATCGCGCGCCATCCGAAACGGCAGTCAACTGGAGTGCCCCCGTGCCGGGCGAATGACCCTCTGCCCAAACAACCATCGAGCGTCCCGGCTGGCGGATTTGCACAGAGGCGAGGCGCAAGGATTGTCGCACAACGGGACGCACAAACGCATCGCGGAACTCTAAGGTGCCCTCGGTGCTGGTCAGCTCAAACGGGATTTGCACCTCGGCACGGCGCGGGGGGCGTCGCAAAAGGGCATCGATATTCCAGCGACCTTGTGCATCGCGGGTCAGGTGCAGGTGTGGTCGCTCCAGTTGGATGCGCATGGGCGTGTTGCCGCGAGGAGGACGCAGCTCCAGATACCGCACCGTGCCCAGTGGAGAACCATCGAGCAAGCGAATCGTCAAGTTCCATGCTTGCAGGCGTCGCCCGCTCAGATGGAGACGCTCCATCTGCACATCGAGGTTCGCTTGTCGGCGCAAGTAGTCGCGCAAGGCGTGCGGCAGCAGCTGCTCCGCTGTCAGCCACACGCGCCACCCATAGTACGCACCTGCCATCAGCATGAGGCAGGCAGGCAGCAGCACGAGCAGCCATTGCCCCAGCCACCAAGTGAGAACTTTAGCTTTCCACCGCAATTTTCGCCAGTCGCTCCGCCATCACGCGCCGAGAGAACTCGATGGCATTATAGGAGCTGCGGATAAAGGGTCCCGAAGCGACGAACAAAAAGCCCATCTGCTCGCCAATCTGCTGATACTCAGCGAAAACATCGGGGTGAACATACTCCTGCACAGGCAGGTGGCGTGCGGTCGGACGCAAGTATTGCCCGATGGTCAGAGCATCAACGCCCACGCGACGCAGGTCGCGCATCACCTGAATCACCTCGTCGCGGGTCTCACCAAGCCCCAACATAATGCCCGACTTGGTGTAGATTTGCGGGTCCATCTCCTTGACCATCTCCAGCACGCGTAGGGAGCGTTCATAGCGTGCCTGGGGACGCACAATCGCATGCAGGCGTGGGACGGTCTCCACATTGTGGTTAAAAATCTCGGGCTGCGCTTCCACCACGCGGCGCACGCACCATGCTTTGCCCTTGAAATCGGGTGTCAGCACCTCCACGATGGCGTGGGGGATGGTCTCGTGGAGGGCGCGGATGGTGGCAGCGAACTGTCCTGCGCCGCCATCGGGCAGGTCATCGCGTGCGACGGAGGTCACCACAATATGTTTCAAGCCCATGCGGCGCGCTGCTTGCGCCAGTCGTAGTGGCTCCTGCGGGTCTAACTCCAGCGGTTTGCCCGTTTTAATAGCGCAAAAGCCGCATGCGCGGGTGCAAACATCGCCCAATATCATGAAGGTAGCGGAGCCTTTGGACCAACATTCGGGCAGGTTGGGGCATCGAGCGCTTTCGCAGACGGTATGCAGGCGGGCGGCACGCATCATCGCCTCCACCTGCTGGATTTTGTCGGGTTTGGGCAGGCGAATCGTGAGCCACTCAGGCAGTCGCCGATTGGTCATGGTGATGTTTGCCATCGCTGTTCTCCCTATGCTGACGGGATTATACCCGAAAAACAAGAAGCCCTTGGCGGGGTTCGCCAAGGGCTTCGGAGTTATCATCCGGGCACCGACCTATTTTCCCACTCCGTTGCCAGAGCAGTATCTTCGGCGCTGGAGGGCTTAACGACCGTGTTCGGGATGGGAACGGGTGTTTCCCCTCCGCTATGGGCA
>Ga0079997_116106_pt1 | contig 27492 bp, 26 predicted proteins | sample PerSpoCPS_CMetaG_FD_69200 | JGI IMG/M metagenome (GOLD analysis project Ga0079997, IMG submission 69200) | Archaeal communities from Yellowstone National Park, Wyoming, USA - Perpetual Spouter C (PS_C) MetaG (SPADES assembly) (version 2) | ecosystem: Environmental > Aquatic > Thermal springs >... | reverse complement strand
CTACTCATGTGATAAAAATTGATCTAAATTTTCTGTTATGATCATTAAATCTGCTTACGAAACGATAAATAGACTTATCAAATTTATACACTATAATTCAGCCTATGTAGACGTATGGTCTGATGGTTTTGGCTACAGCGACAATTTTGAAGATACTCTGCTAGATCTACTAGCTAATTGCAACAAAATAGAAAATGTTGATTACTCCAAATTTATCGTTTACATAATGTTGAGCAAATTTTGTCCAAATATATATATTCCTATGTTACCATACATATCATTTCCAAACACATTGAAAACTAATCACCTTCAAAATTTAATAATACTACTTATGTATTACAAAAAACGTATTACTATAGATATGGAAACCAGTAATCTCGAAATTCATAGTTATCATTCTGTAGTTGTAGAAAATAATTTGATAGCTAATACATTTCTTAACCTAATTATAGAGCAAGAATATAAATCACAAGTAGTTTTTGTAAATAGTTTTGTCTATTATTTATGTTTGTTGTTTTGACGATAATATCTCAGCGATTTATGTTTATGCAAATTATTGAAAGCAAAAACTTCTATCTAACGGATTTGAATTTGCTAGATTATGTTAGTGAACAGGACAAAAATTTTTTAAAAATGATTATCAATGATGTAAGCGTAGGAAGCAAAACATACTACAAATTTCATCGCTTTTTTACAGTTGAGATTGTTCTATCACTAATATCCAACAATCAACTAAAAATTGCTCGTGAACTAATTGAGAATACTGTATTGTATCATATATTGTTTGATCATAAACCAGATACACCAAAACATTTAGATAAAGTGAAACAAATCTTCAAAGTTGAGTTAATGCCACATCAAAATAAATTTGTTCAGCATTACGGTGAATATAAGGATAACCTCAAACTAAGAGGTTATTATTTGGCTTTTGATGTTGGCACAGGTAAAACACTAACATCTCTATATACATCACTGGCCTATGGAACAAAAGTTATTGTTGTTTGTCCCAAAACACTTATATTAAATTGGCTAGATGAATTTGAGAAATTAACCATCATACCAAGAGAACAGGTTTGCGCTTTTCCTTTAGATCAACCAAACCATAATCATATTGCAATCATAACAAACTTCAATAATGTTTCAAAACTACATGTTCCGTGGAACTATAACGTTGAGAGAATTTTCCTTATCCTAGATGAGGCTCAAGTCATAAGATATGCTGATACACAGACAATGCAATCTCTATACAAATTTGTCATTGCTAACAACATTAATGATGTATTATTGTTATCTGGAACTCCAGTCAAAGGTAGATATGCTGAACTATCAGGAGCATTTTTATTGTTGGATCCTTTATTTGATATGGATGCTTACCCTTATTTCATTAAAGCCTATAATTCAGCTCATGCTACACATGCTATAGATTTGATAAAGCATAGACTTAGTTTAAGTATGATCAGAGTAACAAGAAGTCAAATTAGTAGCAGTCTATCCTTACCACCAAAACATGAAATAGTTATAGAAACAAATGTAGATAATATTGATAAATACATAGTTGATGGTATTATTGAGCAAGCCAGAGATCAGTCATCAGGTTGTCTGCAACAAGTAAATCAAAACTACAACACCTATAAACAAAACCTAATTGATGTGCTATCAAAAATAGAACAAGTTGATACAGATAATCAAATTAGTGATTATGTAAAAATGATTAGGGAAAACGTCAAACAAAATCAAATTAAATTAACAAGAGATTTAGTTTACGCTCGCAAACAAATCTATGATTTTCTGCAAAGTAGAAACGAACATACTTTAGCTGAACAATTTAACAAAGCAATGTCGCAACTATTTATGGGTAAATTGATTTGTTTCACTAAAGAATTAAGTAGTACATATAAACAAAGATTAATAGAGTTAGTGACGGAGTTATATGAAAAGAATATTAAGCTCATAAAAGATTTAGTTTCCAAGCAGGAAAGAATAATAATATTCACGAACTACAAATACACATTGGAAGCCATAAAACAAACTCTTGAGAAACATGGTATTAGGAATATTGTAATTGTTACAGGAGAACAATCTTTGAAAGAACGTAAAAAATCAATTCAAATATTCAAGCAGCAGCCAGGAACAATACTGATAGCAACATATTCATCTTTATCATTTGGCTTTACTTTAACAGAAGGTAGGATAGTTATGTATGCAGACTTACCCTTTAGAGATGTAGATCTGCATCAAGCAATAGCCAGAGTATATAGATTCTCGCAAACAAAAGAGACATACATATACTACCTAAAACTAAATTCTGATAAAGTAACTATTCAACAAAAACAAGAACTATTAGTTGAAAAGTTTAAGGAAAAGGTGAAACAATTGTTTGAAGTTCCTGCTAGCAGAAACATTGATTGGAAGCATGTACTAGCCTAATAGTTTAGCAGCTAAACTAAATTTTTTTTGTATGAATATATATGCCTACATATTAAGCAACTCACAATTTATTCAAATCAAAGATCCATTAATTGATTTACCTAGTGATGTAAAAAATTTTACTATTGTAACAGAACAAGGAAAACCAATAGTTTACAAAAATTACATTGAAGGTATTTTATATGATGACAAGATTATATTAAACAAAAATCTAATAAGTGATTATTGCAGAGCAAATATCAAAGTAGTTGTAAGCAAAAATCTATCGTTTGCTTGTAAGTTTGAGACATTAAATAATGTAAACAAAAAATGTAAAATCATTGATGAATTAACATATATACTGAATGATATACTTGGCAATGTAAACAATAACTACCCTTGCTCATTAAAACTAGATGTATTAATCAATAACGATCAACTAATATTTGACAAAGGAATATTAGAATATGAAAACAAAATTGTAGCTTTCTATATATCAACCGATGATAAAATCATTCAAAAAAATTACAACAACAATATAAAAGACAAGAGAATACTAATTGTTTTGTTTAATGAAGACAAATATCTCATACAAGATCATATCACATTATACTCAACAATAGAGTATGCAGATCTAGGTATTTGTATTGACATAACAATGCTTGAACAATAATACTAAACAAAACTCGTTTTTTGCTGTATACTATACATAATGCTCTCAATTTGATTTATTATCATAGATCTTGTGGTATCTATTGTTATAATTTTGTCAATCAATCCTAGCAGATAGTTTAAATTTGTTAGGACATCATCTATAATATTTCGTAGAATTTGCTTATTGTTATCTGGTAGATAAGTAAAAAGTCGTAAAATATTGTTAACGTTTGTAGCAAACTGATTTAACATTTCTAATATGTTTTGTTCTGATCCTGATCCATCTTTAATTACGTTTATTAGGTTATATAATTGCTGATTGATATTACCAAGATTGCCTAGCGATGTGAAAATAATAGAAACTTGTTCAGGTGTACCAAAATGATAATAATCTTTTCTCAACAAATCAGATAGTATGCTATGTGAATTCTTGATAAGATTGGAAAAGTTAGTTGATGTAATATTTGTAATGGGTGCAATACTGCTTTTGTTCTCATTTAGCAATTGTTCTGCTCTTCTAACATACATTTGCTTTTCATCTGGTTTAGCTAACTGATGTGCTAACACAAGACTTCTCTCTAACACATTAACTATTAGAGTAATGTTATCCAAATCATTTGGTAGAACCCTATAGTATTTGATAACTCTTTTTTCTTGCAGATTATTTGCTTGCATATACTCGTTCAATCTTTGTTCTAATCCCTGTTCTACTCGTTTATAAAGATTATTGCTAGATGATTGAGGTGTGATTGTATTATTTGTAGATGGAGTTAGATCAACATCCAATATATTTACTAAACCTATTGTTAGATTAAATGGAATAACCAAATTAGCTATCCTAATAATTGTAGAATTGGACGTAGGTCGTAAATAAAATTCACTGTATCTACATAAAAATGGAAAATCAAAATCTAGGTCTAGCTCACTGTTATATCGGTCATTATAAACCATAATTACATCATCATTGTTAAACTTAATTAGTTTTGAGTTTCTTGTTACAAAAGTATTGAGTTTTAGTAGTGATTCTGTTATCTGTTTATAATCAAACATACTACTAGATTCATTGGAGATATTTTCCATTGCAGACAAATAATTTCCATCACTATCTACAACATCTGTTCTTCTTTGTGTATTTGTATCTGGTTGTTGTAAATTGTGATTAAAAATAGCGATGGCTTTGTGTTTAGTATGCTGCGAAGCGTTACTCTTGAGTATTTCGATCACATCATCATATTTCTTAAAACTGTATTCATTCTCTGTAAGATAAATGTTTTGATCAACAAATATATTTGTTAAAACAGGAAAATCTGAATTAGGATTTATATTATCAACAGTAAGCGGAGTTAGATACAAAGTTAATTCATTCTCTTGTTGAGCAATATAAGATAGCAGAGATAAATCTACAGGCTTATAGTCTTGCACACAGAGGTTTAGTATATCATACAATGTGAGCACTAAATCATTTCTATAACTTTTTGTAAAGTAGCTTGCTTCAACATCATTAAAAGGATGCGACAGAAATTTTATCTTTGAGATAGCAAAACTACTTATCAATTCGTTAAATTTATTAATAGTTTTGTTCATAATATCTGAAACTGATAAACGTTGTGAAGTGTATATAGTGCGAACATCAACAATAGGTAATAATGATCTATCCAGTTGAAATCTTAATTTGATTGACGTATAAGAGTTCGTATGCTCTATATCAAAGTCTGTGTAAGCAATACGATCTGAAATTCTTCTACCAAGACCTAGTATTGTATTTTGATACTTCCAAATATAGGAACCAAAAGCTTCATTCTCTATATCAGTAAGCAATCTATTGAAAGTATTTACTTTTTTGGTTATCACTTTGAGATCAACTGTTCTGTTAACAAATAAAACTGGAGCAGAACTATCACTATAATAACTGTCAACTCTAAAGTTGTAAGTTATACTATTTGTGTCAACATACAATTCATCATACTCAACTTCAAGATTTTTGATACGATCTTTTACAAATGGACTATATGCTTTTGCATCCACAATAAAAGTCATATTGTAAAGCAGCTGAAAGTATGGAAGAACATAGGCATCTAAACATAAGATTTAATTTCAATAACAAAAAACTATACATACCTTTGTTTCGTAGCTTTTACACTATTAAACTAAACTATCATCCACAGAAAGGATTACTAATTGATTTGTATATGGCTTTACCTAATCCGTTGCTTGCAAATAGGTTTCTTTCGTTGAGCAAAACATTCTATTTTGATGATAGACAAGCATTATACAGAGTATTAGTATGTAGACACTGGCCAAAAAGTTTGCATGAAGACAGAATGATGATAATAACACATTACGTTGTTCCATTTACTGAACTTAAATTCAAAGGAGAAAGAGATTATCCACCTGGTAATTGGAAGATAGCAGAAACAGGCTATGTTTATCTACTGGATTTATATGTTAAACAGCCTATGATTGTTTATATATTGTATTTTGAAAAACATTCAGGTTTGATACCATTGTCGATAAATCAGGGTTCTGTGTATGCACTCTATTATGATTTCATTAAAGAGAGAAATTTTCATAGCCTGTATCGTTTTGATGATAACTATTATTTCAGATTTCAGAGAATATACAAGGGTAGACCACAAATGAAATTGGATAATCTGCAACAACTTTCACCGAAAATGCTTACACCATACTTTACTAGAACTGTAAGCAGAAATCTATTCACATTCCTTACATAAAAAACTAAATCAAATTCTGAGCTATAATTTCATCAAGTTTATCTCTAGTTAAATTTTCATGATATGTGTTTAGAAATTTTAATTGATTTAATACAAAACTTTTATCAATCTGATCATATAAACTATCTTGTGCAAAGAACGTTGTTACAATTAGATTTGTTTTCAATTGTTGCATAATTGGTTCATCAACAGATTTTTTGAAAATATTAGATAATATTTGCATGACATCATCAATACTTTCTTTCTGCATAGCTTTAATCAAATCATCTGCATAATTATTTAAGATATCTTCAACTTTCTTAATGTTTAATCTCTTTCTTAATGAAGGTATATTATCACTACTATCTCCTGCTAATGCTAGATATATAGGATGCAATAAAGGATGCTTCAGTTTAACATCTAAATTTTTGCCTGTTAGTATTTTGTAATCAACCTTTATGTAATCTCCTATCAATTCATTCTCAACTTTTATATTGCGCCTGCGATATATGAATAAGTTATCGTAGGCTAACAATTGTATATAATCTTTATCCCAACTAACAATGAAGTAAGCATTCGTATTTTTCATATATGTTTTTAGTATAAGATATGGTATGTAATCACTATCCATATTCCTACTTATAACAAAAACTGTATTTTGAAAATTATTGTTTATTATGTTTTGTATCAGTTTGTAGAAGTATCTCTTTGCTACAGATTTTATCTCATTAACATTAAACTCACCATATTTAGCTTTGAGAAATTTGATTAATTGTGTAGACGGTAATGTTTTGAGTATTTGTCTATGCTGCTTATATTTTGGCATTATTTTAAGTATTTTATTTGGAGCAGAAAAATTAGTGTATAAAATGATGGTTGGATACTTTAAATTATTTTTCTGTGATTCTTGAACTAGATACTGTTGGAAGTTAAATAGAGAATACAACACTTCCTGAGCAGACTTTCTTAATTGGCCAAGAAAATCGTTAATGTCAGCATATATGCTATCATAGTAGAGATCAAAGAATAAATTATCAATATCCAAAAAGACAGTAATTTTCTCAAACCTTGAGTCGATAGCATCGACTATATTTTTTGCATCTAGAGTAGATAACCGAAACATATACAAAAATTTAGTATAGTTGTATTTAGAAACTCTTGACAAAAATACAATCATTTGGCTATATTAATCTTATTCATGAAAGCTAAACAGGTTTGCAAAAACTATCCACTTAAACATAGCTAAATTTTCTTTGATGGACGAAAAAGAGTATCTTTCACAGGACAATTTTCAAAATTTTGATGAATCTAAAGATATACAGGAAGATGAATTGATTAAACAAGATGAGGTAATTAATGAACCTGATTTACCACAGGATGAAGAACAATATGAACCTGATAATATTGAAGTTGATGTTGATGAAGAAGAAGAAGTGATAAACAATGAGGAAGAGGATATTGTGATAGATATAGATGAGGATGATAACGATGAGGAAGTAGAAGATGAAAATGAAGAAGATGCAATAAATAATGAGGAAGTAGATAATTTAGACGATTTTGATTTTGATTTTGATTTTATGGATGAACAAGAGGATGAAGAAACTAAAGAAGAAAATGATGTTGAAGTATTGGATTTAAGTGATCTATACATGGAAAATGAAACACCCAATAATACAGAGGAAACAGATCTAGATGATCTAGACAACTTAGCTGACTTCAACTTTGATGATAAATTTGATTTTGAATCTGAAAGTGAAACTCTTGAATCAGAAGAAGAACAAGCCGAAACAGAAGATGATACTCAAATAGAGATCGATAACAGTAATGATGATAGTCTTATGATTGCTGGAACATTTACACCAAACAATCAATTCATAAACATATACGCAACAAATGATAGCATATTCATATCATCACTATTCATATCTCCTGTAATCAAAGTTGATTTGAATGAAAAAAGATTTGAAGTAACTTCCGTTGTTCCAATAGAGGCAAACAAATGTGAATACACCATTTATAAGAAAAATGATAATGAGTATGCTGTGTATATACCATCTATCAACCTAACTGTTATAATAGATAGGGAAGGTAATGTTAATGTAGTAGATTATGCTCCGGAGGGAGATGTTGCATCACAATCTGACTTCAATGATTTACTTGTAGAAATTTTACAAAATAGAAACAGGGAGGAGTAAAAATGTCTAGAATAGGTAATGCAAATGATATATTACTATCTTCAATCTACTATCACTTTTTTAGTAATATAACAAAACTTACGACTCCGTCATTCTCATTAAACATCGAAAACGAACAAAAAATCAATCTAGATGACATTGAAAAACAGTTAAGTTTTGCAACAATAAATCTCAAGAATGAACAAATAACAATCAAAATCAAAACAAATAAGGAAATACGTTTTGATAAACTTATACAGGACATAGTTTTTGCTATAAACTTAATCCTAGGTAGATTGTATAGACTATCATTAATGAATGTGAATGTTGCTCAGATGACTATAAGTACAACAGGCTTCACTGAAAAGATTGACATACCCATAACAAATACGGATTTGTTACGCAAACTTGTTAAAGATAGAGTTGCATTCAGATTATTGAGACCAAAGAGTATTTTTGGTATCTATAAATTGTTTGATCCTAATGCAGAAAATTCCTTACTAGATTTAATATCATACAACATATACAAATTGAAAGTATACGATTCTATACTAGTCAAAGAATCTAGCGAAGAACAACCTGCAACAAAAACAGAACCTAAGATAAAACTGAACATAAACGATAACTATGATAGAACAAGATTAGTAATGTCTTTCGTTTATGCTATATTGTATGCAAAAACGAAGAATAAGATATTTGCTCAGGAAATGTATAACAAATTGGAATACCTAAAAGTTATGGATTATATTAACAGTGATGATAGAAAAGATTTAACTAATATAATTCGTTCTATTGTGAGCAAACATCCTCTAGCAACTAGCGATATTATTAGAAACATACCTTCCATTATTAGCAAACTAGATAAAAAGCAACTAGACAAAATCAAAAAACTTAATGTAACTAAAGATGAATACGATGATGTAGGAAATTGGTTCGCTGCTGCTTTGATAGTAGATCTATTAATGTCGTAAAAACTTATTTTACTTTTTTTGTATTGTTTTTTCTATAACTACAACATTAGTTTTTAAAATTGATTGATAGGATGTATCATTAGCAAAACATACCACAGTATAGTTTCTGCATTAATTTGATCCTCTATAAGCAGAGGAAATATCATTGTTAACATAGAACTTTTGAAACCATATGTATTTAGAAACTTGTATTTGTAGGTAGTTAAAAATTCTTCTAACACTTTTACATTTTTTTGTCTTGTTATTATAACTACTTCTTTTCCTGCAAAGTCAAATTGTATGTTATTTTTTAAATTCAAACAGTTTAATGTTACGTGTATGAAATATTTTTGAAACTGATTAGGTATTTTATATAGGTGCCTACGTATTACATATTCAATGCTGGTTAATATTCTATTAATGTTGTAACTAATCTGATATCTCAAAATAATTTTGTTATCACTAAGTCTAATCGTGAAATAATCGTCTAGTAACCTGTATAGTGTGTGCATATAAAAAAATTTAGATTATTTCTTCATTTTCTTGAATAACTGCATTTGTAATTTTATCAATGTATCTAGATTATCCTGTTTATGAATTTGAATTGTTGGTCTATTCAAATGTAGTAAATGAGTATACATTCTAAGCATTTTTATCAACTCTCTTCTGTTTGACATACATATAAATTTAGATGACTTTTTGCATTAGTCAAGTAAACTATCAAATCATATAAGCACCAGAGCCATACAACTTTAACATCAGTTAATGTTTGATATTCTCTACCTTTATGATAAATTGAAACACAATAATTCTTTTTTGAGTTAGCAACATAAACTTTGAAATTTTTTAACTTATTGGCCACATTAATAACCTCCGAAGGTAGTTCTTTTAATTGATGTGTATCCAACTTATCTTGATGCAATACAACATTAGCTATAAACCTAAGAGCATAATCTACATCATCATACTTAAATACTGGAGCATATATCTTTTTATCTGATAAATTTAAAAAGTGTTTATCTACTGTAATTAGTTTGCGCTCATAATCAATTTGCAGACGAAAATCATGAATAAATTTTTGTATTTTGTCTGTTTGCTTCATGATAAAAAATTTAGTGTAATTGTAAAAGTTTATCTCAAAGGATCAATGTATCGCAGATTCAAATCTAATTACCCACCCTGACGAGCCCTGTCCAGACAGGAACATGTAAAGAATTTGCCAAATTACAGTATACATACTTGGCCTGAATATAATTACGCTGCTTTGCACATATTTGTCTGTGGTGATTTTGAAAAAGCATTTGCTTATTTGGATTATTTGAGAGAAAAATTGAGATCTATGTTTGTAAAAAAAAGAAATACATTTGCGAGGAACTAACGCCAGTAATAAACCCTAACTTTACCTGGATATACTTCGTTCAAAACCTGTATACGTCCATTATCACTATCTAATGTATATTCCAATTTCTTAATTAACATACCTCCTATAAAGTTAGTGTCTGGATCTGTTATCTGAATGCTAAAGTTTATAACTTCTATCTTTCTTGTATCACTTAAGTTTATGTCTGTAGGTATATCAATCACGAATGTATCGCTAGCATAGAATGTATCAATATTAATCTCTTGTATATGAAACAATGTCAAATCATCAATACTAGTAGGGACCAATAAAGGTTCTGCAGTTACATCATTCTTGATAAATATCTTAACAATTACACCTCTAATTGGAATGTAAGTTATCAAATCAACAAATTTAATGTAGGGCATATCAACATATACAGACCAATCACTTCTAAAAGTCTGTTCCTGACTATCAACAATTATGTTCTGTGTCCATGATGCAGCATCTATTCTAACGTAAGCATGCATATTTATAACTAATCCAACTTGATTAGTTTGTCCAGAAACAGGATAAACCTTTACTGTTTCTGTATCATCTCTGAGTGTATTGTATAAGTCAATACTACCAAGTAAATCGTTATTTTCTGTAGCAACGAATAATTCTCTAGGTAGATATATTATGTAAGGAATTTTGATTAGGTGATATCTACCAACTGTAAATAGATTTGTTATGGTTGTTTGACTTTCAATCATCTGAGCCTGTGTACTATAATGCAAAGCCAAATCCATTTGATAGGGCAATCTAGTTATGTGAGCTACAATCTCAATCTGAAAGTTCGTATAACCTGCTACATTTGTATTGTTATCAGATAAGTTTATTAATGAGTCATCTCTAGCAGCAAGGTATAATTTTATTAAAGGTTGTTCAAAACCTGAAGCATGAAACTGACCTAAAAACGGTTGCTCATATCTATCCATTATTTTTTCATCAAAAACAACACAAAATGGTTTAGGTAAACCTCTGGCTAACAATTCACTGTATGAACCAATTATAGATGGTTGACCAGATAGGAATATAATTCTATCAAGTCTTGTTTTATTATTCTCGAAATCCATAAATTCAACATCTCTATCAAACAACCTTTTCAAAATATACGATGCATACTGTTTGACATTGCTTGCAGTGTATCTAACAATAAAGCTTTGTTTATTTTGCAGTAACAACATTGACAAACAAGCTACAAAGTAAAATGTCAACTGTAACTGTAAATATAAACGCTTTGTATACTTTATATCTTGATAAAATTGTAGAAGAGTTTGGAAGGAAGACTAAACCAGAAAATTTTGCAGTAGCTGAATTTTCAACTCTTGATCTGGAAAGAGGTTTTAAAATTAGAGACTTAGAAAATCTTGTTAGCAGAGATACAAAAGTCATTATACAACATAGTAGTGGTCAGTTATATTTAGTTGATACTCAAGTTTTAAAAGAACCAGTTAATATAATAAAACAATGTGGAGACTTAAATAAGTTTTATGATTCAATGCATCGTAAATTGATGAATGCGGTTAAGGAAGAAGAATACAAACAAAAATTTGTTGACTACGGAGCATTGCATCTAACAATACTAAGATTCTTCATCTACACTCATGGTTCTAAACAAGTAGCAAGAATTATATCAAACAAAATGATAATGGGACAAAATCTAATTGCAAGATTAGGTTTTAAATTCCTATTTGGAAGATCATTAATCTATCAAAAGATAGAGAAATTCAGACAAGTACCGATGGAATTAAATAATATGGAACTGATGACTGTTTTAAGCTTTGCATTAGTGTATAACGGTCAAGAACTTAAAAAATATCAACAAATGTTAATTAAAGAAAACATATTATTGGATAGTTTTGTATATCAATTAATTAAAGTTGAACAAACTGAGGAAAATACAAAACAGGATAATACCAAACAAAATGATCAGAATAATATCGAACAAAATGATCAGAATAATACCAAACAAAATGATCAGGATAATACCAAACAAAATGATCAGAATAATATCGAACAAAATGATAGTGAAACTACTCCAAAACAAAACGCAGAAAATAAAATACATCTAGTAACAATAGCAACTTTAGCTGTAGTAGCAATTGCTAGCCTTGCTGTTGTAGGATATCTCATAACGCGCTTCATCAAATTTGTTGAACATGCTTTCACCACTGTAACAGACACAATAACTAGCGTCAAAATATTGATATTTGTTGCTGTTATAGCACTAGCGTATATTTTCAGAGATGTTCCGCTATATTGGATTACAGTCAAAGCATTAAAAGAACAAAAGAAACAACAACAGCAAGATGATAGACAAAACAGAGATAGGAGAGATAGATTTAATGAAAACAGAGAACATAGAAAATATCAAGAGCACGAACAAAAATACAATCAACTTGTAAACCAAAAAATAGAGACATTACCTAGATTGGTAATTGTTTCAACATAATTTTTTTACTTTTTTAGATGAGCACTAATACTCTATGTTGAGACTGGGCGATATACTCAAAGATTTTATTAAGACTGATATTAGTTGTGATGTTTTTGGTTTATTGATTGATGATTGTATATTAGTCAGAAGCAAATATGCTCACCTGATTAAGGAGATCGAGCAAAAATACAACAAACCAACTTACATTGTTGATGGTATTGTAGACTACAGTAAAGGACAACCTTTATACACTACAGATCTCAAAAACACAAACAGCAACAATGTATAATGTTATCTACCAAAAGTAATCAAAAGCCAAGAATTGTAAGAATACCCTATATCCGATCTAACAATCAAAAGATATTTCTACTTGATTTAACCTTTAACACCTACAATACAATAAAGTCACTTATAAACAATTACATAAAACCAAGGCTAAGACCAACGGTTGTTATTCCAAAGCTAACTATAACTAATCAGAACGCATACACAGAATATCGTAAAGCCTTAATACAACAGGGCATTACAGTTTTAAATTGGAGAACAAAAATTCCTATGCTATCACAAAGTAATGATGATGTATCAGAACCAGAGAAAGCATATAACACACTTAGTTTGACTGTTGCTAACTTCATAGACTTAACACTAATATTTAGCAGTTTACATAACTATTATCAATCCAGATACATACAACTAAACAGAACATTAACCAAAATAATTGAGAATCATTTTGTTTTGCAACAAAACAGTAATAACATTTTAGTATTGATATTTGATCCTCAGTTCGCAGCAAATATACTAAACATAAACAATATCAGAAATGATGTTATCGGTAAAATTCTCTATTATGGAAGCAATTGGCTTAATTTGTTTTCGGAAATATACATGGCAATAGTTACAAGTAGAGGCTACGATAATGATGTAAAAATGCAAATACTTAAACTAATAAATGTTAGCAGACAACCTTATTTGATTATAGGAATTTTGGATAAATATCTTAAAAAGTTTGCTCCCAAGGAGACAGATAAACAAACAACTACTACAAACAAATTATACTTAATAGCAGATCAAAATGTTACAAACTATAAACCGACTAACAAAACAGAATATCAATTCAAAAAGTTTATATCTGCTTCACATACATTAAATATCTCACTAGAGAGAAAACATATACCTGATATTAGCAACATAACATTCGAGAGAAAAGAATTGCATATACCAACATTCTCTAGACTTTTAACTCAGAAAGATGAGAGAATCATAAAGAATGATAGGATTGAACAATATAGCACCATAATACCTGCAATGATTAGAATTATGGAAGATCAAGGTATAAAGATTAAGAAAGTTGACATTGATCATGTTAAACCATTTAACAATAACAGAGTTACATTAGTCTCAAAAGTTAGATTTCACATACAACTACCAGGAGGTCAAGAAGATATATTAGAGGTTGAACTGCCTCAGTTAATTGACAACTATTACTTCTATGTTAATGGTCGTAGAAAGATAATGACTTATCAGTTACTCTCAGATCCAATAACGATTGTAAAACCATACACAGTTAGGATACATACAATGTATCAGGTTGCAACAATAACATACAATCCTAAAAAACAGACATCAAAAATATACACAGTTGGAGTTGAACTTAATCCTGCCATATTATTTATGGTTCATGGTAGAAAGAAGTTCTTCAATTTATTTGGTTGGGATTATGAAATAGTTTAAGATGTTTTTTTGTTAAGCTTCTTCATAAATATCTATTGTAGTTCTTTCATATCTCAATTGGAACAGCGGATCAATATATTGTGGTGGCTTTCTTATAACTTTTATGTTAGCATTTGGTCCTAGTTGTTTTCTGACAAATTGCATAATGCTAGACAAATTATCTTCATTTGAACTATTATTTAGTAAGATGTAATACGGCCTAGACAAACTACTCATATCTCTAAATTTAGTTTAGTTGCTATTACACAAAAAAATCCTAATATTAAGATTCTACTCTAAATACACCTTTTATAAACTCTCTCACAAATGCTCCCGTATAAGAATCAATTGTTTTGCTAGCTAACATAATTGGAATTAGATTATGTCTCAGAGCAATTGCAATCAACTTAACAGTTGTAGCTAAAACTTTACTGTTAACAAATTTCCCATTAAAAGGTAATTCATACAAAGATCTCAAATAGTGATATTGATCTACAAACTTATATTTTTCATCTATCATGCTAACCAGAATAGTGTCATATATGTTGTATGCAATAACTAAGCTTGGGTCTTCATTCCATATTTGTTTTAAGGATTTGTTTAGTTTTACTTTGCTAGATTTTAATTCTAATTTTGAGACATTATCCAAAGAGTAAGATGTTAGATCTGGTTTTATATTGCGATACATCTTTAACAAATCTATTGTTGCACCATAGACCAAGTCACAATCTATACCCACATTCTTTTCATCATACACTTTACAGGGAATAATGGAACTATCGTTTGTTAGCTTTATGTATCTGTTTATGATGTATGATACGTCAAAGCCAACATTCCAACCAACATACAAAGCAAACTCATCTTTTATTTTATTGGTTATGTGAACAACTAAATCCTTTTCATTTTCGAAAGCAATCAATTCAATTTCTTGACTAACTTGTTCTGGTAAATATTTTTTTACTGTTTGTAAATCTATATGTTTTGTTTGCAGGTAACAACTATATATTTTGTTCTTATTGTTATCCATATAACTGTAACATATGATGGGTCTATCAGCTATAACTGGATCTGGAAATTCTCCTTCATTGTTTAAAACTTCTATATCCAAATATGCATAACTGGGTTTGTGAAACGATCTATTTCTAGATACTGATAGGAATAATGCAAAATTCTGAACTAAACTGCTCTCTATAACTCCAAATGAAGAGCTTTTACCATTTATATTTTTTATGTAGTCGCTAAGTATTTTACTGTAGTTTCTGCTAACAATTCTGAGTTCTTTTTTATCTCCTGTTACAAATGTAGCAAAATTGAATTTTTTGTCTGCATCAAAATTATGTACAAAAGTTTGAATTGGTAATCCGATAATCTTTTTGCCTGCTTCAGGTTTGTATAAACATAACAACATATAATTTTCATATTCAAAGCAGGATATTATATCATATCCATCTAAATCAATATCCAAATCTAAATTCTTAGCACTATCATATTCTGATTGTAAGAACTCTAATTGTTTTGCTGCTTCTACTTTGCTTGCTGTATCTATGTAGACTAGATTTGGATTATTTGTTGCTTGCTTAAATGTATCCAAAATATGATTTATGATATCCTCTTCTCTACTTCTCAAATAGTAAGCGGGATGATATGTTGCATAAATTTCTATCTTTTGTTTAGTATTCCTATCCAAAACAGTGTCTATAAATCCTTTTTGTGATGCTTTGATATGCTTAAGTTGGTAAATTTTACATATTTGTTGCAAGCCTCTATTACCTAGTGTAATAATTTTAACTGGTGAATATTTTTGTATTTGATTAATGATGTTTGGTCTACATTTTGTTAGCACAGTATCATTTGGAGTTTCATTCTTATCTGGATGACATAAAACACTATTTGTTATTACAATATTGTAGTTTTTGATTTGTTTTATAATGTTGCGAATTATGGAGCCTGATTTACCTGTAAATGGCTTACCGGTTTTTGCTTCTGTGTAGCCTGGTGCTTCACCAACTAACATAATAGTTTGATCTGAATCATTATCTATGTAATCCTCCATAACAATAGGACGATCTCTTAACATACATGAAGCACAGTTATCAAACTTCATACAAAAAAATTTAGTATTGCTGCTACTTTATATTTTTAAATATAGGATGACCTAACACTAAAATTTTTTGAGCATCCTCTTTAACTTCAAGTTCATTCTCAAGTTTCATTAACTTCTCTATGAATCGCTTTCTATAGCTACTTGGAGCTTGGAAACCTCCTGCTAGAGGATTGAATGATGGTGTTCCATCTTTTGTTGTTGATGAAAACAATAAAACAGGTATGAGATCAATGACAGTCATATTTACATCAACATACTTTGGATGACCTGAAATAAAAGTCTCTTTAGATGGAGTAAAACTAATGTTTTGAACTGCGGCTACTGGTATAAAAACTTGTCCTGGAACTAGACATGAAAACATATAAGGTGGAGCAGTAAATAATCTGCTTAGAAATGTTCCAGATTTAAGAAATTGAGATATAGCATCATCATTTTTAGACCAATAATCACTCCATAAAGTAGGAGCAGATATCATATACAAACCAATAAGAGGTACTAATATATTCTCAATAAATTCATTGAAACTGTTTGCAACAAATCTCATATTAATGTTAACTGATAGTAAGTATGTACTACTCTCATATGCTTGAGGATAAGCTGGTTGTTTAGCTAACACTAAATTTCTAATAATGTCAGTTATTTTGTTTAAACCACTATCTAAGCTAGTAAATATTTGATTTGGTATCAGTTGATTAGTAGTATCTATAAGCAATTTACCAATAGCAGCTAATATTGCTACATTTGTAATAATACCCGATGCCATCTCTATACCAAAATTTAATAATTGTATACCTGCATCATTTTCTAGTGTATTGTTGTACTGCAGACTGATATCCAGTTCTCTAGCTAAGTACACTAAGTTACTTACATTTGTTAGTTTGTTTTTTGCCTTAGCTAATTGTTCACTGAAACTGTTTGTTGTAAATTTTGTTACACCTGTAAAATTTACACCTTCCCTTAAATATTGTTCAAGAACTTTGAAATGCTGCAATATAAGATGTGGAATTGAATCAGCTAGTCGCAATCCGTCTACACCTTTGAACCAATTTACTAAATTTGTATAGCCGGGATCATTAACAAGCAACATAACTATTAATAGCATTTTGATTTTATTATGCAATCTAGAAGTGTTAATATCTTTTTGATAAAATGGTTTGAATAATACCCAGTTTGATGTTGCTAGTACATCAAGATGTTGTTGATACAAAAAGTAATCAATATCTTTATATCTGTCTGATACATCTTTACCAACAAAAGCAAAGTCACCCAATTTAAACATGATTACGATGCTTATACAACATATCTAAACTTAGTTATATGCTATCAGATACATTGATTAAACATATATTCCGCGATAATGGTATTTTACCATCCGTGTATGTATTTAAAGATCCCTACTTATTTGAGATAGATTTAATCGATGGCTTCTTTCAAACTATGAGATATTTATCAGCAAATGTTAGAAAGTTTGATAGGTTAGTTGACTTCATTAAATCAGATCAATACAATGACATTTTGAGTAGTGATTTTGGTATCACGTCTAGCAGAGATAAGAAATCACTGATGATAGAATTTCACAAAAAATTCAAAACAAACTATATAGCAGAAATAAACAAAAGAATATTGAGAGTAGATTATTTTGATCAAACGGAGATTAAAGATATGACCACAGATTCAATAATTGTTTTGTGTAGTGAACAAAAAATTAAAGGCTATATTACAACATTGAATAAAAATTATCATATTCGCATTACAAGATATGAGGTTATACTATCAAAATTGATTAATCATAGAACTATTATGGTTATATAGTATTGATTACTTTTTTCCGCCCTTCTTCTTCTTCTTGTCCTTCATAATAAATGTTTGCTATTTTTTATACAATACAAAGCAATAACAAACATGCAAAAGAGTAAGTTTGAAGAGCTTCGCAAGAGAATCAGAGTTTATCTACCTCAAAGTAATCAATACGTAACAGTAAAAGAACCACTAGCAAAACAAAGAATAAATATTATGAACAATCTTTTAGCATTGCAAACAGCTGGTAATGTAGATAAGGAAGAAAAAAGTCTAGAGAGAATAAAGTTCCTGTATAAAATCATAGATAATTATGTTGAGAATTGTGTAGAAGAGTATGATCAAGTTAGTCAAAAAATCACACTAGAAGAAAAACATTATCTCATACTACCGATAATTGAGTTACTAGCAACATTAACTGTTATTGAAGTGAAGGAATATTGTTCCAAATGCAACAGTGAAAATAATTTTGTGCTCACATATGATTTGAATTTATTCAACGATCCCAATATTGACATACTTGAACATATAAAAAACCTAAGAGAGCAATTTGAGATAGAGAAACCTATCTATCCACTGATTTTTGAATTACCAGAAAAGAGTCTTGAACCAACAGATATAAATATAAATGTGGAAAATCTAGATATTAGAATAAGAGTTGGTTTTCCATTGGCTTGTATAAATATTGAGGATGTAATAAATGCTCCCTTTACAAATTTTGAGTATGTTCACAGTCTATATATATTTGAAACTGGACCTCAGGAGAAAATTAAACTGATGTATAATGCTACAAGTGGAAACGTATCTGTATTAAGAGATTTACCTGAAAGTCTAGTCAAAATCATAACAAGAAAACTCAACAAAGCTATTGAACCTTATCGTCAGGAAAGAATTAATTTAAAGTATATGTTTACGTGTCAGGATTGTGGAAATCAAAATGAGGTTACATTTGAACCTACACAACATTTTTTCAACATCTTCATACAGTAAAATTAAGTCCAATAACATTTTTGAGCAATGCTCTGGTTTTGGAAATTAAAGATTTAGATATTTTTAATTTACCTGCTAGTTTTATGATTATATTTCATGTTCAAGCAACTAAAATTATAGAGAAACAAAAAGAATTAGAACATAAATTATCTAGTCAATCTAAACAAAAAATTAATCATCCTTTTGTATTCTAAAATTTTTTGTCTAGATATTATATAAAGCAACTAACAGCAACTAAGAATATGCAGATATTGCGAGAACAAATACAGAAAAGCATACGAAAATATTGGAATTTTGACAAAAAAATATTTATTGTAAATGGAAATTACATTACAAAAGAGTTATCTGATATAGAAGTAAAATTTGTTAATGAATTATATCTGTTAGTCTTTGAAGCAAACAATAAAGATAGTTGTTTAATAACAGGTGTTGCTGATACACGAATTACAATACATGTTCCACATGGTATAGTTTCACTAACATTTGAACAACTACATCATAACCTACTTAACAACAAAAATTTCTGGGCTAAAATTAATCTCTATCAAAGTATTGGTATGCTCACTTTATCTCAGGTATTGAAGATAGAGAAAAGAAATCCGATCCCAGTCTACAATTGGTCAAATGCTCCCATTGTTTTGGAAAACAGAGCTATCATTAAAGGTTTTACACGTAACGAACCTTTGCTAGTTACAGCAAACAGCAAATCAGCTAAAGATCAACTTGATAACGAGTACAAGACTATAAGTTTAACCTCTATACTTGATGTCTCCATCCTCTATAAAGATGGAGATGAATTGCGAAAAGATTGACGGGTATTTATCTTCAGGGTAGAATAGCAACTAAATATGTAGGATACAAAAATAATCAAAAAAAGCCTATAAATACCACTTTAGATTAGTTTTTTGCTACAACATACCTAAATTTATTAGCATGACAACCAAAGTTAATAAACAGCGTATTTATCAAATTTTCAAGACACTGCAAGGAGAAGGAGCATATATAGGATTACCTGTATTGTTAATCAGATTTGCTAGTTGTAATCTAAGATGTAAATTCTGTGATAGCTATGAGAATTGGTCAAATCCAGGTAAAGATTTTAGTCCTGAGGAACTGATAAACTACATATTAACAAACTATATAGTTGATTCTGTTCAGAATGTTAGTTATGAGCTAAATGATTATTTGCTTATGTTTACTGGTGGAGAACCTTTAATGACAGAAGATAGACAAGCATTTATAGTTGAAGTATCAAAACTATGGAATGAATATAGTGGAAAAGATTTTGTCATAATAGAAACAAATGGAACAAACCCTATAATAGATGACTTTGTTTATTGTAATAACATAAAATTTCATTTTAGCATATCACCAAAAGAAATGAGATATCAACATAAATATGTAGATACGTATCCAAAACTCGTAGATCAGTTAAACAATATGAATGTAAACAACATAAGCTTTTCCCTTAAATTTGTTTATGAAAGTTCACAAACCCAGGAATTTATATTGACATTGGCAGAAAAAGTAAGAAATAAAGCTGTTGGCATATTTGTTATGCCAGAAGGAGCAACGAGAGAGAAACAATTAAACAATAGTTATGAGACACTATTGTTCTGCACAAAACATAATTTGATATTCAGTCCCAGATTACATATTTTACAGGATTTTAAGGAGAAAGAATTCATAGGATAAAATTTTTTTGTTTATTGTAAGCACAAAAATTTGATATGTCTGTAGCAATTGTTCAACAGGATATAAGAACACTAGATCAATTAATGAATAATGAAGATTATTTATTTGTCTTTGATGACATTTATAAATACACACCTGATAGAATAAAGTATCTCTTTCCAGGTTTTGCTATTGGTCGTTTTGACTTCATAGGACCATTGAAGGGATTTCTACCTGCAGGTGTGGTATCTTCTTTAATTGATATTGTTGTTATAATACAACCTGGGCTAGCTCAATGTGAAAGTTTTGGACTAATAATACCTAAACCAAAAACAATTACAATAACACAAAGTGATATAGATAGTTACAAAACAGCAAACAATATAACAACAAATCTATTTACAACTTATCTCTGTGTACAAACAAATATAATAGGATGTAATGATGGTATCAGAACAACAAACATGGAATGGGTTCTATCTACTAGATCTGAAAGTAAAAGATTTGACTTAAGTACTACTCCAAATTGTAGAATACCTATACTAGCACTAGATATAGACGCTTCTACAACTATATATAATGCATCTGTTAATATTCCACTGACAGCTGATTTGTATCCATAATTTTTTGCAAAAAATAATTAGGAATAAGGAAATTGTTCAGTTGTAAAAGTTTCGTTTGCTTCAGTATTATTTGTATTAAGGTTTATGTTTTCTTTTGTTAACATCTCATAAAACTTTTCTCCGAGTATTTGCTTTATGAGATTATCAAAATTAACATTCTTTTGCAATTGTATAGACTGCATTGTAGATAGAGATGAAAATATCTCAGACAGTGTGTTAAATATCAGATTTACAGGTTTCGTTAATTCAATTTTAAGTAGTTCTGCATACATATAGTAAAGATCTTTATCTAGCAAATACATGTAATACAACATAAGTTTTGTTAGTGCTTGATTAATTGGTTCTTGTAACATTATTATTTTCTCTAGAAAGTAGCTAGACACTATTCCTAATAGAGCCGTTTCTGTTTCTTGTATTAGATGTGAAGCTGGTAAGCCAGCTACCTTACCTATAATACTTTGTAGCATATCGGATAAAGATTGTAAGTTTGGATTATATTCTCCTATAGGTGTAAAACCTTCAATGTTAAAATATTTTTGTCCATTCTTTGTTGGTATGATAAGTATGTTGTATGGTGTTAAGAATTTGGGAAATGTCTGAGCTGGTATAATATCATTAACTGGAATTAATTCGCTTTTAAACATTGTGAGTGCTTGCTGCAGATAATGTGATACATGAGCATTAGATAGATTAGAAATTTCCACAGTAACATTTAATACCTTTCTTTCGTTGACGATGTCTGTAGCTATCTTCTGTATCAACAAATTATACAAGTTACTCAGACTAATAATGTCTTTTATTAAACCTTCATCATAAGGTTTAGGAAAACTAAACTCAATAATCTTATTTACAGGAACTAAAAAGATGTTCTCACTAAAATGATCTGCTAAATCTTGTTTAATTTTCTTTAGCATTTCTTCATTGCCTTCAAATATAGCATTCGCAAGAGCATTTGTTATATTCCTTAGTAATTGCTCTCTTTCTGGATTATTTTGTTCTCTGTTAATAGGTGTATGCAAATCTTGAGTAAATGGATTACCCACAACAAGATAAGCAATTGTTAATTTACCTAAAGTAAGAGCTTTAACTCTTGTTTTGTTAACAATATGTGCTTTATATAGCATTGTGTGTCTGTGAAACTTATTATTGCTTATTGTGACTTTAATGTTTTCGTTTTTTTTGTTACTATTCTGTAGATTTCGCAATTGCATGAAAGCAAAATCATAATCTTGTGTATTCTCTATATAAACATAACTTTCTTTGTTTACATTTAGTAGTTTCTCAATGTTACTGTAGTCAACTAGCCAAACATAACATTTTCCATCTACTATAAGTGTAGATAGTACTTCATAGATTATATTGTTTAAGTCTAGTGATTTTGCTAAGTTAAATACTATATCTTTGTCTATTTCCATATCAAGAGTTATGATATATCTATCGCCATTATATAGTTGAGGTGCTAAATTGGTCATATATATTTCAAATATTCTTTGCAATATAGGATTTCCATTTAGTGTTTCAATTGTTATGCTTGTTTGATTTGTGCTTCTTAATATATTGCTCAAATCAGATTTCAGAGTAGGAGCTATTTCTTCTAAAACTCTTAACAATCTTTCTGATATACCAGCATCTTGTTGTTCTAACTTATTTTGAACTAAACCTTTAAGCAATCTTTCAACATTGGATAGCTTTTCAAAATCCTTATTGCTAGGTTGCATTTTTACAGCAGCTTGAAGTAAGGAAAATATGTTATAGCACACATAATTGATGAATTTTATACATGGATTAAAAAACTACATACAAAACAAAGATTTGTTGTTACAATATATTAAGCAGCATCCTATTGAGACTATAGAGAATTTGTTTTTAATGCCTGCTCCAACAGATGATAACAAAAAAGTTCGTATAACATTAAACGTTCCTCAAAAATTGTTAATAACTAATGCACTACAATCTAATGATATATATGCACTAGGTTCAACTCAGATAGCTGGCAAAACTACAGCTGCTGCTTTACTAACAGCATATGTTTTAATTGCATATCCAGGAATACAAGTCTACTACCTATCGTTAAAAGATGAATTGGCTATGGACTTCCAGAACAGAGTCTTGCGTATCATCGATAATATGTTTCCCGCTATAAAGGTTGAGTACAAAAGACAACCATTTCAAAACAAAGTTATATTATTTGAGAATAATTCAGTTTTCAGAGTTAGTGGTATCAATAAACACTACAAAGATCCAAGCTATCTATTCAAACAATTAACTGTTCAAATATTGATTATAGATGAGTTTGCTAACATTAAGAGTAATTGGAGAATGTTGGAATTAGCAACAACAAGATTGGCTGCTACACGTAGTATGATGCGCAATATATTTCCAACATCATTAATATTATTGTCTAACGCTGCTGCTTTGATTAATGATGAAGCTAGATTTGCATTCAAATTATGGTATGATAGCACACAAGGTCTAACAGCATATACTCCTATACTATTCTACTACAGAGACTTACTAGATGACGAACAAGCTAACAAACACATTGAAGAGGAATATAAGAGAACAAGAAACCTCAGGCAGATTTTAATAAACTATGAATGTATGTTCTTACCTGATAGCGATAGTTTCATTGATGATGATGAGGTTTTGAACAAATTAGTTAGGATTAACAATAATATTAAACAAAAAACATACTTTTTGAAAGATGATTTTGGAGAAGTTATAACTGCTTTAAATGTGTATAGTGATATAGAGTTGTATATGTTTCAAAAAACAATTTACATTGGAGTTGACATAGCTACTGCTTATGGTAAGGATAGCTATGCTATTGTTGGTGTTGATCCACAGAATGGTGATTTAGTATTTGAATGGCAAGCTAGCAACGTAGACGTAACATTTGTTTTGAGAATATTGTCAGAAATAGCTAAACAGTTTCGTAACTGTAAATTGGTTATAGAGAGGAATCTAGGCTCACATATTATTGAGATTTTGCAGCAAACATATGCAGAGAAAATTTATGTGGATAATCTAAATGATCAAAAACCGGGTGTCTATACTACACAAAAAAGTAAAGAGAAAATGTTCTCTATTTTATATGATGTTGTTAATCAAAATCCAGATGCAATCAAAAGCAAAAACCTAGCCATACAAATACTATCACTTAAAAAGAGAAAAGGAAAAATTGTATCTGAACTTGAACATGATGACTTATTAATGGCTTACTGTATTGCTTTGTATGCAATAAAGAATGATAGTATGCTAGAAAATATTAATCAGGATAGTGAACAAACAACAGTAAATGAAGTAGCAGCATTCAGTCAATTATTGATCTATCAAAAGGCTGCTCAGAATGTTCATCAAACAGAAGAACAATTATTAGAGGATTTAGCTAAAATAGCAGGAACAATAAACGATAAAGACATATTGTTAACATTAAGTCAGTTAAAAATATAAACGTTTTTATTTTTTGAGCTTTTTTATTAGCGTAAAAGATCAAATGAGTCAACTATTTTCAATGGGTAGTGATCAACGTATTGTTAAAGCTGCAAGAGTATCATTTGCTAAAGATTTATCATCTGTTATTGATGTTGAAAGAGATAAAAAATTGATAAAATATTTGCTTGATAATAAGCACGCTTCTCCTTTTGAACATGTTATATTTGCATTCAAAGCAAATAAAAAAGAGTATATAAATCTCATATCAAAAATATCTTATCCTGTTGTTAACATCTATTATGATGGAGGTTATATATGGCTTAATGCTCGCACACTAATTAATTTTATTGATCAATTGCCTTATAAGTTAGTTGAATACGCCCAGCAAATAATACCGACTACGATGAGCTTTGTTTTAGACAAAAGTAATATAAATAATTACACAATAGATAAAGATCAAAACAATCAAATCATAACAACAAGTAGTGGTTGGATAAAATTATTGGACAAACTAGAACTTGGAACATGCTTAGATCACTATACATTTATTGTAGAATGCCCATTATTTGTTGCAAGACAATGGTTCAGACACAGATTTGGTTCTTTTAATGAAGTCAGCAGAAGATATACAGATGTTGATTTGGATTTCTATATTCCAGAAAAGTTGAGACTGCAATCAAAAAACAACAAGCAAGCTTCAGATGATAATTATCTAGACAATGAACAAAATACTTTGCTAGTTAGCTTATTGCAAATAAGTGTTAAAACTATGAAAGTTACTTACAATTTATTAAGAGAATTAGATGTTGCTAAAGAGATAGCTCGTGGTGTTTTACCACAATTTATGAAAACAAGATTTTACTGGACAGCTCCAAGAATATCTATAGACAATTTTATAAAGCTACGTAAACATAAACACGCTCAATTTGAGATAAGAGAATTTGCTGAAGCTATCGAACAAATAATCGGATATAAAGAATGCTATAATTTAAAGCTTTAACTTTTTTGTTCTTACTGAACGCTTTGAGCAAAACTAAGAATGAGAGTTATAAAACGAACTGGTTATATAGAATCATTATCAATTAATAAAATCAGATCTATTGTCAATTTTGCCTGCAAAGGTCTAAGGGTGGACCCTCTTGAGCTCGAGATGGACGCACAAATACAGTTCAGGGATGGCATCACCACCAAAGAAATACAGCAGCTGCTCATAAGAACTGCCGCGGAAAAGGTATCTCCAGAAAATCCAGATTGGCAGTATGTGGCAGCAAGACTTCTTCTTTACGATCTTTATAAGGATGTGGGACATATAAGAGGCTATAAGGTAAAAGACAAGATAAATGGTAAATACAAGCCTTACAATCCAGAAAGCTTTTACACTCTTGTGAAGACCTACACAGACAGAGGTATATACGGTGAGTATTTGCTAAGGGAATACTCCAAAGAAGAGTTTGATACTCTTGCCAGCTACATAAATCCAGACAGAGACCTTCTTTTCAACTATACGGGTATAAAAGTACTCTACGATAGGTATTTAGTAAGGGATGAGAATGGAAATGTTATAGAGCTTCCACAAGAGATGTATATGCTTATTGCTATGACTTTGGCTATTCCTGAAAAGAAGGAGGAAAGGCTAAAATATGCAAAACTCTTTTATGACCTTATGTCAAACCATGAAATCTCTCTGGCAACTCCTACACTTATGAATGCAAGAAGACAACATAGTCAACTTTCTTCTTGTTTTGTTTTAACAGTAGATGATGACCTTTATGATATCTTTGACAACGTGCAAAAGGCAGGACAAATATCCAAGTTTGCAGGAGGTCTTGGTATATACCTTGGCAAAATTAGAGCTACAGGTTCTCCTATAAGGAAGTTCAAAGGAGCAAGCTCTGGTGTTTTACCTGTGGTTAAAATTCTCAACGATGTGATGGTGTATGTGGACCAGCTTGGCATGAGGAAAGGCTCCGCATCCATAACTCTTGACATATGGCATAAGGATGTGTTGGACTTTCTGGAGGTCAAAACCAATGTAGGAGATGAGAGAAAGAAGGCTCACGACATACATCCTGCCATATCCATACCAGACCTGTTTATGAAAAGACTGAAAAACAGACAAAAGTGGACGCTCTTTGATCCCTATTACTGCAAGAATGTAAAAGACGGCAAAAACCTGGAGGACTTCTACGGTCAAGAGTTTGAAGAGCTTTATGAAAGGCTTGAGAGAGAACTTCCGCCAAACACCAAAAAAGAAGTGGATGCCTTTGAGCTATGGAAGAGACTCTTGACAGTGATATTTGAAACAGGAGAGCCTTACATCTTCTTCAGAGACACTACCAACAGACTAAATCCTAACAAGCATTGCGGTATGATCTACTCGTCCAATCTTTGCCACGAGATAGTGCAAAATCAAAGCATATCCACCCATATTTCAGAAACCCTGTCG
>Ga0079997_120685_pt1 | contig 27600 bp, 31 predicted proteins | sample PerSpoCPS_CMetaG_FD_69200 | JGI IMG/M metagenome (GOLD analysis project Ga0079997, IMG submission 69200) | Archaeal communities from Yellowstone National Park, Wyoming, USA - Perpetual Spouter C (PS_C) MetaG (SPADES assembly) (version 2) | ecosystem: Environmental > Aquatic > Thermal springs >... | reverse complement strand
AGTGGGATATGGTGGGAGGTGGATGGCTGAGACTGCAATATCCAGGCTCAAAGCATTGTTCGGAGAACATCTCCTCTCCAGGAAGCCGAGATGGATGGACTCGGAGCTGACGATCAAGGCGCTCATATACAACATGCTATTGAGCGCCGTAACAACCTAGGAAACTGGGCCCCAGCCGGAGAGGAGAAAACCCGAACCCCAGGAATTAGGCCACAAGGCATGTCAAAGGAAACAATCTCTGAGGAGGCGTCCAACTTTTCCTTTACCCACTGCCTCGGAAGGGAAACCACCGGGCGGTTGTCCCAAGACGCTATAGTCGCCTCGGAAAGACAGTCATAACCTTCTTTACGTATATGTTGTCTATATATTATTTTTGGAAGGGGAAAGAGTGAGGGAGGGGTGGTTTTCTCCAGCTATACATTAGAGAGACCAGGGCCGGAAGGTGTAAAAGTTTGACCAAACACCCGCTAGGGGTGGCAGGTGTATCCGCTCTGCCGCTCAAGCCTCCTGGGTCTTTTCTCCGTCAGGCTGGAACCGGCCCGGCCTCTGGGTCTTCAATGTTATCCAGATGGTCATGAGCTTTAGGCGAATTCTATGCTAAAAGCTTGTTTATTTAGCTTAGCGATAGTGTCCGGATAAGTTGTTATATTTAAAGGCCGGTTGATGTGTCTTGTACGTTATTCGCGCCCCATCTTACAGGATTGAGAATAAGCCGGCGCAGACCGCGGTGAATATGAGTAGGCCTAGGTATAATGCGGCGTGTCTCCTAACTCTTCGGGCAAGGCTTCTGAAAGCCTCGTCCGTATAGATCATCACGCCCCTGTGTACCACCCTCAAGTACTTGGCCTCGGCTTCCTCCAAACTCTCGAGGGTTTCCTTGGATAGCTTTGAGAATGTCTCCACAACCTCTTCCTGACTGATCTTTTCGCCCACCGCGACGTATCCCCGGCCACCTAGGATAACGCCGTTAACCGTGTGGGTGTCTGTCGTTATGAGCTCAGCCTGTTCCCATCCCTGCTCTTTCAAGCTGCTGGTCAAGGCGCAACGCAGGTGGGGGAGAGCGTTGTTCCCATCCACAACCGCGAGGGCCACCTTCTTACCCCCAATCTCCAGCCCTAAAAATGAATAGCCGCAAGGGCCTATCCCCTGATCATAGCGGGCTGAGCCGACACCAGTTTGCGCGACAGAGAACCTCAAGCTTCCCCTCCACCCACCCCCCACTAAAGCGCACTCCTTGGCCAGCCTCATGACGGCTGAGATCTCTTCTTCTCTAAGCTTTTTGCAGGTGGGGGAGAAGGAATGGTGAGGATCAATGACCGTGACGTTGTATTCGTCGGCGAACGCTGCCACTTCTTCTGGCAGATCCTCCATAGGGCGCGGATGAAGACTTATTATAGCGATCCTCCTCCCAGCCAGCTCAAGTGTCAACGAGTGGCTTCCATCAACCTCAATCTGAGGATACAGCGCTGCCTCGCGGCTCCAACCATCCGATGGGGCCTCAATCCTTGAAACGATCTCTCTAGCTATTAGTGCGGCCTGTCTGCTAGATATAATGTCGGATCGATGGGTGCTGCACCCCTTTACAGCTATGGCAGTAAAACCCCTCCTGCTTGCCTCAGCCTCGACTAGCCAGTTAAGCATCGAGCTTCCCAGTCTCCTGAAGGGACCCATATGGAAAGGAAGCACCACAAGTGCTACCAGCCTGCCTGTCCTGCGTCCTTTAAGTAGGAACAGCTCGGACGCCTTCTCAACGCTTTTTCCCAGCCCCTCAAGCGCGCCCTCCAAAGGGTTTGGGTCGCTCTCAAGCATCAGTTTAGACAACCCGCGCGCTAGTCTGAGTGACGAAACCCCATCTCTGTCTTTTCTACCAAGGAGGATTATCGTAGCCGTCCCTGTCGCAGCTCCTAGGGCTACTGAGAGAGGCAGTAGGACGGGACTTGAGAGTTGGAACCCAACCGTAATCAGTACTGAGGATGTTAATGGCTCGACCAGAGACCAAGGCACCGCGGTTCTAGCCCTGTCCCCATCGATCACCGATGTTAGGGTTACCCGAAGATAAGATACCGCGGCGAACAGGGCGGAGAATAGGGTGGATTGGAGACCATACACTCCCCAGAAAGTCTTGGCCCCCCAGGATATTGCGAGTATGGCTAGGGCCGGATAGTTCGTCAGGAGTGTGGCCTGGACTAGCCGCCTATAGGTGGAGTGAAGGGGTAGTCCGCGAAAGATCCTTGTCGCCGTCTTGTTCAGCAAAAGCGGGACCACGCCCAGGGCCGCGAACACTGCAGCAAACGACGCGCCCCAATCACCAATTATCAGCCACGCGAGGAATCCCGCCAGCCCAGCCGTCGCGAGCACTAGGAGGTCAGAGAACCTGCTACCCGGGATAGCGAAGATATATTTATACTTCGAGGCCAAATACTCGGCGGGATCATCCATATCGCTCGGCATAAAAACTGGCATGTGGGATCATATAAATGGTGAAACACTCTCCACGTGTCGGTCGGCTCTGTTTTTTCGCAAATAGGGGGGCTGGTGTAGTTGTCGGCAGGGCTTAGAGGTTCAGGAAAAAGCCTAACCTGCTCATCCCGGAAAGAGCTCCTCGATATACTCGGCGCCCCTATTGTCTAGCAACTTTATGAGACCATTCTGGATATTTCGAACAACCTTAGGCCCGCGGAGGGCTAGGGCTGTATAAATCTGCACGGCTCTAGCCCCCGCCTCAAACGCCTCGGCAACGTCTTCCGCTGTGAAGAGGCCTCCGACGGCGAACACCTCGCATCTCCCTTCGAGTATCTTGGAAGCTTCCCGGACGGTCTCTAGCATATGGGATTTTAGTTGGCGGCCGCTCAGACCTCCGAATCCCGTGGAGAGGCGCGGCTCCTCGACTGGAAGCGTGTTTACGGCCGTCACGGCGTCCATCCCACCCGCGGCCCAGATCTCTATAGCCCTGAGAATCTGGGTGCGCAGCTCGGCTCTAGCCAACGGTGGGACCTTAAGGATGATGGGTGACCACCTCACCGCAGAGAGCTCCGCTACTAGCTCCCGAATGAACTCTGGGCTCCAAAGGCATGTGGCGCCAGAGAGGCTCGGCGAGCTTAGATTAACCTCGACACCCGCCACGACCCCCCTCAGCGCCTCGTAACACTCGACAAGCTCCCTAACCTCGGATCCGGCGATGCTGGCCACCACGGGAATGCCGGCTCTAGCCACCTCACGCCTCAAATTGTCTGCGAAGATCTTCACCCCAGGGTTTGGAAGACCCATCGCGTTGACGAGGCCGTCGGGGCCCTTCCTAACTATCCGCGGCTTCATATTCCCTTTACGCGCGTGAAGCGTCGCCGACCCGGCCACCACGAAGCCAAAACCCAGCGCCGCCAGGCTCGAGACGTGTCTACCCGTCTTGTCGAAGCCAGCCGCAAGCCCCACAGGCGGGCTAACTTCACCGATAACTGTCCTAACCCTGAGTCTCCTCGGCGTCTCCCCGATCCTGACGGCCCTGAGCCCCAGCAGGGCCAACCCAGCCCTGTGGGCCTCCTCGGGGGGAAGCAGCTTCAGGACCCGATGCACAATATCCTCCAAGAACCACAACCGAGGAACGGCACCCCTATCCGACCACAATCATGCCGGAAAAATATTGGTGTGGGCTACTTATGTAGATCCTGGGCTCATCGACCCAGGCTACGATCTCGGCGGACCATAGGCAATACTGGCCAACGATGTCAACCCAATAGTCGAGGTCGCTCTCCACGTGGCTGGGAAGTCCGTCACAGAACTCGATGGATGCGTCCACCATCCTGACGCTCCGGGGCTTGAGGTGCCAGCTCCAAGGCCTGTTGAACCTCCCATCCCCTCTAGCCAGCTCCCCCAAGGGAAACATACGGTTCAGTCCCGCCATCCTCTCCTCAGATTCTGAGCTATGTAGTCTTTGATAGACTTATATAGCTCTTGGGACTCAACAGCCTAGGCTCCTCTCGAGTTCATCGGAGCCCTCATCGGCCTCCTCCCCTATCAGGGTGAACCCCCTCCATCCCTTCATAAGCCCGTCGAAGAGCTTGGGGGATGGAGAAAGGCCCTCCATCTGAAGGTACAGGCTTATGGCAGCGTTGAGCTGCCTGTTCTTCCTCAACCCGCATTTTTCGCACACGTATGATGCTCCTTTCGGGGCATTAACCATCCCACATCTGGAGCACCTTCTAGTGGAGTTCTTCGGGTTGAGGATTATGACCCTTGATTTGTATCCCATAAATGTTATGATTGTCTTATAATCGCCCTTCGAGATGTCCCTATTATGCTCCTTTGAACCGTTGAGACTTCCGTTCTCACCTAAGCATTCGAAGCCGTGAGCATAGCCTTTGAGCTTCCTCGCTATGAAGGTTGTCAGCTTGTGGATATAGTCTTCAGCCCTGTTTCTCTCACGGTTGGAGTATTTTGCCAGAACCTTCCTGAGCGAGGGCTTCTTCGATGCCTTCCGCTGCAACCTCTCCCTCTTTGTTTCATAAACCCTATGAATATCGAACAGTTTTGTCAGGTCTATTCTGATCCATCCCGTTTCAGGGCTGAATCCGTCTAGGCTCTTCTCGTTGCAGTCCCAAGCTATCTTACCTTCAGCTTCCCCCTCATCTGCCCTGAACCTGAACGTTACTGTTAAGTATCTTTCGCCTAGGATCAGCTCTCCCATCTCTCCCCTAGCTCTGTTGAGGAACTAGGCCTTTGAAACGTCGAACTCCAGGTATTCCTCGTAAGGCTTCATGCTCACCCTTATCCACCCATCCCTATAGGTGTAGAGCGTCTCCTTGATCCTGACAAACCTCCTCTTAACTACTGGCTTCTCACTGCGCCTTTCTCCTTTTAGGTAGCTCCTCCTCCACCAGGATTTCAGCATAGAGTATGCCTGCTTGATTGCTGAGTCAACGTAGTGCTTCGAGTAGCTCCAGTCCTCCAGCAACAAATTTCTTAGATAATGGTTCTTGAAGGTGTTGTCTTTTGGGATTATTGGTATAATCCTCTTTCTCCCCTCCCTATCGTACTTTTCAATCCACCTGATTTTAGCCCATATTTCATCCACAGCTTTTTGAAGAAGCCGTCTATATGCTTCGAGAAACTTGCTGATATCGAAGCTGTGCTTTAAGTTGTACGCTCTAACCCGATACGAGCCTCCTGACACCTTCAACGACCTCCTTATATTTATGCGACCTCATCCCATAGAGTTTTCCAGCGAAGTGAGACACGATAGTTATCAAGTCTTCAACGAACTCTTCCTGAGGGGCCCTCTCCTCGCTGTTTACCACCTCTATAGTCTTTCTTAGTAGTGACTCCCAGCAGCATTTTAGCTTCTTTTAGCGTGTAGAGCCTATCCATCAACAGAAATACTACTTACGTCTATTTAATTCAATTTATTTTGAAACTGCTGTCTTCGGCAAGTCTCACAGCTTCACCATCGATAACCTTCATCACAAACTTCTCACCCTGCACATCAACTAGGAAGTATCGACCCGCGGCAGAACGTGTGGCGAGGCCTGGGGCAAGGGCGTGTTGTCAGGCTGTAAAGATAGGTCGAATAGGCGGGCCCCCTCTGGGCTGCACAGCCTTATCCCGAGTAACGCTCCGCGCCTCATAAGTTGCTGTCCACGGTCGACTGCGCTCCCAGCCTATTTATGTCTCATCATTAAAAGAGAAAGAGGGAGGAGGGGTGGCTGGCCACTCATGCAGCATCTGGGAAACCCTTTAGAGGAGGTCGGACGTTAACTAGTGTATCACAGCCCCCGATGGTGGGTGCGCGTTAAACCCTCTATCATACCGGCTTCCGGGTTTTATCCCTGCGCCGGTATGGACAGCCTCCCCAAAGGCATCCTGCCTATACATCCTCCAGGATCTTAAGAGGATTTCCTTCCCCATCTTCGCGGTAAGTTGACGTGTTCCGATGTTGTTTGCTGAAGCCGTCACCACTCTTCTTATCCCTATGAACATCTGCGTAGATCTTCACAGCCCTCCCCCATAGGCGGCGCGCACTCGTCGCTACCTGGGACATGCCTGTGTCGCCCAACAGCCGGGCGTCGTCGATCGGAGACATGGGAAGACAAGTACGACGTAGACGGAGAGGCCCAGCATGATGGCGAGGGCCCCCACAGCGGCCCTTCCCTGCCAAGTGTTTAGGATCGCAGCACCCGCGCCCTGCACGCCGCACCTGATCCTCTGTCGACGGCCAGCTAGGGCTTTACCCTACGGGCCCTCAATAAACCCTTTCCCACTCCTTTACCTGTGGCCTCCGGACACCGCTCACGACATAGGGGTCGGAGGAGGCTATTCGTAGGGCCTCCTGCAAATCCTCAGCACTAATAATGTATAGCCCACCACTACCGTCCGTAAAGCGTCCCGAGACCAGTAGGATGCCCTTCTCCTTCATAGAGGCGATGTAGTTCAGATGGCTTTGTCGAAGATCTTGGGGGATCTGCGCACCCGCAACAGCCTCCAGTATGACTACGTATTACGGCAGCTCAGCTCCACCTGCCCAACAGCTCGGCAGCGGCATTTTAAAAACCGTTCCTCCCGCAGAGAAGTGGCGCCCACCTCGGCCTACTTGGAGGCCCTACACTCCTCTATAAACGACGCTATGCGTCTCGCGGCCTCTGTGAGCGTGTTTATGGGGGCTGAGATGGTGATCCTGAAGTGTCTCTCCCCTCCTGCCCCGAAGGCGCGGCCGGGAATCGTGATCACGCCCTTACTCTTGGCGAGCCTGTTGCAGAAGGCCTCCGAGTCCATCTCTAACGGTATCTTGGGAAATAGAAATATTCCGCCCTCCGGAAGGAGAACCTGCACCCCCGCTTCTGACAATTCCCGCCACATGCCATCCCTCCTATCTCTATACTCGGCAACCTTGGCGTCTATCAAACGCTCAACCTCCGGGGATCTCAAGGCGAAGAGAGCGACATACTGCGCCACGCTGGGCGGACAGGCGTTTATAAAGGCTTGAAGCCTCATCACGCGGGAGTAAAGGTGCTCCGGGATGACCATATACCCAAGCCTCCACCCTGTCATGGCGAGTGTCTTCGAGAAGCTGTTAACTATTATGATCCTGTCATAGCTGTCCCAGAACTTGGCTAAGCTCGTGTACCGCCCGGTGTAGTCAAACCTCTCGTAGACCTCGTCGGAGATGATGTAGACGCCGCGTCTCTTGCACTCATCTACTAGGGCGCCTATCAGATCCTCGTCATATATGCTTCCCGTCGGGTTTGAGGGACTGTTAATTATGACGGCGCAAGTTTTTTCGCCTAGCTTCGAGGCGATCGTCTCCGCCCTCGGCTTAAACCCCTCCTCCATCCTTGTGGGGACTTCATATACCCTGCCACCCATTATCAAGGTTAGGGCGCTGAATGAGGGAAAGGTCGGCGTAGGTATCACGACTTCACCACCTCCTCGAAGGACGGAGGCGATTGACATGAAGAGGGCGTTTGAGGCGCCCGGAGTGATGATGACGTTTTTAGACGTTATTTCACACTTCCACCTACGCTGGTAATACTTAGCAACCTCCTCCCGAAGGTCAGGTATCCCAGCCGTCTGGGTATACTTATTGTAACCGGACGTTATCCGCCTCACAGCCTCCTCTTTAAGCACGTCAAAGAGATCGTGGTCAAGATCGCCTATACCAAGATTGATCGAGTTGCCCGAGCTTCCTATAGCCTCAAAGTATTGAGTAATCAGGGAGAGTATGTCGCCGGCATCCCTCTCGGCTCGTTCGTCCAAGCTCACCAAATACCCAATCTTCCACTCAATTTTAGCTTTCACCCTGCTCTTCGTCGCCTTCTCCAAACCTCGTTCGTTACAGCAGCGCATCACCGGTTAATAGCTATGCTTAGTCTTAGACCTCTCCCTCTTAACAACTCCAATCTCTTTTACTAGTCCGTCTATGCTTAATAGTGTATGGTATATCTCTCTTGGGAAAATCAATCCCTTAGAAGTCTTTATGTATCCTAGGCTGTAGTTCCATAGAGCCTTTCATGAAGTATAGTATGTCTCCGTCATACGCGTCCTGATGCGGGGGCCCTGGTAAGGGTGGGGCTATACTCGGCTGCTACTGATACTCAGCATCTACAACCATAAAGCTCTACACTCATCAGAGGAGGAGGGGAGAATGTTCCATGACCCATAAACGTCCTTTTTTGGTGAATTTTCTTCTCGCATACTCGATGAGGTTTATAACTCTTTCACTTGTCCTAATTGGTGTTCCTTCAACGAGCGCCGAGACGATCAGAGGGTTCATCCTGATTAACATTGACTCGACTTCCTCATACGTATAGATGAAGATGTCTGTTCTAGGTTCTCTTAGCTCGGCTGCTAACCTGAACCTATCTAGTATGTTTGTGTGTTTTACCTGGTTGCTCACAACTAGTAGGTCGATGTCGCTCCAGTCTCCTCCCCCACCTCTAGTCCATGAGCCGAACAATATTACCGCCTCTATCCCGATTGTTCTCCCCAACTTTTCAATCACTCTATCTATAATTCTAGTCCTGCTTTCTTCAAGCATTCTCTCACCCAGTCGATTATTTTTTTACCTGACTCTAACGCTCGCATCGCTGTTGACTCATCGTAATACATGCCAGGATACCCCGACTCAAAGGCATTGGGATATCTGGATGGGATGTAGTGTCTATCTAACTCACGTCCCGCAACGTATAGATCCTCACCCACTCTCTCGACATCCCTCACATAGCCAAGTAATTCAGTTACGCTGTGACCCCAGCTGCTCATACCATGAAGATATAGTAGGGCTTTAACAGCTTTCTCAGCAGCTTGCTGTGCCTGAAAGCAACTCCATTCATAATTTTTAGACATGAAGCTGTCTTCGGCCGCTTTTAAATCTCTCCGAGACTGAGCCGCCCACCTCCTCGCCTCTTCGAAACGATCCAAATCCCACACTCACATACCTATAGAATTTATTTAAGCCTTTAAACCTCGACCCATCCTTAGTAAAACGTTTTGCTGGAAGGATGAATGAATACCACGTTTGAGCCCTCTGGGTCGCTTGTTGAGCATCGGAATCTTTTAACCCACCGCAAAACGCAGTCAACTCCAAAAGGCAAGCGGAGAAAACCGCATAGAAATCCAAGGAATAAACCTGCTACTAATTAGAGACCCGAAAAATATGAGCTGGGACAATTGTATTAAACACCCAAGTTGAAAACTAGCTCGTCCGGGGCACGTTTGACAAGACTGCAGCCTGGAGAGTGATTCTATATAGCCTAAGTCCTCCCTGATGTTAGGGGAGCTTCTGCGGGAAAATTCAACATGATCAAACTTCTCCACCTAGCTCCAGCAGCTCGTAGATATGATCCATATGGCTTCGTGATCAGGGTGGCATAGTCTCCCTTGTATGGCACAATGTGCAAGTAACGCTTACCCTTCAGCTCAACGTGCGTCCGCCTAAAGTCGCCGTATATATTCCTAATTCTCCTCAATCCAATAATTGGGAAATGAAACCTTCCAAATTCAACCGATTCTAACAATTTAGACCGCCTATCTTCTTTTTATGTCTATGGCCTAGTTTCTGTTTTGATGCCTTATGCGTATGTTAGACTACATCCTTAACAGGTTGTAGTTATGGGGGGCTTGATGAGTTATTAAGAGCTTTATGCGTTGCGCATGTTTGTCTGCTACTATATTTGGCTTGGAACACTATTTTTTATCGATTCCACCATACATCTAGTGTAGTAGTCGAAAAATCTAACATATCCCTGACTGCGTAGGAAGATTATGCCGACGATCAGGTCTATCGGCAGTAGGAAGACCTTTCCAGCATTCCTTATCCCTGACTCCACGATGGTAAGCCTACGCCCCGTAACAGCCACCACCCTTATGCCCATCAGGTATTTGCCGAGTGTCTGGCCCTTGTACGCCTCCAGAAGGGTGAAGACGATGAAGGTAGCGAAAAAGATGTGTGCATAGGCCTCAATTATCCCGGTCATATGCTTGCTCACGTCAGCCCAGTGGAGCATAGCTAGATGCCAAACATTCTCGTCTAAGAAGGCGCCTGTGGCCACGAAGAAGACAGCAACATCCAGTAGAAAGGCTACAACAAGTCTTAGGAACAATCCCCCACTTATCTTTGGCTTTACAAGATAATCTGCAGCGCCAAGGATCCTAGTGATGTCTTTTATCATGTGGTGGGCTGCCTTGCCAATGTTGTTTAGCTTATATCTGCCATCACCGCTGTGGTCGAGCAGGACTTTCATGGCTCTGAGGTGGAAGTTAAGTTGCCCCTCATCTATCTTCAGCTCGTTTAGAAGCTCTGTGTAGGAGAGGTCAATCCGCTCATAGAGGAGCCTTATCATATCCCTCCTAACAGGATGGCTCAATGTTTTGAAGAAATCTCCAACCGCGTCTCTCTCGGACTGCAACCTAATTAAGCTAAACCCCCTAGACTTATTAGGGTTTAGTCAGAAATATTCCTTTGCTCAGGAAATACTGTTCTGCTTTCAACTCTAAATCCACTTCCCCTAGAACAGCTATGTTGAGGGCTAAACTCATTTTATGCGTGAGGTATGAGGTGATGAAATGTGGTGAATAGTAGAACTATGTTGACGTTAGCTGTCGCCGCCATAGTACTGGCCGTAATAGCCGTTGCTGTCAACTTTGTCATCCCAGGCCCACAGGGTCCTCCCGGTCCAGCTGGTCCTCAAGGTCCCCCTGGTCCTCCTGGTAAGGGGCTGGAACCTGCTACGGTGAAGATAGTACTACAGATGGGTGAGGCTAAAGCCATTGTAGAGGTTGATGAAGAGGAAAAACTTGGGCCTGAAATGCATAGATGGGAGCCACCGGTAATCATTGTAAAGAAGGGAGATACTGTGGAGCTAACTGTTCAGAATCCCCGACGCCACGCCCACTCTTTAGTAATCGAAGGTTATAACATTGATACGGGCAGGATTCCCGGTAGGGATGAGGCCCCCGACCCAGCTGCGAGGACAAGAACAGTAACCTTCGTAGCTGACAAGGCCGGTGTCTTCAAGTTTGAGTGCGGTACTCCCCACGATCACGAGAAGGGTGATTGCGATCCAGACCATGAGTACATGGTGGGGTATCTCATCGTCATCGAGTAAAATTGAGGGGCCTTGAGGACAACATCCTCTTTTTCTTTTTAATAACTGAGGTGCTTATACAACGAGTCAGGACAGGCGGCGTCTCACAAGACGTGACGCCCTAACTCTAGGTCTATCGGCAGTAGTAGGGGCGGTTGCCTCAGCCTCAATAGAAGGCCCCCAGCCTCCCGCTAAGACAGCCCTCCAAACCGAGTGGTCGCTGAGTGGAAGGCAGAGGCATTGGGTCTTCGTTATAGATACCGATAGATGCAACGGCTGTATGAAATGCGTTGAGGCATGTCAGGAGGAGATGAGGGTCCCTCCCTCATGGGGTGAGCATGGATATGGAGGTAGGCAGCCATGGATAGAGGTCTTCAAGATAGGTGATCACTTCCTCCCAGTTCTTTGTCAGAACTGCCAGAACGCCCCATGTGCGAAGGTATGTCCTGTTGGTGCTACTTTCTATTCCGAGGACGAGATCGTCCTTGTAGACCAGGAGAGATGCATAGGCTGCAGGATATGCATTACAGCATGCCCATATGAGAGGAGGTTCTTCAACTGGTTTGATCCGCCCGTATTAGAAGAGGAGAGGAATATACCATACTCCCCAGACCACAATATTCCGAAGAGACGGGGAGTTGTTGAAAAATGCATATGGTGTAGGCACAGGATTAAGGAAGGCAGGCTTCCTGCATGCGTTGAGGCATGCACAGCCGCCGGACATAGGGCGCTTTTCTTTGGTGATGCGGCTGAGGATGTGGTCTCAAACGGTGATGAGACGGTGAAGCTTTCTGAGCTTCTAAGAGGTAGAGGTGTATATAGGCTGAAAGAGGAGCTTGGGACAGAGCCACGTGTATACTATCTCCCACCAAGAGGGGGGTCAGTGTGAGTGTGGAGCCGTACGTAAAAGCCGAGACGTTAGTCGCACCCATTAGGAGACGCGGGTTCTGGTTCTACCTAACGGTGACCTCGCTCGCCTCCATAGTGATATGGGGCGCGTATGCATGGCTCCACCAGCTTAACACAGGTTTAGGGGTCACCGGTATGAGGGCCGTCATATGGGGCATATATATCATAAACTTCGTATTCTTCATAGGGATAAGCCATATCGGAGCGCTGATCACGGCCATACTAAGATTGACCGGAAACGAGTGGCGGCGACCCGTTACTAGGATGGCCGAGGCCGTGACATTCGCAAGCCTGCTTGTAGCCATGATGATGCCGTTGATAGACTTAGGTAGGCCTGAGAGGGTTCTTAACCTATTCTTGTTCGGCCGCATCCAGTCACCACTCCTATGGGACCTGATATGCATAGGCACATACTTCGTAACCTCAACCCTCTACCTCTACATCCCCATGATACCCGATATAGCATTGCTCCGAGACTCGATGCAGAACAAAGGATCCATACAGTATCGGCTGTACAATGCTCTGTCGCTAGGATGGTCAGGCACACCCAAACAGTGGGAAATGCTCGAAAGATTGATACGTCTTCTTACCTACCTCATAGTCTTCATGGTAATAACTGTGCATACGGTGGTTTCATGGGATTTTGCGATGACGTTAAGGGTGGGCTGGAACAGCACGATCTTCGGCCCCTATTTCGTAGCTGGGGCAGTACTATCAGGGGTGGCGACGGTCTTGTTGATAATGGTTTTGGCAAAACATATTCTAGGGATCGGCTGGGCTACCACTGACAAACACATCAACGCTATGGCTAAACTACTTCTCGCACTTGATCTAGTGGTCATATACTTTACGATAAACGAGTTCCTCGTTACAGGCTATAAATACTTAGGGACGACGGAGATGGAGGGTAGGTGGTTAACCGCTCTCTTCTGGGGGCCCTACTCATCAACGTTCTGGACCCAGATCTTGGGCGGTCTTATAATACCGGCCCTCATCTTAGCCATCCCAGCAACGCGTAACACACGTGGATATGTCGCGGCGGCGGCTCTGGTAAACATTGGGATGTGGCTTGAGAGATGGAATATAGTCGTCCCAAGCCTTGCTGTCCCACAGTTACCTTATCCATGGGGGTTATATAGGCCGACCTGGGTCGAGTGGTCCATCATGTCAGGTGCCTTCGCCCTGTTCATGCTCATATACGTGGTGTTTGCAAAATTTTCCCAATAGTGTCAATCTGGGAGACGGTAGGGCATGAGTTGAGGGCTGAGGAGCTTGAAACTGCCCCTAAAATACTGAGGCTTATAGTTCCAAAGCAACCGCTGGGGGAGGAGCGGCCGACGGAGAGGAGAGCCTACCTACGTGTAATCGCCAGCTCCCTCGCCGGCTTAACCATAGGATGGCTTGGAGGCAGGTACCTCAGCCAGCTCATCTATGAAAACTCAAGAGGTTATCGTCGGAGCCTAGCAGTACTCGGGGCGCCCGCGAGCTTAAGAGATGTGAGGGGTCTGGGGCTGAAACCTGATGGGTTAAAAGGTTTTGGACTGGATGTGGTAGGGCTGTTCTACAACCCTCAAGCAAGGATGTTAACGATCCTCATAGACGACGCAAGTCTAGAGGACCTAGGACTGTATACGGAGACTGTCAAGGTTATGGTAATTTTTCAGAAGCTAGAGTATCCTCTAGGTCCGCCAGGGAATCCCCCGCCAGGCTCGGAGGCGATACATGTAGGGGATGGGGGATTATTGATCCACGTCCCGCGACAGTCAAAGATGGAGCTCTGGTACAACAGCTATAAAATTACAGTTTTCGCTAATGCTGGAATTGAGTATCTCAGGAGAGTTCTAGAGAGGGCGAGGTTGATGGTACCGTGAGGATTATACCAATCCTGCTCATCATAGGGCTGATGTCCCTAAACTTACCGCTAGTCTTTGGGGACGTGGCCGCTGCTGAAATAAGGGTCGGGCAAAATGATGACAGGCCATCCATGAAGGAATTTCTCATAATTGTGTCAAGAGACGGATTTAATGGTTCTAGAGACCTCCGACTCACTGTTGAGCAGGGAGATACAGTGAAGCTAAGATTCGTTTACGGCGACACTGATTTACAGACAGACAATCCCCATAGGATCGAGATACCTGAATACGGAATTTCAGTGAGGCTGAGCCGTGAAGAGCCGAGCCAAGACGCCACGCTGGTGGTCAACCAGCCTGGATCCTTCAAGATAAGATGCACCCTAAGATGCAGGGGGCATGAGAACCTTCAGGACGGGGTGCTTGATGTGCGTCCCACATCCAAGAAGCTTACGAATGTAAAGATAAGTCCATGGATAAGCTCTACCCCGTCGGGCTATCTGGTCGGAGCCGTGGTTTTAACCGAGAACGACGAACCCGTTGAAGGAATAATAATACGATTCCTTGTGGAAACATCCTTCGCCCCCCTAGTTATAGGCTCCGCCGTAACAGACCATGCTGGAAATGCATCCCTTCTCTATAAGCCGCCAAGCGCTGGGAAATATGTCGTTCACACGGTGTTTGACGGCGGCGGAGGACTGTCTGCGGCTAACGCGACGACGGTGTTGACGAGTACCATGGCTTTCCCACCGCTCGAGCTTCCACATACAAACATTGTCTCCCAGAACTACTGGCCCGACCCAAGGCTTGTGGGCGTCCCTATCGAGGCCAACACCGTTCTAATAGTGTTGGTTTCATCGGTTGTGATGACTGCTTGGGGTGTTATTCTATTTACCGTAAGATCTCTTCTCCAGATTAGGAGGATGGGTGAAGACCGTGAGAGAGCTACCTAGGCTGCTGGTCATAATACCGATAATCGCAGTTATATCTGCAATAACAATCTCGCTCATATATCCTCACACCGAGCCAGATGAGTTACATCTCGTGGGATACAACTTCAGCAACGATATATCAACCCTCACCCTCAGCCTCTATAACCCCAGTACAAAAAGCATCGAGGTGAAGGCCGTCATCATCAACGGGTCACATTATAAGGGAATACCTCTTAAGATGTCATCTTACGGCACAGGCCTCGCGGGTAACAGCTCAGTTAACGCCTTATTTCCACCAGCCGGCACGTACTATTGCACATCGGATCCATGTAGGATAGAGGGAAATTCTGTCGGAGCGATATACGTTGGCTTGGCGTGGGAGAAGGGCGCGACCTACGAAATCACAGTAAGCACAGGAGACGCGTCCTTTAGATATAGGTTGCAAACACCCACGAGGTAATGGGCCTAGGTTTATTAGCTGAAATCTTATCAGCCTATCTTGTCCCCACAGAATATGTTAGATCTCACTGAGCGGGAGCCTTGAGTAGGTATTAGCGAGTTTGCTAGAGTTACTCATGAGGGGGTGGGCTGAGTGGTGAGGTACGACGCCGATGTTCAAGGAGGTCTAGGAATGGCGGGGGCTTCAAGATAACGTATACAGCTGATGGAGTCTCTTTCAGGCACGTAGATGGCTTCAGCGAGATCGGTCGGGCCCCGAGACAAGCTATTTGTAGATACATTGCCTGTCCATTATATGGACGGCGCGCTAGAGCTTGTGAGGAGAGGAGTAGAGGTATACTATCTTAGGAGGCTTACGTTGATTGAGAAGATGCGCATGGAGCTAAAGCTCCCAAGACGACGCGAGGGGCGACATAAAGGCCCTAATGAGGATTTAGGAGAGATGGTTCAGAAGAGTTACTGGAAGACTTCCTAGTCATGCGGAGGATGATAGTGGCCTATAGGTCCTATTGAAGGGACACCAACAACTACTAAACAGGTAGTGTCCGGATAAGACTTTAAATACCCTGAGCTGGTAGGATACGATGGCTTCAAGCATAGGAAGGGGACTAAGATACATGTATGCGTAGACAGGGATTCTATGCCTCTAAGTATAGCTATAGGTCCTGGGAACGAACATGACTCCAAGAAGCTTCTAGAGCTTGTGGAGGGATTAGATGGAAAGCCTGGGCAGCTCTACGCAGACGCGGCATACGACACTGAATCCATAAGGAGGGGCTTAGAATCCATGGATATAGAGCCTAACATACCCGTGAATCCCAGGAATGGTAGGAAGCCTAGACCATACAATACTGAGCTATACAGGAGGATGGGGTCTGCTGTAGAGAGGTTCTTCGGATGGCTAAAATCATTCAGAAGAATAACCATAAGGTATGAGAGGCTAGCATAAACATACAAAGCCCTAGCAACAATACCATCAATAATCATACACCTAAGATACGGAATTTAGAGATGAGTTCAGAAGAGGGTAACGAGGGGAAGGAAAGAGGGGGGAGGGGTCGAGCTTTCTCCAGCCTGACACTAGAGAAACCCAGAAGACCGGAAGGTGTATGTTTGAGGCCGTACCACCCCTATGAGACGCTCTCTAGGGGGTGGTTAGGTGATATTAGCCGGCCGCTCCAGCCTCCTGGGTCTTTTCTCCGTCAGGCTGGAACCGGCCCGGCCTTCTGGGCCTTCAATGTTATCCAGATGGTCTTTAGGACTTCTTTGAGTTCTTTTCCTCTTGCATAGCCTTTGATGCTCATCGTAAGTCTTTCAAGGGCCTGTCTAGCAGTCTTCGACCTGTGGAAGCGTGTCTTCTCATCTCCCCTCCACATTCCGAAATAGTTCTTGGTTCTACGCCACGAAGCCCACTCCGGCAAGACAAGGCCCTCGGCTAGAGCCTCCAATGCCGACGGATTACCATTAATCCCCAGCAACCCAACGAGTCTGTTGTAGGCCGGATATCTTTTACCGACCTCCTCAGCAATCTGTCTCGCCATCTCCACCATCTGCTTCTCTATGGAGGAGATAGCTGGCTTCAGAACCACCTTCTCAGCCTCAGACAAAGCCTTATATTTGTTCAGCAGTTGCTGATGAGTCTTCAATAGAGACCTATGGGCCAGAATCATCCTACGCATGACTAGGAAGTCCTCAGTTACTCTTCTGAACCACCTCTCTTCAATACTCATCAATGCCTTTATATCTCCTCTAGCTGTCTTCGGCAGCTTATGCTCTCCGCGCATCTTCTTAAGCAATGTAAGCCTCCTAAGATAATAGACCTCCACTCCCCTCCTTAGTAGTTCTATCGCGCCGTCAGTATGCTGGGGTGGTAGTGTATCCATGAATAACTTGTCTCCAGGCCCAGCCGGAACCTAGCCGAAGCTGTCTACGTGTTTGAAAGTTGTTCCGTCAGTAGTGTATGTTATATCCTGTATCTCTCGCTATTCTTCTTAGTCCTGTGGACATCTGCATAGAACTTCAATATCCCTGCACGCCCTCGTTCTGTGTCTTTACCTCGTATGGCCTCACCATCACGTGGAACCTCACCACCATCCCACTCCAACCCCCTCACACGTTCGGATAAGACCCTCCACCGGCCCCGCATATAAAGAGTAGTGGCCCCAATACACGGCAACGTACCAATACAGCTAGACCTATGGGGAAACGAGGTAGTATTCAGGGGAAAGGGACAGACAACACTATACGGATATCCAAGATACGAGACATAAACTAAGGTACTGACAAGTACAAATCATCGTTGAGGGATAAAAGCTTAAAGTAGCTAAAATGATTCGTGCCAAATTCTAAGGCAGCTGTGAGGGGTTTAGGGATATTAACAAGGGCGGCTTGAGAGTGTAGTGGGGATGTGTTTTCTCGCGCTTAGCTTGCGCTTTAAACAAGTGATAGCTGTTAGGCGCGATCTCAAGATAGGGCGTGGAAAGACAGCGGCCCAGGTAGCCCACGCGTCCCTCACATCATACTTGGAGGTCCTGAAGAGGAGGCCGGCCTGGGCTGAGGAGTGGCTTAGGCAGGGGCAGAAGAAGGTTGTTGTCGCTGTGAAGGATCTGGAGGAGCTCTTTAGCCTGCGTGACGAGGCCGAGGCCGCGGGGATACCGACTGCGCTTATCCAAGACGCGGGTCTGACGCAACTTGAGCCCGGTACAATAACCGCGCTCGGGATAGGGCCTGCTCCCGAGGAGCTCATCGACAAAGTAACAGGGCATCTTAGTCTCCTATGAAAAATGTTAGTGTCGGTGTAGCAAAGAATCTTGAAATCTTACAACATCTCCTACTTTTTTATACAATAGTTTGCATAAGTATGTTTCTCCGCGAATATTTTTATATTGACGCATAAAGAATATATTTCCGAATGTCGCGCGAAGGAGCAGTATCCGAGGCCCTTGACTTCAGCGAGAGGATACTGTTGGATAATTGGCGTAACCGATTCGTTAGCATCGAGGAGTATAACGAGTCTCATAGAAAGAGTCTGGAGAAGTTCGAAGAGTTTTGGGCAGATGTGGCCAGAGAGGTGGAGTGGTTTAAGCCCTTCGTAAAGGTGGTCGAGAAGGGCGAGTATCCGAATGTTTATAAGTGGTTTGTTGGAGGAAGGCTCAACCTCTCCTACCTCTGCCTCGACAGGCACGTTAAGAGCTCGAGAAAGAACAAGGTAGCGATCATCTGGGAGGGCGAGCCAGCCAAGAGCAGCTCAGAGCCACTCGAGACCCGTTTCATAACTTATTACGAACTATGGAAGCTTGTGAACCGTGTCGCGTACGTAATGAGGGAAAAGCTGGGGCTTAAACGCGGAGACCTCGTCGCCTTCTACATGCCGATGATCCCGGAGCTCCCCGTGCTTATGCTGGCGGCGGCAAGGATAGGCGTAATATTTACGCAGGTCTTCAGCGGGTTCAGCGCTGAGGCCCTCGCATCCAGGATACAGGACCTAGGCGCCAGATACCTCTTCACTACTGACGGCTACTACAGGCGCGGAAACATCATACGGACAAAGGATATAGCTGACAAGGCGGTCAAGGACTGCCCCACCGTTGAGAAGATCGTTATTGTCAGGCGGATCGGTCTCACAGACATATCGGTCGACCCCGCCAGGGACTTGTTTTTGGATGAGCTCCTCCGCGACGTCGCGCCCAACACGTATGTTCCACCCGAGGAAATGGAGAGCACCGACCCGCTCTACGTGATCTATACATCAGGGACGACTGGGAAGCCAAAGGGCATAATACACGATACTGGAGGATACGCCACACTGCTACACGCCACAATGAAGTGGGTTTTCGACGTGAAGGACGAGGATATCTACTGGTGCACCGCCGACATCGGCTGGGTCACCGGCCACTCTTACATAGTCTTCGGCCCGCTGATGCATGGGGTCACAGAGGTGATATACGAGGGCGCCCCCGACTATCCTGCACCCGATAGGTGGTGGAGCATCATCGAGAGATATGGTGTAACGATCTTCTACACCTCTCCAACAGCCGTCCGCGCCTTCATGAGGCTAGGCACAGAGCACGTCACGAAGCACGACCTCTCAAGCCTCCGCCTCATTCATAGCGTCGGCGAGCCCATCAACCCCTCAGCCTGGAGATGGCTCTTCGAGGCGGTCGGAGGCGGGAGATGCCCCGTCGGCAGTACTTGGTGGATGACGGAGACCGGAGGCATTCTCATATCTCATCTTCCTGGCCTCAGTCTTGTCCCTCTGAAGGCGGGGACTAATGGACCACCCATCCCAGGTGTTGAGGCGGAGGTGGTGGACGAAGAGGGTAATCCGGTTAAGAATGGTGTGAAAGGGTACCTCATCATTAAGACGCCGTGGCCAGGGATGCCGGGTCCGCCGACTGGTATGTGGCGGGAGCCGCAGAGATATAACGAGGTCTACTTCTCTAGGTTTGGATACTTCTTTACAGGAGACTACGCGATAAAGGACCAGGACGGCTACATCTGGGTCCTAGGGAGGTCAGACGAGGTCCTCAAGGTCGCGGGACACAGACTCGGGACCTATGAGCTTGAGTCGGCCCTAGTCGCTCACCCCTACGTAGCCGAGGCGGCGGTCGTTGGTGTGCCCGACGAGATTAAGGGCGAGGTCCCCATCGCCTATGTGGTCCTCAAGGCTGATGCACCACAGGGCCAAGAGACGAGCAGGGAGCTGCGCCGGTGGATACGGGAGAGGATAGGAGCTATAGCAGAGCCGCAGTCGATCTTCATAGTAAGCAAGCTTCCGAAGACGAGGAGCGGGAAGATTATGAGGAGGATCATGAAGGCGCTAGCGCTGGGAAAACCCATGGGCGACATCACGACCCTCGAGGACGAGGCCGCTGTGGAGGAGGTTAAGGCGGCATACGAGGCTCTACAGAGAGAAATAAGGGGCGGGAAGTTTTAGCGAGGGGGTCGGCCGACTAGAGGTCCAGCGGGAACCGCGTAAGGAGCCGAGGCTCATCCTCCGTTACGACGAAATTGTTCTCAATCCTCATCCCACCTATCCCTGGCACATAGAGGCCAGGCTCGAGCGTGACCACCATCCCGGGCCTCAGCTCGTCGACCGAGCCGGGAATAAAGAATGGGGGCTCCTGCCCATCCAGCCCGATTCCATGCCCAGCGTGGTGTGGGAAATATCTCTCGTATCCAGCCTCCCTGAAGACGTTGTAGACGCTCCTGTAGACCTCTCCACCCCTCCTACCAGGCCTCAGAGCCCTCATCCCAGACTCCATGGCCCTAAGCAATATAGAGTGGAGCCTACTCTGATCAGGGGTGGGTCTACCACCGACGACGAAGGTCCTGCAGGTGTCGGACCAATAGTTTCTAGTCGTTATCCACAAGTCAAAGATGAAGGTCTCGCCACTCCTTATCTGCCTCGTGGTTGGCGGGCCCCCGACCTCTAGTGTCCTCTCCCCGGATACAAAGTCGCCGGCGAAGTACTGGAAGGACCCGACAGCCCTGCTGAGTTCCTTGTGTATCTCACTATAGACCTCGACCTCAGTCCTGCCCGGGTTGACCAGCGACTTGGCTAGCGAGTATGCCCTGTCCGCCAGCTCGCAGCTCCTAGCTATCAGCTCTAGCTCGTCCTCATCCTTCACCATCCGCATCGAGAGGACATCCGTCGAAATATCAGAGATCTCCAAGCCGGGCGCCGCGCTCTTTATCGCTAGGTAGAGGGAGTGGGGCAGGTTCCACCAGTCTGCGCCTATCCTACGCACGCCGCTGAAGTAGTCCTTAAGCAGCCGCTCGGCCTCCCTCGCAACGAAGCCCTGGTAAGCGATCATCCTCTCATCAAGATTATAGTTCTCATAGATGGCTATCTCCCCCCCAAAGGTCTGGGACGCGATATCCTTATCCGTGGCACCAGTGAGGAGGACCGGCTCCCTCCCCCTCCTCAGAAAAAGGTACGTCGGGAGGATAAGCCTGCTAGTCTTGAACCCAGTAAAGTAGTAGACCTCCATAGGACCCGACACCGCCGCTCCGTCAAGCCCCCTAGACTCGACAAGCGCCTCGAGCCGCGAAACTCTACGACGAGGACCACTAGCCCAGGGCATCACGCATCACGACTCAAATAATCAACATGAGAGACGAATATAGCTATTTTTTGGGGTAAGGATCATTATTCTCGATTACTCGCTAGGTCCTAGGTGTGATTGCCTCGGCGACATGGATATCATCACCGGCGCCCGCGTCCAGTATCCTCCCCACTGGGTTGCCTGCGGAGAGTACGGCGAGTCGGCGGACAAACCGGTCAAGCCCGAGGGAGATAACCCTGTTGAGCCAAGGATACTTGGGACCAATCTCCTCTATCCCCTCGACGACCCTCCTCCAGAGCTCGTACTCATCTCTCATTAAGCTTTATTCACCATTTCCAAGGGATGTTTTTTGTCTCCGCAGACGTGTCTATCGAGGTGACTCAGGTATATGACCTCCGCGAAAAACGGAGCCTCCACACTCACTAATGTCCGGTGATTATCACGATTTTAAATATTTATTTATGAACTCATCTCTAAATTCCGTATCTTAGGTGTATGGTTATTGGTGCTATTGTTGTTACTAGGGCTTTGTATGTTGATTCTAGCCTCTCATACCTTATGATTATTGTTCTGAATGATTTTATCCGTCCGAAGAGCCTCTCTGCAGCGGGCCTCATCCTCCTGTATAGCTCAACATTGTATGGTCTAGGCCTCCTACCATTCCTAGTATTCACGGGTATGTTAGGCTCTATATCTATGGATTCTAAGCCCCTCCTTATGTTCTCCGTGTCGTATGCTGCGTCTGCGTAGAGCTGTTCAGGCTTCCAATCTAGGTCTCCTACAAGATCTAGAAGCCTCCTAGAGTCATGCTCGTTCCCAGGCCCTATGATTATGCTTAGGGGCATGGAGTCCCTGTCTACGCATACATGTATCTTAGTCCCATACCTATGCTTAAATCCATCATATCCTACTAGCTCTCCCCCTTCTTAGCCTCGACAGTCGAGCTATCTACAGAAACTCCATAATACACCATGCTCAGAAGAAGCTTAAATAGCTTGGAGACGAGTTCCGTAATAAAAAAAGTAAAGGATTTGCCTGCTGCATGGATGCTAGAACTAACTACTGTAGGACCTGTTACTAATAATCCTCTTCACGAGGACCACGCCCTCGTAGACCCTTAGAGCATCCGCCACCGCCCCGATATCGCCGGAGGCGGCGACGGCCGCTATTGCGGGTCCTGTTCCCGAGACCCCTGCGGCGAGGGCGCCGGCCCTCAAGGCGTCGATTATCGGTGCTATCGGTATGTTTAGGGCCGCTGCGTGGAGGAGGCCGTTGAGGGTCATAGCCGCCCAATAGTCACCCCTCTCCGCTAGTCTAAACGCTTCAAGCACAAGCCCCTTTATGGGTGCTAGCAGCTCCTTCCTAAAGCTCCTGGTGAACGTTTGCTTGGGCGGTACGAGGATTGCGGCTGCCAGGCCCTTCGGCGCGGGCTCCCTCCTCAGAAGCCTGCGCTCATGGTTATTAGTTAGGACTATTCCACCAAGCATGCACGCCGCCGCGTCATCCATCGCCCCGGTTATCGACACCCCAGACCTCTGCGAGGCGTCCGCTATCAGTTGTAGAAAACGGGGGGTATCTATCCGCCTCCCCAGAGCGTCCAACACCGCTCGTCCCACAGCCACAGCGGCGGAGCTTGAGCTCTTCAGCCCAACCGCTATAGGGATATCGGAGCGAGTAACTATTCTGAAGCCCACACCCTCCACCCCCAGGGCTCCCACAATAGTCGCCACAACCTCCCGGACTAGGGAGTCGTCGCCCACTTGATCCCTGTTAACCAGGGCTGTCTCGCAGCCTTCACAGGGCGTGGCCTCTGCAACCGTTCTGAAGTCTACGCCTACAGCCGCGCCAAACCCGGTAGAGATTGCGTTGACGATCGAAATGGCCCCCCATGCTACTCCAGTCCCCTTCCGCCCCCCAGCCATAACCTTGTAGATTGATAATGGCGCATTATTTTTTTAGTCTTCGGGGCGTCTGAGCGTCTTTGCCTATGTTAGGGCTTCGCTGAGCCGACCCTCCCTATCTAGTTCTTTTAGCTCGATGGCTATTCTCCTCCCAGTTGAGACTGGCTTTCTTAGGAAAAGCTTCGAGTACTGGCCACCTATGCCCATGTGGGCGTTTGTGCCGCCGCCGATCCGCGTGGCCACGTCGTAGACTATGAGTTGGAGGTCTGGAGTGACTAGAAGCTGGAGCGTGAAGGGGCCTATGACGCCTGGTGGCTCGAGCCTTCGTGAGGCCTCCACAAACCTCTCACCCATACTGTAAGCCTCCTCCAGCAGGCTTTCGCGGAGCGTGGCGGGCATGTGCCCAACCTCCACCATGCTGACCGGCAGCTCTAGCTGGAGCTGGTGCCTCGCGGGCAGGTGTAGAAGCCCGTCTAGGTTGCTCTGGATCCTGCGATCTATGCTCAATATCTCTAGCCGCCCCCTCGCGACGCTGTAGAAGTAGTTAATGTTGAAGTGCGCCCCAAGTACTAGCTCCTCCGCCACGGCGCCTCTGAGCTGCTCCTCCTCGATTATGCCACGCCTTAGGGCGTCGCTAATTTTAGAGTAGAGGTCGTCCTTGTTCGAAGCTATTATGAAGGCTCGCTCTTGGGGCCTTCCAGACTCCTGTATCTTCAGTATTAGGGGTGTGTCGGTTCTCGCCTCCTCAACCCTCCAAGACGCTGGTCTCCTGACGCGGGCCTCGTCGAGAAGCCTGTAGTAGTTCTTGTCGCCCGTCCTCTCCTCCCACCTGAGCAGGAACTTGTTGCCGAATACTGGGACCCGAAGATCTCTCTCGATCGGGGTATAGCCGACGTAGACGGCCATGCTCCTGTTGGGGACTATGACGGAGTTGTCCTCAATCAGCCTCTCCTGTATCTCGGGAGAGACCATTTCTTTATAGTCGCTGAGGACTAGGCACCTATCTATTGTCTCTCTACATGCAGTGTAGATCCGCTCCCTCCCCTTCCTGCATATGGCTATTGTCCTCAGCCCCTCATCCTTAGCTCCGTCAAAGACATCTAGCGCGGAGTGGCTCGCCACCGAGGCGACGGCAAGGCTCAAATCACGTCACCACCTCCCCCATCCTCCCCTGCTCCGAGGCCATCCTTATCTCCATCGCCACCCTCCTGCCCACTGTTAGAGGCCTCCCCCAGTATAGAGCCAGGTAGGGGCTGCCCCCGAGGTAGACGTTTGTCCCCGCAACTATCCGTCCCGAGAACTCGAAGACCACCGGTCTGAGATCCTCCGTCACGACGGTCTCGAGGCAGAAGGGCCCTATTACACCTGGGGGGATGAGCCGCTTGGTTGCCTCGACGAATCTTTCCCCCATCTCGATGAAATCCTCTAACAGCCTCTCACGAGGGTAAACAGGGAAGTTGCCGGTTACGACGAAGCTTTCCCTCAGCTCCTCCACGTTCCTTGGAGATAGTCTCCTCACCGCGTCGGCGTTGGTCTCGTATCTCACGTCGAAGCCGGTGAGCTCAAGTCTGTCCATGATGGGGCTCTGGAAATAGTGCGCATACATAGTTGTGCCAACGACATATTCCTGGAAAAATACCTGTTCACCTGACTCCAAGGCACCGCTCGTCAGATGCTTGTTGACCCACTCCTCAAGCTCCCTCCTTGATCGGGTGACGATGTAGCCTCTGCCCCCCTTCGCTCCCGGGAGCTTCGCTATGACTAGACCCTCGACCTCATCGATGCTGGTAAAGTATCGCGGCACAGGCAGCCCAGCCTCTTCTAAAAGCTTCATCTTGAGGCGCCAATCCGACTCCCAGGCAACCAAGCCCCGAAGCCCGAAGACTGGGGCCCGAGTATTCAGGACGAGCCGCGGCGTCAGATACTCGACCACGCCGCCGCTGAGAATGATTACGCCACCCTCAGAGGCTATCTCATCCAGCGTCTCCTCGCCCCAATACTCCACGAGTCGGGTCCTTATAGCAGGAAACCGTGAGTAGAGCCTTAACCTATCGCGGGGACCAAAAATGATGACCTGGAGACCCTCCTCGATGGACCCCTGGGCGAGCTGGAGCGCCGTATGCCCGGCATATAGCGCAGCTACCGGGGGCTTCAAATACTCCTCCTTCTCAACCAAGGAACATCAACCATGAGAACATATACCTTCTCTACGCATCGAGCAGGGCATAGACCTGGGCGGAGAGGCTCAGCCACAGCCACCCACCCCACATATTCCCATGATGGGAATATGTTTATTACGGTGACCTGTGTAAGATATGTTCAGAATAAGTGGTAAGACCGCTTAGAGTGTTGGTGATGGGGTATAGAGATTAAGATACTTGGCGGCGCTAGGGAGGTTGGGAGATCGGCGGTTCTTGTAAAAACCGCTGGCGGCGCCAGGCTATTGTTAGACTATGGTGTCCGCATCGAGGATAAGGTGATGTTTCCGTCACATGTGTCTCCGAGGGACTTGGACGCCGTGCTTATAACTCATGCCCACCTAGACCATGTCGGCGCTGCCCCTCTCTTCTTCGCGAGTAGCGCTCCCAAGACCTACGCCACGGAGGCCACGCTGAATCAGGCACATATACTCCTGAAGGATATGTTGAAGCTTAGCGGATACTACCTCCCATTCGGGGAGGCCGAGATAACTAATTTCATCCGCAAGACAGAGAGAGTGAAGTATGGAGACATAATAAGGATCAAGGACGCTGAAATCCAGTTTATCGACGCAGGACACATCCCGGGAAGCGCCCAGATAGTTGTGAATGCCGACAAGACCCTTGTCTACACGGGCGACTTTAATCCAATCAGGACCAGGCTCCTGAACAGCTTCAAGGATCCTGGGACTGGGTTCGACGTCGTGATAACAGAATCAACATATGCGCTGGAGGCCCATGAGCCTAGGAATTTGCTCGAGGATAAGATAGTTGGCCTGGCTAGGGAGACCATAGGCCAGGGCGGCTTTATGGTTGTTCCCGCCTTTGCTGTCAGCAGGTCACAGGAGGTGGCCTGCATACTCTATGCGCACGGCATCAAGGATAATGTCTGGCTTGACGGTATGGCGCGGGAGCTCCTCCAACTATATCTCAATGACGAGGAGTATGTTGACGGGATAGATCTGCTCAGCAAGGCCAGTAGAAAGCTCAGACTAGTGAGGGGCAAGAAGGATAGAGAGAGAGTCCTCGAGGAGCCCGGCATCGCAATAACCCCCGCAGGCATGCTGAAGGGCGGGCCGGCGATGTACTATGCTCAGAACGTAGCAAGCGACCCGACATCCTCGATCCTCCTCGTAAGTTTTCAAGCGCCCAATACTCCGGGGGCGAAGCTGCTGTTGGATGGGAAGCTACCAGTTAATGGAGACGAGGTTACGGTGTCCTCGAGGGTCGTGCAGTACAAGCTTTCGGCCCACGCTGGCCAGAAGGAGCTGAGAGAATACGTGTCTAGACGGGGAGACAAGGGGGTTGTGGTTGCCATCCACGGAGACCCCGAGGCTACCGAGGCGTTCGCACGCTGGATAACCGAAAATACCGGATACACCGGACTCAACCCCTCGATGGGTGAGTGGATAAAATGTTATTAGAATACTATCGAAGGGCGCTATTTCCCAGATCTGCGATCATAGGAACCTACCATCTCTTATTTAAAGCCTTAACCTGACACTGCCTTGGCTCATGTCTTGTCTCTTGGATATCCGTTATAGTGTTGTCTGTCCTTTTCCCTGAATATTACCTCGTTGCCCCACAAGTCTAGCTGTATTGGTATGTTTCCGTGTTCTATGCCTAATAGGTGTTTTAGTTTAGATTTCTCCTCTTGATGACGCCTATCTCCTTCTCCAAGCCCCCTAATGTTTGTTAGTGTGTGGTGGATTTCTCTTAGTAGTATTAGTCCCTTTGATGTCTTATGTGTCCTTTGGTGGTGGTCCGTTATTTTCGGCTTGGTATCTAAATGCTTAATGTAACGTCTCTAACTTTGTTCTGTTTAGTTGTTGGGTGGGGGCGGGACCGACATGCCCGGGGCACGGGGCCGTGGCCGGGTGGGCGTCCCGTCCGATGAGGGATGGCCCCCGAGGGGAGTGGGGGATGCTTTCTGCGCCGGTTTGGCGCCCCCGGGGAGTGTCCATCCCGCCTGTATCCCCCTGAAGAATTGCTCCCGGGTCGGGGCTGGGAGCTTTGGGGGTAGATGGGAGAGGAGATTACCGCTCCAGCCTGACGGAGAAAAGGCCCGAGGGCTGGAGCGGCCGTGTGGATACACCTGCCATCCCTAGCGGGGTGTGTGGCCAAACTTTTACACCTTCCGGCCCTGGGTCTCTCTAACGTGTGGCTGGAGAAAACCTCCCCTCTCCCACTTTCCCCCTTCCAAAAATAATA
>Ga0079997_124270_pt1 | contig 27757 bp, 26 predicted proteins | sample PerSpoCPS_CMetaG_FD_69200 | JGI IMG/M metagenome (GOLD analysis project Ga0079997, IMG submission 69200) | Archaeal communities from Yellowstone National Park, Wyoming, USA - Perpetual Spouter C (PS_C) MetaG (SPADES assembly) (version 2) | ecosystem: Environmental > Aquatic > Thermal springs >... | reverse complement strand
CTTTGCCGATGGCGAATCGCCCTTGCGGAGGATGAGCGATGCAGACCGATTTTGTCAAGCGACGCGACCGTGAGTTTGAAGCGCAAGTGGCGCAGTTTCTGGCGAACCTCGGACCCGTCAAGACCGCGCTGGGACTGCCCGCCAACTGGGAAGCGCAACTGCAGACGCGCAAAAACAACTTCACAACCGCGCTGAACAGCTTAGACCTCGCCGAAGCGAACTACCGCCAAGCCAAGCAGACCAAAGACGCCGCCCGCCGTAGCCTTGAGAGCGAGTTCCGCAACCTCGTGCGCCAACTGCGGGTGAACCCGAACTTCACAAACGCGATGGCAGCCTCGCTGGGACTGCCGCCGCGCGACCGCGAGCCAACGCCGATTGAGCCAGGTCCCGAAATCCCGACGCTGGAGGTAGCGGTGCAGTCGCTGCGCCACACGGTGCGGTTCTGGCAGGCGGACGCGCGAGGGGGGCGTCGGGGCAAGCCTGCGTGGGCGCGAGCGATACGGCTGGTCTATGCGGTGGTGGAGCCGAACGAGCCACCCCCGCCGATTGAGCAGATGCAGTTTTTGGCGGTGGACACCGCCTCGCCGTACATTTGGGACTTGCCGAGCGAGTGGGTGGGCAAGGACATCTGGTATCGCGGGGCGTGGGAGACGCCGCGTGGGGCGCGCGGCGCGTGGTCAGACCCCGCACGGGCCACGGTGGCAGGATAGGACGGCGGTAGAGCCATCGTGGGGGCACGCTGCGCCGTTTTGGGAGACCCCCTCCCTTAGGTTCCCCCTGCAGGCAGGGGGAACCGAGCCTTTCGGGTTCCCCTCACGCCGTGGGGGGAACCTGCAGGAGGGGGGGCAAAACCCGCCTCACACTCGGCTCGCCCGAAAAACTGTCGGGTTATCAGGTAGTAAAGGGAGGGGGCGCTTACGAACTCTGGACACAGGGTTGGTATAATAAAACCAGGAGGCATAGGAAGCGTGCGTCATCACAGGGCGACGGTGGCGTTTATGCATCCCAGCGAGGAGGCATTCGCTCGCCTGCTGGATTACTATCGCATCCGCTGGGAGTATGAGCCGCGCACCTTTGTGTTGCGCACCGACGCGGAGGGCAATCCCAAAGAGTCGTTCACGCCCGATTTCTACCTGCCCGATTATGACCTCTACATCGAGCTGACCGTGCGCCGCGCGAACATCAATCGTCGCAAGCGACGCAAAATCGCGCTGCTGCAAGCCCTTTATCCCGATGTGCGCGTCAAGCTCATGAGCGCACGCGACTTTGAGCGGCTGATGCTCAAATATGGCGTGCGCTGGCGTGAACACTTAGATAGCGAGCCTTAGCGCGCGTCGGTGCGTGGGCGCATCGTCGTCGTAGGCGCGTCCAGAATCGCCTGGGGGGGAGCATAGACGAACACATGCTCGCTCACCTTCTCCACGCTCCCCTCAATCGCGTAGACGACGCCGTTGAGGAAGTCGATGATGCGCTCGCGCATCGGCTGCGGTGTCGATGCCAAATTGATAATCTGCTGCACCCCTTCCTTCAGTCCATCGGCAATCGGGCGGGCATCCTCCAAGCTGTGAACCTCGCGCCGAATGCAGATGTGATAGGGGTGGAAGCGTCGGTAGCGCACACCCGACGACGCCGATGGCTCGTCCAGTTCCTCCTCCTCTTCACGGCTGAACCAGCTGCGTAGCCGTGTCCAAATCCCGACGCGCTCTACCGATCCCGGCTCCTCATCATAGTAAAGGCTCATCTCCGATACCTCCATGTGTTGAGTGTGAGGGGCGTCCTGCCCCGGTTAGATGCGGGCACCGAACAGAGCGGTGCCGATTCGCAGCATATTGCTGCCCTCTTCCAGCGCGATTTCGAAGTCGTGGCTCATTCCCATCGAGAGCCATCGACGGTTCGGTTCGGGCAACTGTTCGAACAGTTGCCTCAGGGTTCGGAACGCCTGACGGATGCGCGTGGCATCCTCCGTGAAGGGTGCCATCCCCATCAGCCCTTGCAGGTCGAGATTCGGCTGCTGTAGCACCGCCTCCACCAGGTCAAAGGACTGTTCGGGTGGCACGCCCGCGCGGGTTGCCTCGTCCGACAGGCGCACCTCGATCAGCACCGGCTGGATAATCCCTTTGTTCGACGCGACCCGCTGTATCTCCTGCATCAAGGATACCCTATCCACAACATGTAGGAGGTGAAACCGCCCCACCACATATTTCACCTTGTTGGTCTGCAGGTGCCCGATGAAGTGCCACTCAATATCGGCGGGTAGGAGCGGGAGCTTGTCGCGGGCTTCCTGCCAGTAGTTTTCGCCGAAGGAGCGCAACCCGCATGCGTAGGCTTCACGGATTCGCGCCACCGACACACCCTTGCTCACCGCCACCAGCCGAACCGTGGGTGGGTCGCGCCCGATGCGCTGGCAGATGGTGGCGATGCGCTCCTGCAACGCGCTCAGGTTAGCCCGAAGGTTGCTCATGGAGCTGTTGCATCTCGAGGGCGTGCTGGGCGGCTTCCGCATAAGCCTCATCCAGGCTGCCGCTCTTGTGTTTTTTGGCGAGCTGCTCCAGTCGCCCCGTCTCCATAAACCAGACCCGCTCGGCAATATTGGTGGAGTGGTCGGCGATTCGCTCCAGATAATGTGCCACCAGCAGCAGCCAGGAGGCGACGGCTACATATTCAGGGTGCTGCCGCATGGTCTCTTGCAACTGCGTGCGTATCTGCCGATAGAGCGCGTCCACCTCGTCATCCTGCTGGCACACATGGAGCGCGAGCTGGAGGTCGCGCTTCACGAACGATTCGATGCTATCCAGCAGCATGCGGCGGGCGGCGTTGGCGAGGCGCGGGATGTCCACAATCTGGCTCACCATCGGCTCGTCCTGGATTTTGCGAGCGGCTTTGGCGATATCGACGGCATAATCGCCGATACGCTCGATATCGGTAATCATCTTCATGATGGTGCCGATGACGCGGAGGTCGCTTGCCATCGGCTGCTGCAGGGCGAGTAAGCGCAGGCAGTGCGTTTCGATGTCCACATCGATTTGGTCTACCTCATCGTCGCGTCGCAGCACCGCTTCCGCCCGTGCCATATCCCCCCGCATCAACGCCTCCACTGCATCGGCGACCATCCCTTCCGCGAGGCTCGCCATCGCCAGCACCTTCGTCTCCAGGCTCTTCAACTCCGCATCAAATGCTTGCCGTGTCATCATGCCGATAAAGGATACCTGAAATCGTCAACAGGAGAAATAGCGTGTAGAGTCGAAACAGGGAAGGTGCATGATCGAAACGCGGCGGCTCATTCTCACGGGCGACCCTGCGCATGACCAGCCCCTGATCGAGCAGGCGGGTGCTGTAATTCGAGCGGGTGGGCTGGTGGCGTTCCCAACCGAGACGGTATACGGGCTGGGAGCCGACGCGCTCAATCCCGACGCCGTGCGACGCATCTTCGAAGCGAAGGAGCGACCCACTTGGGACCCGCTGATTGTGCATGTGGCTGATGTGGAGCAGCTGCGCGGGGTGGTGAAGTCGCTGCCACCAGCAGCAGAACGGCTGGTGCAGACGCTGATGCCTGGTCCGCTGACGCTCGTGCTGCCTAAAGCCGACCGCATCCCCGACCTTGTGACGGCAGGTCGCCCGACGGTGGCGGTGCGTATCCCAACGCATCCCGTGGCGCTCGCGCTTATCCGAGCAAGCGCGACCCCCATCGCCGCCCCCAGCGCGAATCGGTTCGGACGCCCCAGCCCCACCACCGCCGACCATGTGATGGCAGATTTGGCGGGGCGCATTGAACTGGTGCTGGATGCAGGACCAACGCCCGTCGGCGTGGAGTCGACGGTGCTGGATTTGACCGCTGAGCCGCCTGTGATTCTGCGTCCGGGTGGCGTGCCACGCGAAGCCATCGAGTCGCAGATAGGTCCGGTGCGCCTGTTGGAGGAAGCATTCCCTGAGGGTCAGCCGTTGCCGTCGCCGGGCACCTCACCGCGGCATTATGCACCGCGTGTGCCCGTGCTGCTTTGTCCGCCCGACCCCTCTGCGCTGTTGCAGGCGGCGTTGGACGCGCTGAATCGCCACGAGCGGGTCGGGGTTATGGCGCCCGATGGCTGGCAACTGCCGCCAAGCGAGCGTCTGGTGTGCTTTGACTGGGGTGAGTGGGGCAACTGGCAGCAGCTGGCGAGACGGCTCTTTGAGGGGTTGCGGACATTAGAGGCGCAAGGGGTCGATGCGATTCTTTGCCCCCTGCCACCTGCTTCTGAGCTGGCATTAGCACTACGCGACCGACTTCTCCGCGCAGCACATTTAGGGGGTGAGTGAGCAGGACTGATAGGTTTCCATGGCAGCGTTCGTGGTATACTCTCGGCGTATGGTAATGTTCACCGAACGGAAGCGACGGCGTGCGTTGGGGGAACATCTCACTCCCCAGCAACTGATGCACGACTACATCCTGCCCGAACTCATGCCCATACTGACGCAGTACCGATGGGTAGACCTTTTCGCAGGCAAGGGTGACCTGATTTTCCCGATACTGGAGCAGATACCACCTGCCGCGCGCGCCGACTTCTTCGCAGAACATATTCGCTTGTATGACATCCAGCCGCAGATGGTGGAGTATTGCATTCAACGCGCTGTCGCGCTGGGCATACCGGAACCTCTGGCACGCAGAAACATTCGCCAACAGGACACGCTCGCCAACTACCCAGAAGAGATATTCTGCTCCTCGCTACCTGTGTACCATGTCACCAATCCACCCTATCTCTATTTGGGGTACATCCCCAAGCACCCCGAAACACGCCCCTACTTGCGCTACTTCACAGGGCACAACGAGGGCTACCAAGACCTCTACCAGATAGCGCTCATCAATGACCTACGCCATTCTGTATCCCGAATGGTGTACATTATCCCCTCTAACTTCCTGTTTGGGGATGCGATTTCCAACAAAATTCGCGACGACCTGCTGGATGTCTACACCATTCGCAAGGCGTACCTGTTCGAACAGTCGCTCTTTGAGCATACGGGTGTGCATGTGATGATTGCCTTCTTTGAGCGCAAGCCGTATGTGCGCCGCGAACCGCAGGTGTTCGAAGCGGTTAAGGTCAACCACGCCGCTGGAACGCGCCGCTATTGCCTTACTCCTAAATGGCACTACCGCGCAGGTAGCGAGTTCGAGGAGTTCACTACCCTCTATCGTGCTGCGCGACCGTTGCGGGTGCGCTATTATCTCCATCTGGAGACGGTGCAACAGCATCCTGGCTCGTGTCCGCTCAAGCTGATTGATGCGAACGATTTTTCGGGAAAGGGCTACCGCGTGCTGGAAGTGCAGGTGGATGAGTGGCTCTACGAGTATGTGAAAGCGAACCCGCTTTTTGTGCGCACGCTGGACACAGGCAGCACAGAGGGACGCGCAGGGCTATACTTTATCCCCGAAGCGTTCGGCGCGGATGGAATTGTCGTCACAAAAGCGACCTACCGGACGCACCCAATACAGGTCTTCATCGAGCCGCGCCTCCCGCTGGAAGATCTGCAACTGCTCAAGGATTACTTCAACCTGCTGTTGGAATACTTCCGCGCCTTGACCGACAGCGAGTTCATGACCACCTACAAGTATTCTGAGAGCATGTACACGCGCAAGTATCTTGGCTTATCGCAGACAAAGGCGTTGATAGAAACCTTCCCCTATTTGGAGCTTTCGGCTGAAGAGCGCGACAGGCTGAGAATGCTTGTGCAGTCGAGGGATGCGGAGGGAGTAATCGCTTTTCTGAAGTCGCTCAGTGGAGAGGTGCTTCGGCTATGCCTATGAAAAACACCGATTACTGGAGGTACTCTTTGGATAACCCAGAACCAGAAGACCTTGAAGAGGAACCATACATACACGACGAGTACATAGCAGGCCTTCTTTCTGAAACAGCAGGGAATGTCAATAGCCAAACATCTTGGCAGTAGCGCATGTAATTGCTCCGAAAGCCGTTCGTGTAATGAGTCGCAGGTCATGGGGAGGGCGCAGGGTGGGGATAAACTCCCCCATGCATGCGAGGGGGGCTGGGGGCTAAAGCGGGCGACGGCAGATTACGAATCGCCTGCTTTAGCGCCATCTTTACCGCCATTTTTGCCGCCTGCAACGGGGACGGCATGCTCCTCCTCGGTCGTCGCCTCTTCCGTCACATGGTAGCCCAGCTCTTCCTCGATGGTCTCGGCGATGGAGCCGCGCTTGCTCCAGAAGATAGAGAAGAGCAACGCCGCAACGGCAACGGCGGTGACGGCAATCCGCACCCCGTTCGGCAACGGCTGGATGACCACCGGCGCAATCAAGATGGAGACCAGATTCATCACCTTAATCAGGGGGTTGAGCGCGGGACCGGCGGTATCTTTGAACGGGTCGCCCACGGTATCGCCAATCACGCCCGCCTTATGTGCGTCGGTGCCCTTGCCGCCGAGGAAGCCGTCCTCGATGCGCTTTTTGGCGTTGTCCCATGCGCCGCCGGAGTTTGCCAGCAGCACCGCCAGCAGCTGCGCCGTCAGAATCGCGCCTGCCAGATAGCCGCCTAATGCCTGGGCGCCCGTCAGCACATACTCCTTGCCGTTCAGCATCACGGGGGCTGCGCCGATGCTCAAGCCGAACCCGACCGCAATCGGCAGGGCAATTGCCAGCACGCCCGGACCCAGCAGCTCCTTCTGGGCTGCGGCGGTGACAATCTCCACGCAGCGACCATAGTCGGGCTTCTCCGTGCCCGCCATAATGCCCGGTCGCTCCCGAAACTGGCGACGCACCTCGTGAATCATCTGGAAAGCGGAGCGCCCAACCGCCATGATAGAGAACGCGCTGAACAGAAACGGCGCCGCGCCCCCTATCAGCAGCCCGATGAACACAATCGGCACATCGACGGGCAGCCCGCCCACCACATCGCGCAGGTGCCCGGTATTCTGAATCATGGTGTTAATCAACTCCACAAGACGCGAGTCTTCCACGAAGGAGTGAAACAACGCCACGGCGGCAACCACGGCGGTGGCGATGGCGAAGCCCTTCGTCAGCGCTTTGGTGGTGTTGCCGACGGAGTCGAGCCGATGCACGATGCGGTCGCCCGTCAAGCCGCCCGCTGCAGGGCGATTGCCATGCTCGCGCAGCGCGCCCGACATCTCGAAGATACCGTTGGCGTTGTCGGAGATGGGACCGAAGGTGTCCATCGCCAAGATGTAGCCCGTGGTGGCGAGCAAACCCAGCCCCGTCAGCGCAATCCCATAGAAGGAGAGCATCGGACCGCCGAACTCGCCCGGTGGGAAGATAAAGAGCGGCGCCAGCAACGCCAGCGCGATAGAGAACACCGCCCACACACTCGATTCCAGCCCGTGGGCAAAACCCTGAATAATCAGCGTGGCGGGTCCGGTCGAGGCGGATGCCGAAATCTCCTTAACAGGCTTCTTCTCCGTGCCGGTGAAGTACTCCGTGATGCGCTCAATCAGCGTCGCCATCACGATGCCGAACACGGTCGCCAGCCAGAATCGCCACCAGTCCACGACCGCGCCGCCCTGTTCCGGTTTGAGCTGCACATCCTGCATGAAGAGATAGGCGACCCCCAAGTTGCCCAGCGCCGCCAGAAGGGCGGAGACCCAGAAGCCGCGATTGATGGGCGTCATCGGGTTCAGGTCGGCACGATCTTCGCCCCGCACTGCCAACACCCCGATTATCGAGGCGATAATGCCCACCCCGCGCACCAGCAGGGCAAACATCACCAGTTTCATGGCGCTGGCAGGGGTCAGCACCACACTGGCTGCCACGCCCAGAATAATCGCCGCGACCAGGGTCACTTCGTACGATTCGAACACATCAGCTGCCATGCCGGCGCAGTCGCCCACATTGTCGCCCACATTATCGGCAATCGTGGCGGGGTTGCGTGGGTCGTCCTCCGGAATGCCCGCCTCCACCTTGCCCACCAGGTCGGCTCCGACATCGGCGCCTTTGGTGTAGATGCCGCCGCCCACGCGCATAAAGAGCGCTGCCAGCGAGCCGCCGAAGCCGAAGCCCACCAGCACGAACATCGCCTTCTCGCGGTAGAGCAGGAAGATAATCGTGGCACCGAGCAAGCCCAGCCCCACGGTGAACATTCCGCTCACCGCGCCCGCCCGAAAAGCGGTCTCCAGCGCACCCTTAAAGGTGGTCAACGCCTTCGCTGCGGTGCGCACATTGCCACGCACCGCCATATACATCCCCACATAGCCCGCCCCATACGAAGCGAACACCCCCAGGAAGAAGGCAAGCGCAATCCCAATCGCCAAGCGGAATGCGTCATCGGGGTAGATACGCTGATAGACAGGATAATAGAGCGCGAACAGCCCGATAGTAATCGCCAGCACGAACCAGATCATCGTGCCAATCTGCCGCCTGAGATAGGCATTGGCACCTGCCTGAATCGCTTGCGCCACTTCCTGCATCTTGGGCGTGCCGGCGGGCTGTTTCAGTGTCCACACCAGCAGGTAGCCGCCAAACGCCAGCGCGGCAAACGCCAGCAGCAGCACCAGCCCCAAGATGGCATATTCGGTGGAGCCAAAGGGCGGCAACTCCACTGCCTCTGCGGCATAAGCGCCCATGAGACCCGATAGCCAGAGCCCCAGCAGCCACCACGCGCGTACGCCACGCGCATCACCTCTGCGTTCTCGCCTGCTTCGATCCATTGCGTCTATTCCTCCCTTGTATTTGGTTTTTGCTTCCGTCCAATCGTGATGACCCCCATGATACCCGACAAGCATAGCTTCTCCCGCACCCCAACGGTGCCTGATGAATCGGGGGTGAGCAGGCTATAATATAGGGTGGAGCGACCCGCATGCGAATCGCGATTGCAGGCACAGGTTATGTGGGGCTGGTGACGGGCGCGGTTTTCGCCGATCTCGGCAACGAGGTCATCTGCGTCGATATCGACCCGCGCAAGGTGGAGATGATTCTCAAGGGCATCCCGCCCATCTACGAGCCAGGTCTGGAGGAGCTGCTCCACCGCAACTTGGAGGAGGAACGGCTCACGGCAACCACCGACCTCGAAGCCGCCGTGCGTGAATCGGAGGTGATTTTTATCACGGTGGGCACGCCGCCGCGCGAGAATGGCGAGCCAGACCTCTGCCATGTGATCGAGGTGGCACAGACCATCGGGCGTGCCCTCAACGGCTACAAGATTATTGTGAATAAGTCCACCGTGCCGGTAGGCACGGGCGATCTCGTGCGCCGCGTGATCGAGGCGCACCGCGTGGAATCGCACGAGTTCGATGTGGTCTCCAACCCGGAGTTCCTGCGGGAAGGCTCGGCGGTGCATGACACGCTCTATCCCGACCGCATCGTAATTGGCACGGACAACCCGCGCGCCGCGATGAAGATTGTGGAGCTGTATGCCCCATTGGAGCGACCGATGCTCATCACCAATCTGGCGACGGCGGAGATTATCAAGTACGCCTCCAACACCTTCCTTGCGCTCAAAATCTCGTTCATCAACGCAATCGCCGATTTGTGTGAGCGCGTGGGTGCCGATGTGACGCAGGTCGCCAAGGCGATGGGCTATGATCCACGCATCGGTGCTGCCTTCCTGCAAGCCGGATTGGGGTTTGGTGGCTCCTGCTTCCCCAAGGATGTCCAAGCCTTTGCGCACACCATGCGACGCTACGGCTTGGATCCGACGCTTTTCGAGACGGTTCTCGCCATCAATGAGCAGCGTCCGGTGCAGTTTGTGGCGCGCATGCGCGAACGATTAGGCACACTGCAGGGGCGCGTGATCGGCTTGCTTGGGCTTGCCTTCAAGCCGAACACCGACGATATCCGCGAGGCGCGCTCCCTGGAGATTATTCGCCTGCTGCTTCAGGAAGGCGCGATTATCAAAGCCTACGATCCCGCCGCTATGCCCAAGGTGCAAAGCCTCTATCCGCAACTGTGCTATTGCCGCAATGCTTACGAGGTAGCGGAAGGCGCCGACGCACTCGCCCTCATCACCGAATGGAACGAGTTCAAGCAGCTCAATATGGAGCGCATTCGGTGCCTGATGCGCGCACCGAACCTGTTCGATGGGCGCAATCTTTATGACCCGGTTCGCATGCAGAAACTGGGCTTCTACTACTATGGCGTCGGACGCCGCATCGAGCCGAACGACGAATCGTGAAACCCCACCGCCGTCCGACTCGTCCGACCTGTCCGACAGGCTTGACCCCCATCAGCCCTGAAGAGCATGCCTGCAAAGACCGATAATCCCCATTAGGAGGCAGGCATGTCGTTTCTTCAGCGAGTTCTGGGCGTCGGCAGAAACCATGCGTACGACGAGGGCATCCGCTGCTACGATGAGGGACGCTTCGAAGAGGCACTGCGCCTCTTTGAGCGGGCGCTGATCGAGTCGCGCGACCTGATGATTCAGAAGCTGGCACGCTTCTACATCGCCGAATCGCATGCGCAATTGGGGCAGGCTGCCCTGCGGCGCGGGCATTATGAAACGGCGGAGGCACATTTTGAGCGCGCGCTGGAGATTCACCCCCACTATGCCGACCTGCATTTCCAGCGAGCGTTTGCCCTGCGCAAGCTCAAGGATTACGAGGGCGCGCTGTTCCACCTCAATGAGGCGCTCCGCATCAACCCGCGCTTTGCCAAAGCGAAACTCCATTACGGCATCCTGCTGTACGAGACGGGACGACGCGACGAAGCGCTTCGCACGATGCAGGAAGCCGTCCAGCTCGATCCGGGGCTGCAGACCGATCGGTATGAAGCGGCGCTGCGACATGACCGTGAAGGGCGGTTCGAGCAAGCCCTCGCGCTTTTTGAAACGCTCGGCTCCACCACCACCGATGAGGCGCTCTACCATGCACAGCTGGGCGACGACCTCTATCGGCGCGGCAATTTTGAGGAGGCTGTTGCCGCCTATCGCCGCGCACTCGCCATTCAGCCAAACTTCGCCGATGTGCGCAATCATCTGGGCATGGCGCTCGCCGCGATGGGGCGCGAAGAAGAAGCCATTCAGGAGTTTCGCCGCGCGTTGGAGATTAACCCGCGCTATGTGGAGGCACGCCTGAACCTCGCCATCACGCTGCGCGATATAGGTCGCATCGACGAGGCGCGCGAGGAGTACCTCCGCGTGCTGGAGATCGACCCCGAAAACATGATGGCTCGCAACGCGCTCGCCCAACTGGCTGCCTAAAGAGACCCCGCTCTCCCAACCCTGCCTGCAGGTATACTCTATACGATGCTGCAGGCAATCGCGGAGAAGGTGATGGCAGGGGAGCGACTGCGCTTCGAAGAGGGCGTCGCGCTGTTCCGCCACCCGAACCTGACCGAACTCAGCGCCTTAGCGCACCATGTGCGCATGCGCAAAAATCCCCAGCCCTATGTGACCTATGTGATTGGGCGCATCATCAACTACACCAATGTCTGCTGGGTGCGCTGCAAATTCTGCTCCTTCTATCGCCCACCACGCGATGCAGAAGGCTATCTGCTCAGCGACGAGCAAATCCTGCGCAAAATCGAGGAGCTGGTGCAGCAAGGGGGCGTGGAGGTGCTGATTCAGGGCGGATTGAACCCCAAACTGAAGATCGACTATTTCGAGCGGCTGTTCCGCACGATCAAGCAGCACTACCCGCAGGTGATAATTCACGGGCTTTCGCCAGCGGAGATTCTCTACATAGCGCACATTTCGCGTCTTAGCGTACGCGACTGCCTCCTTCGCCTCAAGGAGGCGGGGCTGAACTCGGTGCCCGGCGCAGGCGGCGAGATTCTGGTGGATCGGGTGCGCCGAGAAATCGCCCCCTATAAAGACAGCACGCAGCAGTGGCTCGATTTTATGCGGGAGGTGCATCAGTTGGGGATGCGCAGCTCCGCCAGCATGATGTTCGGGCATGTGGAGACGCTGGAGGAGCGCGTGGAACATCTCATACGGCTGCGCGCGCTACAGGATGAGACCGGAGGCTTCACCGCTTTCATCTGCTGGAACTTTCAGCCTGAAGGCACCGCCTTATCGCATCTGCCCAAAGCCACCGCTTACGATTACCTGCGCACCGTCGCCGTCGCCCGGCTCATGCTCGATAACTTCGACCATATTCAGGCGAGCATTCTCACGCAAGGCGCCAAAATCGCCCAGATTGCCCTACGCTACGGCGTCGATGATATGGGGTCTACGATGATAGAGGAGAATGTGGTGTCGGCGCGGGGCACGAAGTTCATCCTGAATGCGCAGGAGATCGAGCGGCTCATTCGGGATGCGGGCTTTATTCCCAAGCGGCGCAATACCCGCTACGAGCTGCTGGATTAGGGGTTTGGGCGCACCGCTTCCGCTTCGATTTCGATGCCGCCCCGCGGATATTGGCGCACAATCACACGCACCCAGTGTGGCTGCAGCACCTCGTAGAGGTCGTCGGCGATTCGGGCTGCCAGCCCCTCCGCATAGCCTGCCTCCTCCCGAAACGCCCACAGGTAAAACTTGAGCGACTTCGATTCGAGGCAGAGCTTGTCGGGCGCGTACTCGATGATCACCTCGCCGAAGTCGGGCTGACCTGAGCGTGGGCAGATGGAGGTGAACTCGCGTGCGTGGAACCGCACCTGCGAGACGCCGGGCGCAGGGAACGCCTCACGCCGCAGCACCTCCACCGCCTCCGCGATGCTTTTGGGGCGGGGCATCGGTCCCGAACGAGGCAACCAGAAATCCTCTTGCAAGATACTCATAAGTTCCATCACCCTAAGAGCATGTCCAGTTAGTACATCGCACCACCGTAGCCGTAGTATACCCACTCCCCACCATTCGCCCGCTCCGCCATAGCTCCCAGCGGCACCAACACCCTTGACGATTGCCACTACCTTACCATAGAGAACACAAAATAGCGACTAATAGCCCCGCCATGATTAAACAAGAACCTGTAAAAGCTGCCCACAAACGCCAAGACACTTTAAAATCTGCTTTTTTCATAAGATATGCAATTAAACGCCACTTCCAACGATGCCAAGGCAGCATCTTGCCTAAGCTCGCTTCGGCTATATAGAGAATACCTAATATCAGGCAAACATAAGATAAGTAATGGCACATTTTAATTCAACCTCACTTAATACGAAAATGCCCATTTAGTATAATTTATAAGCCAATCTAAGTAACTACTACGCGGAAAAGGATCGCCGTTAAATGGTTGCGGTTTGGAGGGTGGGAGGATAATATAGCAAGGCTGTGGTGGTTCTGGTGGTGGATCACCAGCGCCTTTCAGATCTTCAATCCCCACAAGATAATCTATTGCTTCCTGATGCACTACTGGCATAGGGGGTCTAGGCTCTGGGTCAGCATTGCCCAGTGTAGAAATTAGTGGCAAAATCAAAAGTAAAATAAGTATATCAGCGATGGGACCAGCTATGGCAACACCTAAGATTACTATTAAAGCTCTTATTAAAATCCTTTGCCAACGTAGACCTGATGGATCCACCAACTGTATCGGGTCATTCATACAATACCCGTACGCATTCAGCGTGAGTGGCGCATAGACAGACCTCAACCATGGGTCTTGCTGCAAAAACCTGCCGACTGACGGGCCATACCGGCGCACCCCAACCTTCACCAAGCTACCTGTCTCCACCAACTCGTTCCGATAACCCCAAGCACTGTTCAAATCGGTTCACCTCCGATAGCCCAAAGCACTGTCCAAATCAGTTCACCGAGGAATACCCAGCTTGCTAATCATTTGTAAATGATAAGAGTTTGTATTTGTATATTATATAAAACAAAGTAGCAATTATCACATAGTGAATCCAACTATTGTAAACCTTTGCCAATAGGTCAGCTGTCACATAGGTCGAAAAACCAATAGATAAACCAGTCAAAGATGTAAAAGTTAATTTTATAAGAAATTTCCCATATTTTCGCTTGATAATCGACCAAGGTATCCTGTCAATAAATAAAATATTTATTATAAAGATAATCAAAAATAACAAATTTAATATACCATAATAGATGAAAATGAAAATACCAAAAACCTTCCAGATAAGTTCATACATGCATTTATCTCCTCCTAATGTGAAAAGTAATCTATTAAACCTGCAGCACCACGAGCAATTAAGTATCCACTGAAAAATAGTCCTCCTGCTGCCAATAGGGCAGGCCCCGCCGTGGTAGCACCAGCTAAGGCTAACAGAGCACCACCAGCTCCAACAATACCACCAAGAAGCCACCCTGTTGATGTTGCAGGGTTTGGGGTTGTAATTCCATTCTGGATATCACCCCAGATGGTGCCTACACCACTGCAATAGGATTGGACTATTCCAAGCAAACCTGATTCTGGGAAGGGTTTGCGCACCTGCTTTGCCAGATCATCTAACCACTCAAAGAACTCGCGCCAGGATTGCCCACTCGGATCCACCAGTTGCAGCGGGTCATTCACGCAATAGCCATACCCATTCAGCGTGAGTGGCGCATAAATATCCCCCAACCACGGATCCGGCTGCAGAAACCTGCCCACCGTCGGGTCGTACCAGCGCACACCGACTTTCTGCAGCCCGCCCGTGAGCGCCTCATTCCGATAGCCCCAAGCCCCGTTCCAGTCGTAGGTCGGACGCATATCATCATTCACCGAGCCGCCAAAGGCATCGGTCAGCGGAGCAGCCGTGAACCCACTGCTGGAGTCACTCGTCGCCACCAAATCCCCACGCAGACTCCAGTGCTTGTATTCCGCGCCTGCGTTGCTCACCTGCTGGTACATCGCACCACCAAAACCGTAGTATACCCACTGCAACGGCTCATTACTGCTCCGCCGACTGCCCTCCGCCACCAGCGTGTTCCCAGAATACAGGTACACCACTTCCAAACTCCCACGCATCGCATGCACCCGACGACCTAATCCGTCATACTCGTACTCCCAACCAACATTGTCCCCTTGCTTCTGCAAGCGCACCAAGTTCCCTTCCGCGTCGTAGCCCAACGACCAAACCTCGTTCCCAACCCGACGCACCACCACATTCCCGTCCGCATCGTGCTGCCAAGACTGACCATTTAGCGACACCAACTGGTTCGCTGCATTATACACCATCACATCCGTGAAGGTCTGCCCGTTCACCGTGCGCGTGCGCGTCAACCGATTGCCCACCAAGTCGTAGGTGTAGTCAATCGTGTAAGCGTTCGCCCCTGTGCGCACCTCCCGAATGAGCTGCCCCTGATGGTCATAGGTGTAGGTGGTGGTGGCTGTCTGCGGAACACCGCCCAACCAGACCGTCTCCTGCTTCTGCTGGATGCGCCCTAACCTATCCCGTACATACTCCACCCGCCGATAGACAACGCTGCCCGCCTTGTACTCCTCCCGTCGCACGCGGTCGGCGTTGTCGTAGGTATACTCCACCACCGTACCGTTGCCATACCGCACTTGACGCAGCCGACCGAAACCGTCGCGCACATAGACCACCTCAGGCGGGTCGGCGTCGCTGGTGCTGTTGCGGTACACCTTCTCCAGCTCGTCGGCGTTGTTATACTCGTACTGCCATTCCTGCGCCGTGCCGTCAGCAGGCGTGATGCGTACTTTATGCAGCAAGCCTCGCTGCCACTCGTACTCCACCGTGCCCTCTGGTGTGGAAACGCTCTGCAGAAAGCCTGTGGCGCTTTGATAGCTCCATACGGTTTCCCGCTCAGACTCAGTCATCCGCAAAATACGCCCCTCCAAGTCATACGAGTAGCTTACCACCCGACCATCGGGCAGCACCTTCTGGCGCAACCGACCCCAACTGTCGTACTTGTATTCTATCTCCTGACCCCTACCGTTGCGCACCCGCTCCACCCAGCCTAAGGCGTTGCGCGACAGCACCTCGCCCCCACGACCCAGCGCATCCTGAACTTGACGCAGATAACCCCAGTCATCATACAACCGCTTCTGCACCCGATGCCCCTCTGCATCCCATGCCTCCTCCAGCAAGCCACGCGCCACATCCCACCCATAGAGCGTGTTCGCATAAAAGGCGGTCGCGCCTTGACCCGCCAACTCCAGCACCTGTACCAAGTCGCCCGTCGGGTTATGCTCGTAAATCATTCGGTACATCCCTGCAGGCGTGAGCGCGTCGCGCACCTTACTCAACCGATTGAGCGCGTTCCACTCCAGCTCCACCCAGTTGCCCGCCGGGTCTTCTGCGCGCGTCAAGTTCCCCCGCTCGTCCCAACAAAAGTGCGCCGTGGCTCCAGAAGGCGATTGCACCCAACTCAGCTGATACAACTGGTTCCAACCGAACTGTCGCATACGCCCCAGCGGGTCGATCACCCGCACTAATCGCCCTAACCCATCATACAGATAGATCCATACCCTGTCCCCAAACCGAAACTGCACTCGATAGGATGGGTCACCTAAGTTCTGCGCATAGTTCACCTGTCCATCACACGCCATATAAATTTCGTTAGGTCCTGAACGCCCAACCCCATAATAGACTAAACGACCACCCCCATCGTATGTATAAACCACTTCTCTATAAACCACTCCATGCCCGTCCCGAACCACTATCCGGTTCAACTGGGCAAAGTTCGTTCCAAAGGTCGCATACTCAAACGCATATCGCTTGCCCACCTCTTCTGGCTCCTGTTCAAAGGTCAAGGCCGGCCATATCACCCACCGCAGATAGACACGCGAACCATCTATCTCCTCCCGTCCGCCTCCTGCAACAGGCGTCGGATAGTACCCAAATTGCCACTCCCGCCCAAGCGCATCCCGCACCCCCTTCAACTTGCCTACCCACGCATCGGGCACAGGTTCGTTTGTGCCAGGCACAACATCCGTCGGCTGATAGTAGCTCAGCGCCGCGCTACGCCCCACGCTGTCCGTAATCTGCACCAGCCGCCCCGCACTATCGTAGCTCAGCGATACGCCCTGATTGTGCAAGTCACGGATGGCTACCAATCGTCCCGCACGGTCAAACACCCAACACACTTGCGAGGGACGCACCAGCTCGTACTGCCCATCCTTGACGCGCAACTGCGCGTAAACGCCCCGCATCGGCACATAACTCCCATCCGGCTGCTGCGCAAAGGCAAGACGCCGCCCATCCGGCTCGGTCACCCACACCAACGGCGGGTTGTGGAGGGGCACAAACTCCAGCGACGCCTCGTAGCTGTGCCGCCAGCTCACTCCCAGCACGCCTTCCTCCCCATCCTGCGCATTATAGGTCAAGCCAAACGCCACACCCCCTTGACCACCCCAACTAAACAGACCCAATCCCACCATCAGATTGCCGTTCCACAGGTTCAGCACCCCATACGGCACAGGCAAGCTCCCCTGCCACGCAAAGGGCGTCCCATAGGTATCGGGCACAGGCACCGTCGCCTGCACCTGCTGGCGCGTAATCGTCAGCCAGCTGCCGCCTGCAGGGGCTTCTACCTGCACCATATAGGGGTTCGGTGTGGGCACATGCACCGACACCACCTGCAACGGCACCGAACCGAAGCCGACCACCGTGTCGTAGGTGGCGCCTGAGAGGGTATCGCGCAGGCGCACCACCACCGTGCGTCCAGAAGCATTGCCCCCATAATCGCCCAGCTGCACCGCAAATTGCAGCACATACCAGCCTGTGGGGTCAGGGAAATCGCCTTGCCACACCCTGTCGCTTTGCAAACCCAAGTTCGCCTTGACGATGGCTAAATCGTCGTCCTTCACCTTGCCATCGCCGTTGAGGTCGGCTGCGGGGTCGGTTGTGCCCAAGCGGTTTTCTACAAAGGTGTAGTCGGCATCATCGATGATGCCATCGCGGGTGGCATCGCCGTTTGGTAGTGTGAGGGTAGTCACATCGGGTGGACAGGGAATGGGGGCAAACGCCGCAAGCAGAGCCGAAGTCCAAAACGCGCTAAAGGAAGCAGGGCTATTAGAGAAAGCAGTCAAACTGTTGACACTATTTACCCTCCCTCGCACGAGCTGCAACACGCCAAGGAGGCACGGCAGCCAAGGAGGGCATCACCATCGCCACGCCCAACAACACCGCCATCACCTTGCCCATCTTGCCTTGCGCCCAAGTGCGACGCACCTTCCGTAAACTCCAGCCCTGACGCATCGCTCGCATCGTTTTGTCCTCCTCATTTTGACCCGTTGCCTCGTACTTTGACGAGTGAACCGCTTCTCATGATAGCACAAGCAAGGGGGTTTTGTCAAGGGGTGGGGCAAAAAGCAGCTGTTGAGTTCAAAATGGGGAGAAAGGGTTCAAAGGACGCAAGAACAAAGTAGTAGCATGCTCCTTCGCACGCCACTTTATCATAACACCATTATCAGCGTCTTGATACCCGTTGCCTTCGCTCTGCCCAAAATGCCCAGGGGGAAACCCTGCTGGGCTCATCCGAAACGCGCTTCCGCTTCGTTTCGGCACACGGTGTGCCATCCGCGCTCAAAATCGGTTGAGCCACGAGCGGTCAGGCAGTTGCTTTCAGCCTTTGGCTTCTGCTCTCACCTCCTCTATTGAGAGGATTCGGGAGGCAGGGAAGGATTCCTGCTTGCCAATTGCTATACGCGCTCTAAGAATAAGCCTGCATCGGATTGCATGGATGCCCGATCGGCAGTGATGAGACAGCAGGTATACTCGGCATGATGCAGGCAGGGGAGCCTGTGGTGATTGGGCAGCCGCTGAGTATTGAAGCGGTGGTGCGCGTGGCACGCGACGGTGCGCCCGTGCAGCTGAGCGAGGCGGCACGCCAGCGGGTGCGCCACAGCCGACGCTATGTGGAGCATCTGCTCGCCGAGAACCGCGTCGTGTACGGCGTGACCACAGGGCTGGGCAAACTGGTGCATCAGCGCATCAGCGCGCACGAGACTCGTGCCCTCCAGCGCAACCTGCTGCTCTCTCACGCGATGGGCGTGGGTGAACCGTTCCCCACCGAGATTGTGCGGGCGATGATGCTGCTGCGTGCCCAGAGCCTCGCGTTGGGGTACAGCGGTGTGCGTGAGGAGGTCATCGAGCGGCTCATCGAGATGCTGAATCGGCGTGTGCATCCTGTTGTGCCCTCCCAAGGCTCGGTGGGCGCCAGCGGCGATTTAGCTCCTCTGGCACATATGAGCCTGCCCTTAATCGGGGAGGGTGAGGCAGAGTATGAGGGGCGTGTGCTGCCAGGCGGGGAGGCGATGCGCGCCGCAGGGCTGGACCCGCTGGTGCTGGAGGCGAAAGAGGGGCTGGCGCTCATCAACGGCACGCAGGCGATGACCGCCATCGGCGCGCTCCTGATTGAGGATGCCCTGCAGCTTTGCACCCTCGCCGATATCGCGGGCGCGATGAGCCTCGAAGCGCTCAAGGGTAGCCTGCGCCCCTTTGATCCTAAAGTTGTCCAAGTGCGACCGCATCCGGGCGCCGCGCTGGTCGCTGAAAACATCCGCAAACTGGGCGCCAACAGCCCTATCCATAAGTCGCACGAATTCTGCGAGAAGGTGCAAGACGCTTATTCCCTACGCTGCATCCCACAGGTACACGGTGCCACACGCGACGCGCTCGCCCATGTGCGCGCAGTCATCGAGCGCGAAATCAACAGCGTCACCGATAATCCGTTGGTCTTCCCCGACGAGGATGAGGTCATCTCGGCGGGCAATTTCCACGGGCAGCCCATCGCGCTGGCGATGGACTATGCCAAAATTGCGATTGCCGAACTTGCCAACATCAGCGAGCGCCGCATCGAATATATGCTCGACCCCGACCTATCGGGGTTGCCCGCTTTTTTGGCGAAACAGAGCGGTCTCCATTCGGGGCTGATGCTCTCCCAATACACGGCTGCCAGCCTCGTGTCGGAAAATAAGGTGCTGGCACATCCGGCTTCGGTCGATTCAATCCCTACCAGCGCCAATCAAGAGGACCATGTGTCGATGGGGGCAACGGCAGCCCGCCAAGCGCGCATGATTTTGGAGAATGCCCGCTGGGTGATAGCAATCGAACTGGTGAACGCAGCGCAGGCGTTGGAGTTCCATAAACCGTTGGAACCCGGACCGGGGGTGCAAGCCGCGCTGCAAGCCATCCGCACGGTCGTACCGCCACTGGAAGCCGACCGTATCCTCACTCCCGATGTGCAAGCGGTTCGCCAGCTGATGCTTTCCGGCGCGCTACGCCGGGCTGTCGAAGCAGTTGTGGGTCCCCTGCACTAATGCCCCCGCTGAACGCCACCTGCCCCCACGGGGTACACTATAACCGAAACGCGGGCGAGTCAGGAGAGTCTTAAATCATTAGTGTGGCAGGAAGCGAGTGTAAGCGTGCGCTGGATGGAGGATGATGCGGCGGAGTTCGAGGCGCTGGTCGTGGCGTACGAGCGGCGCATCTATAATCTGCTCCTGCGGATGGTGCATGACCCGGAGGACGCTGCCGACCTGACCCAGGAGACCTTCTACCGCGCCTTCCGCGCCTTCGACCGGTTTCGCGGCGATTCGCAACCCTACACATGGCTTTATCGAATCGCGGTCAATCTGGCGCACGACCATCTGGAGAAACGCAACCGCATTCGGCGACGCGAAATCGAGATGGCATCGCTCGAAACGGACGAGCAGGGCGAGCCGACCGGCTGGGAACCCGTCGATCCGGGCGCCTCGCCCGAACAAATCTTGCTGGAACAGGAACTGACCGAGCTGGTACGAAAACTCATCCAGCAGATGCCACCCGATTATCGCGAGATTATCCTGCTACGCGAATACGAAGAGCTTTCCTATGAGGAAATCGCCGAGGTGCTGGGCATCACTTTAGAAGCGGTGCGCAGTCGGCTGGCACGCGCCCGCAACTGGCTGCGTATCCGACTTGCACCCTATATCAAGCAGGAGGGATCGGAATGAAGGTCATGCGATGCGTGGGAGTGATTGTCTTACTGGCGATGCTGCCGAATCTGATACTGGCGCAGACAAGGCGCGTCGAATCGGTGACGATTCGCGGCTTGCGCCATTTGTCGGAAACGGCGTTGCTGACCGCCTTACAACTCAAGCAGGGCGAGGTCTATAGCGAGGCGAGCTTGGAGCGCGATCGGCAAACCCTGCAGGCAATGGGGCTGTTTGCCGAGGTGCGACCCAGCGTGGAGCAGAGCGAGACGGGCGTGCGCATCTTCTTCGATGTGGTCGAAAACCCGCTCATCAAAGAGGTGCGCATCACAGGCAACACCGTGCTGACGACCGAGCAGTTGCTGCAGGTGCTACGCAACAAGCCCGGCAATGTGTTCAACCTCAATTTTGCCCGCCCGGATACGAACGCTTTGCAGGAAGCCTATCTCAAAGCGGGCTATATCGCCCTTATCGAGGGCTACATCCCACCTGACTACGAGACAGGCGTGCTGAAAATTATGCTCAGCGAGCTGCGCGTGGGGCAAATCAAGGTGGAGGGCAACACCAAGACTCGCACAGCGGTCATCCTGCGCGAGCTGCGCACCAAGCCGGGCGACATCTTCTATCTGCCCCGCTGGCAGCGCGACCTGAACCGCCTTTATAACCTAGGTTTTTTCGAACAGATTATCCCCGAAGAGGAGCCGGGCAATCCGGGCGAACTGAACATCACGCTGCGTGTGAAGGAGCGCCCGACGGGACGGCTCAATGTGGGCTTCGCCGTTGATCCGCGCCAACGCATTATCGGACTTGCCGAGGTATACGAGACCAACTTTCGCGGGCGCGGGCAAACCCTCGGGCTGAACTTCCAAAGCACGGGCGGACGCAACGGCAACAGCATCGAGTTCCTCTTCACGGAACCCCATCTGGATAAACGCCGCACCAGCCTCTCCCTCTCCCTCTATGACAAGCTGGTCTATCGATTCACCTCCAGCTTTTTCGGCGGTGCGGTGGACCCCAACCTGGAGGAGCGCTACGACGAGCGGAGGCGGGGCATCACGCTCTCGGTCGGGCGACCCTATGGCGACTTCTTCAACGCCATTCTGGGCTTTCGCACCGAGGATGTGCGCACGAACCGCGTGGCAACCGATGAGAGCGGCGGCTTCATTCGCCAAGATGGCTCCCTGCTCAGCTTCACGATAAAAGGTGTCTACAACACCCGCGATTTCGACCTGGATCCGGCGATGGGACAGTACCTGTCGCTGACGCTGGAGCCGGGCACCACCAACATCCGAAGCGCCGAGCAGCGGTTCCTCAATGAGGGCGTGGTGCGGCTGGGTCGCTCCAGCTTCCTGCGCACCTCGCTGGACTATCGCTTCTACTTCAGCCCACAGGGGCGACGCAGCACCCCCGATGACCGCCGCCATGTGTTCGCCCTCCGCGCCTACTACGGCTTCGTCACGGGCAACATCCCCTTCTTTGAGCAGATGTTTATCGGGGGCGCCGAAACGCTACGGGGCTACCCAGAAGACCGATTCTGGGGCAAACACGCCGCGTTGCTCAGCCTCGAGTACCGCATCCCCGTGGAGAAAGCGTTCACCGCTGTGCTGTTTGTCGATATGGGGCACGCTTGGGGTGGCTATCCCACCGTGAACAACTTCACCCAGAGCCGCAGCTTCAGCCCCCAAGTCGGCTACGGCATCGGCATCCGCGTGCGCACCCCGCTGGGACCCTTGCGCATCGACTACGGTATCGGCAAGGATGGCGGACGCACCCATTTCAGCGTCGGACAGGTGTTCTAAACCCTACGGAGAGGTTAAAAGACCGCCCCAAACGGGTATACTGTGGCTACAGGGAGGTAATGAACATGCGAACCTTAGCAGGGATTTTGGCTGTTGCAACACTGTTCACTCTGGCATTCGCCCAGAGCGTCGGCGTTGTTGACTACGAACGCATCGTGAACGAAGCCCAGCTCACCCAAGAGAGCGTGCGCGAGCTACAAGCCCTTCAGCAACGCTATCAACAAGCGTTCCAGAGCCTGCAAGAGAACCTCATCCTCACGGATGAGGAGCGCCAAGAGTTTGCCAACCTACTCATGCAACCAAACTTGAACGATCAGCAAAAGCAGCGACTGGAAGCCCTCAAAACCACTGCACGCCAGCGGGCTGACGAGCTGCAAGCGCTCCGCCAGAAAGCAAACCCAACCGAGACCGAAAAGGCTGCCCTCGAACGCTTCACGCAGATGGAAGCACGCAGCCGCGAAGCCATCCAACTGCTGGGACAGCAATGGAGTCAGGAGTTTAACCAGCAGGCTGAAACGCGACGCTCGCAAGTGCAAAAACGCATCCGGGAAGTGATTGCGCAGGTGGCAAAAGAGAAAAAGATTCAGGTGGTGTTCTCAGCGGAAACGGTGCTTTATTGCGAGAACGACCTGACCGATGAGGTGATTAAGCGATTAAACGCCAAGAAATAGCGCTGGTCAGTCTACTTGCGCTGTTGCTGGGGGCGTGCCAATCGCGTCGTGCGGAGCCGGTGTCCATCGACTTCGGGCGTGTGATGGCGCGTCTCCCCGCCCTCACTTTCCCTGCCGCGCCCTCGCCCATCCCACCCGCTCTATCCCGAGCGCCCGCTGCTGCAGCCTACCTACCGTCAATTGCGGCGCCTGCCACTCCCGACACCCTCTATCGGCGACGCGAACAGGCTCGCACCGCCATCCAGAAACAGCAGGATGCGGTGCGCGAGCGACTGCTCCAGATGCGATTGGAACCTCTGCCCGCCTTGGAGCCGCGATGGCGTGCGGAACTCCAAGCCGAATATGACCTCGGTGCCCTCCGCACCGAATGGAGTGCCCAGTGGCGCGAGGCGTTCGAACAGCACGGCAGGCAGCGCTTCACCTTGCTGGCAGAAATGGCACGCCTATCGCCCGATTCGGAGCGGTTCCAATCCCTACAACAGCAGCTGAGTGAACTCGACGCGCGCTGGCAGCAGCAGGAGCAGGCACTGCACGCCCAGTTGGAGGCACGGCTCCAGCGCGTCGAACAAGAGATCGAGGTACGCCTCCGCGCCAGACGACGCGACTTCATCCGCCAAGTGGAGCAAGAGGTTGACCAGTTGATGCGCCAACTGCCCGATTTGAGCGCGCGCTATCTGCCTACGCAGCAGTCGCGGCGCGCACCCGCCGAAAAGATGGCGATTCCCGCTCTCTCCCTCAAGCTCCAAAGTATAGATTTAAGCCCAAAAGCTGAACATCGCCGCCAGCTTATACGCCAGCAAACGGAGCGCATCCTGCGCCAGATTGCCCAAGAGTGGGCGCAGCTGCGGGGCTACCGACTGTCGGACTCGCCCCATGCCCGCGACGCAACGGACGAATTCCTGCAAGATTGCGGGGTTGCACCACTGCGATGACAAGGGGGTATACTATCAGCGGAGATGATGCTGATGCGGAAATTGCGAATCGTGATTGCGGATGATGAGCCGATTATCCTGCTCGACCTGCGCCAGATGCTGGAAGAGCTGGGCTATTCGGTCGTCGCCGAAGCCAGCACCGGCACGCAGGCGGTCGAAATGGTGCGTAAATTCAAGCCCGATCTGGCGATTCTCGATGTGAAGATGCCTGAAATGGACGGCATCGAGGCAGCACGCATCCTGCATGAGGAGAAGCTGGCACCCGTGCTGCTCCTGACCGCCTATAGCGATACCGACCTCATCCAGCGTGCCAAACAGGCGGGCGTCTACGGCTATTTGGTCAAACCTTTTAAACAGGCGGACCTCACCCCCGCCATCGAAATCGCGCTCTCACGCTATTACGATGCGCGCGAACTGGAGCATCAGGTGCAGGACCTCAAGGAGACACTGGAAGCGCGCAAGCTCATCGAACGCGCCAAAGGCATCCTGATGGACACCTACGGGCTGCGTGAACAGGAAGCCTATCGCCGCATCCAAGTGCAGAGCATGAACACGCGCAAAAGCATGCGCGAAATCGCCGAGGCGATTATCATCGCCCATACTATCCAGCAGACGCCGGAACGATGAAACTTTCGGTCATCACCGACGAGATCGACACCGATCTGGAGCGTGCCCTGCAGGTCGTGCGAGAGTTTCCCATCGAGCAGGTGGAGCTACGCACCCTGTGGGGCAGCAATCTCGCTGAAGCGGACGACACCACCCTGATGCGGGCACGCCAGCAACTGAAACAGGCGGGATTAGGTGTCTGTTCCCTTGCGACGCCCGTCTTCAAAACCGATTTGTTCGGCACAAGCGAGCAGGGGGCACTGCATGGGGCATCGGCTGCGCCGCTGGAACACCACTTCGCCCTGCTGGAGCGTTGCCTGCAGCTGGCACACTTTTTTGAGGCGCCCCTGATGCGCATCTTTGCCTTCTGGCGGGCAGGCGAGCTGACCTCGGAGCGCGAAGACCAGATTGTGGCTATCCTGGAGCGTGTGCTGCCCCAAGCAGAGCGTGCCAACATCCTGCTGGCGCTGGAGAACGAACATAGCTGCCAGGTAGGCACGGGTGCGGAACTGGCGCGTATCCTGAGGCGAATTCGCTCGCCCTATCTGCGTGCCGTGTGGGACCCGGGCAACGCCTTTGTGCTGGGTGAGAACGCCCATGAAGGGTATGCTGCTATCCAGCCGTGGGTGGTGCATATCCACCTCAAGGACGGCGTCCGTGAGTCGGATGGCAGCGTGCGCTGGGTGATAGTGGGTGAGGGCGAGGTTGGCTACCCGCAGCACCTCGAACAGATTGCGCAAAGCGGCTATCGGGGCTTCCTCTCGCTGGAAACGCACGCACAGGTAGAAGGGCTGAGCCAAGCGGAGGTCTCCCGACGCTGCCTGCAACGGCTCCAGCACTGGCTTGAACAGAACACTTTGAGGATAGGAGGGCATCATGGCAGGTATATCGGTTAGAACTTTTCGGAATTTGTTGCGGAACAAGGCGCTGCGCACCTTTGGCTTCATTATTGCAGGGCTGGTTGCACTCAGCATGGTCATCTTCTTCGCCTATGTACCCCCGATGGGGCTCAAGCCGGTTTCGCCGTCGGGCAACCCAGCAGGGGGAGCCGAGGTGCTGCGCGTGGGCAACCATCGCGTCACGGAAGCGGAATTGGAGCAGTACCTGAAGTTCACCCAACGCGCACCCGATGCCGACTCACTGGGGCTTGGCATGCAGCTCAGCCAGCGCTATCAGGCGTTGCGCATGCTGGGCGAGCGGCTCAGCTTTGTGAGCCTGCTGGAAAAATCGGGCTTCCGCGCCTCCAACGCCGACATCGAACAGATTAAGGAGCAGTATCTCCAGCAGGAGCTGGACATGCTCAAGGCGCAACTTCTGCCCAAAGGCAAAGGCTCCGACCGCGACCTTGACCGCGCTCTCCGAGAGCGCGGACGCTCGCTGGAACAGGTCAAGCAAGAGCTTCTGGCGAATGTGCCCGAACTGCTCTTCACCATCGAAGCCACCCAGTCTAAGTATCTCAAGAGCCTGCGCGAGAAATATAACCCGACCGATGAGCAGCTCCGCCTGATGTTCGAAAATCTCTACCCTGCCCGCATCTTCATCTCCCAAGAGAAGCACAAGGAGCAGGCGGCAACACGCGCCCAGCAAGCCTATGAGCAGCTCAAAGCGGGCAAACCGTTCGCCGAAGTGGTCAAAGCCTTCTCGGATGACCCGAAACCGCTCGTCGATCGGGGCGGCAGCCTGACGGGCAGCGACTACTACACTATCCAAGACCAGCTCAGCGGCTACCTGCGCCCCGAAGATGTGAGCGGCGTGCTGACCCTCAAACCCGGCGCCTTCACCCCACCGCTCAAGGATAAGGAGGGGCGCGGCTTCTACATCTTCACCATCACCAAACGCGAGCAGGAGCTGCCCAACGACTTCGAGAAGGAAAGGGCGAAATACCGCGACCAGTTCGTCAACATGCGCCTCCAGCGCGAGCTGTTCCGAGAACGCACCAAAGCGTTATCCGAGTTCAAGATGCAAATCAAGGACCCGCTGATGGCGCAATATGAGAAGTGGATAGGCGTCTTTGCCAAGCCACCCCACGAGCAGGAGAAGGAGCTGCTCCAAATCGATAAGTCGCTCACCCCGCTGATTGCCACGCCTTCGCCCACCACCCGCCTGGCGCAATGGCTGCAGGTACAGGTGCTGGCACAGCTGCGTGGGCTGGCGAAAAAGACCGATGAGAAAAAGGCGAAGGAGTACACCGAGCGGCTGCTGACCGCCCTCACGCGCTTCTTTAACGACGGCGGCGAAGATGTTTCGCTGCGCCTCATGCGTGCCGAACTGCTGATCGAACTGGGACAGAAACAGCAAGCCCTCGACGACCTGCAGATTGCGCAAGGGCTGCTCTGGCGACCCTATGACTTTCCACAACTGGATCGGATAGCCGCCCTCTACGAGAAGGCGGGACGCAAAGACCTTGCCCAGCAGACCACTCAGCTGGCACGCCAGCGACAGCAACAGTACGAAGCGATGCGCAAAGCGCAAGAAGAGGCGATGCGACGCCAGTTGGAACAGTTCCGCAAACAGCAAGAGGAGGAGCAGAAGAAACAGGCAGCGGAACAGAAGCCAACCGAGCAGAAATCGGCACAGCAAACAGCCGAGTCAGCCCAGCCGAAAGCCGCTCAACCGAAGCCCGGCACCACCGAACAGAAAGCCACCCAGCCAAACCCTGCCAACCAACCCAATTCCCGACCACCCTCCCAAACCCCTTGACAAACACGCCAAAAGGAAATCCCCCCACTCCTTACACCCTTTCCCCCTTGTGAAGGGGACAATGGGCGGGGTGAGGGGGATTCAACCCACGCAAAGATCGGTATGTCTCACCCCCCTCCTGTAGGTTCCCTCTGCAGGCAGGGGGAACCGAGCCTTTCTGGTTCCCCTCACGCAGTAGGGGAAACCTGCAGGCAGGGAAACCGAGCCTTTCTGGTTCCCCCCACGCAGTGGGGGGAACCTCTGACGTCTGCCATTTTAACATCCCCACACCCCAACCCCTTGAAAAATAAAACACCCATCGGGTATCCCTATCCCTACTATGACAAACAACAAACTTCACAGGACAGGACAACCCGATGGG